>CDZH01011337.1_pt1 | contig 22799 bp, 16 predicted proteins | sample 557721 | NCBI WGS metagenome assembly CDZH01 (sample SAMEA3182062, study PRJEB8094) | gut metagenome | biome: human; feature: gut; material: Stool; isolation source: human stools | place: Canada | collected 2013-01-14 | reverse complement strand
CCCGTATACATCCTGCGAGAAAGGTACAAATGAATGTCATAATAAAATGCTGCGCAGATTCATTCCAAAGGGTAAGCCGATCAGTTCTTATACAGCCGAAGATATATGCTATTTTGCCGATTGTATAAACGGATTACCGAGGAAAATTCTCGGATACCGCACACCTGAAGAACTGTTTGAACAGGAGTTAGACAAAATCTACGCTGCCTAATGTCGCGCCGCTGTGGTTTTCCTCCGTTCGTGGCTACGCCCCCTCTCTTCGTAAATCCACAGTCTTCTACCATAAAGTCACTGCTATTTTAATTTTGTTTCAACTTGCTATTGCAATTTGCGTATTTTTTAAGATTAAAGGCGTAAAAACATTAAGATTTTTTTAAGATTGTTATCTTTATAAAATTCCTATTTGATTATTCCGTGAGATGTGATATAATTAGTAAGAATATATACAGATTGGAAAAGTCAAATGGAAAACAGCAATAACAACATAATATGCGGCAGAAACCCTGTGCTCGAAGCGCTGCGCTCGGGCAGAGAGATAGACAGGCTGTTCGTAGCCCACGGAACGGGCGGCGGCTCTGTTACGGCAATAATAGCAAAATGCCGCGCAAAAGGCATACTCATAAAGGAAATAAGCCCGCAAAAGCTGGATTATTACTGCGGCGGCGCAAACCATCAGGGCGTGGCGGTCATGTTTGCGTCGCAGGAGTACGCAACGGTGGACGATATGTTCGCACTGGCGGAAACACGCGGCGAAAAGCCCTTTTTAATAATCTGCGATGAGATTGAAGACCCGCACAACCTAGGCGCAATCATCAGAACCGCCGAGGCAACCGGCGTTCACGGGGTGATAATCCCCGAACGGCGCAGCGCTTCGCTTAATGCAACGGTGGCAAAGGCTGCCTGCGGTGCGCTTGAATATGTGCCGGTAGCAAGGGTCACGAATATTGCAAACACAATTGACGCGCTGAAAGAACGCGGCGTGTGGGTTTTCGGTGCCGATATGGACGGGGATGACTACACAAAAACCGATTTTGATACTCCCTGTGCTCTGGTAATAGGCAACGAGGGCAAGGGAATCGGCGCGCTTACCGCCAAAAAGTGCGACGCAATTTTAAGCCTGCCCATGCTCGGCAAAATAAATTCGCTTAATGCCTCAGTTGCGGCAGGTATACTTATGTACGAGGTAGTACGCAGCCGCAAAGCGGACAAACAGCCAAGGAAGTGATTTTAATTGAGAAGGTATAAGGGGAAGCATAACGACGAACTGTTTTCGCTTATTGACGATATTGATGAAAGCCTCGGTGAAAATAATTCGTTTAATTCTTACCATAATCCGAGCGCTTTAACACCGGAAGAGGTGCTTGCGCAAAACGCCGCTTCCGAAGCGGATAACGAGCCTACCGGTGCGCTTGAAGCGCTGAAAAAGCGTATGCTCTCATCCCAACAGCAGGATACTCCCGAAAAAGCCCCGCAAAAAACACCCGAAGCACCGAAAGTCCCCGAAGCGCCGAAAACGGAGGCTGCTCCGATTCAAACGCCCGCCGCACCCGAAGCGGTGCATGGCGGCAGCTCCGATTCACTTTTTGATTTTGATTTTTTCGACCTTACTGCCTCAAACGGTCAAAATGCCGAAAGCAGACCAGAACCCGAAAAAAAGGAAAAATCACTGCTTGAAAAGTGCAGACCCTTTATAATCGACGACGAGGGGCATGACTCCGCAATGAAGGACACCCCCGCCTACAGGCTTGAAAGCGTGGCGGATATTTTAAACAACCAAAGCGCCAAAACGCTTGACAGGCTTTCGGAAAAATATGAAATTGAATTTGACGATTTAGGGCGCAATAAGCCCGCCGCGCCCGAAAAAGCGCCCGAGCCCCCAAAACGCGAGGTTTTTGAAGAAAAAATGCCCGACGCCCGGGATATACAGACCAATGTGCCGCGCATTATATCGGATATTGACGCAGCAGGCGGCGAGGGAAAAACCGAAATGCCCGATATTCAAAGCTCGGCGACCATAAAATTCACACCTGTATCCGACAGTGACTCATCCTCCAGAATCAGCGTAAGCTCTCAAACGAGGTCTATCGACCTGACGGGTGAGCTTTCGCGCCTACCCGACAGTGACGATGACGGCACAGACCCCGAGACCCGCCTTGAGCAAAACGAATTTGAGGACTTTAAGCCTCGGGAGGAGTTTGAGAACGAAAGCGAAGCAAAGCATTTTCTGCGGAAGCTGTCGCTTATAAAGCGCAGCCGCTTTCTGCGCTGCTTCGCAACGGTTATTCTCACCCTTATTACCGCCTTTGCGGAGCTGCCGTTTATGTCGGCAATACTGCTTGCCAACACAAAGGTCAGCATGACGGTGCTGACTGCCTTATTCGCGGTAATAATGCTTATAAACCTTGATATGTTCGGAAGTATTCCGAGAGCCTTCAGCCGTTTCTCAACGCCGGATATTTTTGCGGTCACCTCCTCCCTTTCGGTGCTTATCTACTCGGTTATCGGTACTCTGAAAAACGAGATTACGCTTAATATGCTGCTGCTCGGCGCGTTTATACTTTCGGTACGCGCAATATCGGTGTTTTTCCGCTCATCGCACACGCTCACGGGCTTTAAGCAAATAGCCGGCAACAAGCCGAAGCGGGCGGTGAAGCTTATAAACGACCCCGCAGTCACCTTTGCCATGGCAAAAAATTCGATTGATGGCGATGTTTTGGCAGCTGTCCCCCGCAAAACGGCGCATATTGACGATTATATGAAATATACCTCGTTCCGCGTTTATTTCGGCGGAAGACTGCCGATAATGACAGTAGTGTCACTGCTTTTATCGGTAATACTCGGCTTTGCCTGCGCCGCCTACTTTGATAACATGCTTTACGGCTTTTACAGCGCCGCCGCCATACAGTGCATAGCGGCAGCTCCCGTGCTTTTTCTGATTGTTGACCTGCCGCTTTACTCCGCTTCAAAAAGGCTTGCGCGCAGGGGCGCTGCCATAGCGGGAAAAATGGGTGCGGAGTACATTGAAAAGGCAAACGCCATAGTCATAAGTTCAGAGAATCTGTTTCCGTCTGGCACGGTAACGCTCCACAATATGCAGCTGTTATCCGATAACAGCATTGACGACACAATCATGCGCGCCGCCTCTCTTACCGACAGTCTTTCAAGCCCGTTAGCACCGATATTCAAAAAGATTGCGGGAACTGCAGGTGACTTTGTAATGCCCGATTCCGACACGGTCAAATATGAGGACAGAATGGGCATTTCGGGCTGGGTAAACAACAAGCTTTTGTTTGTGGGAAACCGCACGCTTATGGAGGCGCACGGAATTGACGTTCCGAGTATTGAAACCGACCGAAAGCTTTTGCGAAGGGGTTATTTCCCCGTCTATGTCGCAACCGACGATAAGGCCTGCGCCCTGCTTGCGGTGCAGTATTCCGTAAAACCCGAGCTTGCGCGGGAGTTCAGAAAAATATCCGCCATGGGCATCACCATGCTGATAGACAGCTCCGACCCGAATTTGACTGAGGAAATGATATGCGACTATATGGGGCTTTACGATGATTCGGTCAAGGTCATGAGCACGGCGGGCTGCCATATGTATAAAAACGCGGTCACATTTACAGAGCATTGCTCCGCTCCCGCAGCATACAAGGGCAACCCCGCAGCATTGGCGTCGATAGTCAGCAGTGCCGTTAAAATTAAAAAATCAAGCCTTTTACTGGCGGTATTTTACGCGCTTAGCTGTGTAGCGGGCGTGGTGTTGTTCGCCTATGCCTCGTTCGGCGGCTCGGGCTCTGTTATCGGCAGCGGAGCGGTCTTGCTTTATTGCCTTATCGGCACGGCGATATCCGTAATACTTTATCTCACGGGTAAACCGTAATACAGGAGGAAGAAAAATGTCAGAAAAGAAGAAGTTTTACATTACAACGGCAATAGCCTACGCCTCGCGAAAGCCGCATATCGGCAACGCTTACGATATAGTGCTGGCGGATATGATAGCGCGCTATAAAAAAATGATGGGCTTTGACGTGTTTTTACAGACCGGCTCTGACGAGCACGGTCAGAAGATTGAAGAATACGCCAAGGCAGAGGGCATAGGCCCGCAGGAGTATGTGGATAAGATTGCCGCGCAGATAAAAGAAGTGTGGAACAGCCTTAACACCGATTACGATAAATTTATACGCACGACCGATAAGGATCACGAAAAGGTAATACAGAAAATTTTCAAAAAGCTTTACGATCAGGGTGACATTTACAAGGGTCATTACGAGGGTAAATACTGCGTTCCCTGCGAGTCGTTCTTTACCGCCTCGCAGCTTATAGACGGCAAATGCCCCGACTGCGGCAGAGATGTTATAGATTCCAAGGAAGAAGCGTATTTCCTAAAGCTTTCAAAATATCAGGACAAGCTGCTTGAATATTACGAGCAGAACCCCGATTTTATAAAGCCCGAATCCCGCAAGAACGAGATGATAAACAACTTTTTAAAGCCCGGGCTTTCCGACCTTTGCATTTCGCGCAGCTCCTTTAAGTGGGGCATACCCGTTCCGTTTGATGAAAAGCATGTTATTTATGTTTGGATAGATGCGCTTTCAAACTATATTACGGGTGTCGGCTACGACCCCGACGGCAGCACAGAGCAGTTTGAAAGGCTGTGGCCTGCCGATTTGCACGTTATAGGCAAGGATATAGTGCGCTTCCACACAATTTACTGGCCGATAATTTTAATGGCGCTGGGGCTGCCGCTGCCGAAGCAGGTTTTGGGACACCCGTGGCTGCTTGTGGGTGAGGACAAAATGTCAAAATCCAAGGGCAACACAATTTACGCCGACGATATGACAAAGCGCTTCGGAATTGACGCGGTAAGGTATTATCTGCTTTCCGAAATGCCCTTCGCGCAGGACGGCACCATAACCTACGAAAGCTTTATTACAAAATACAATGCAGATTTAGCCAACACTCTCGGCAACCTTGTAAACCGCTCGATTGCTATGACGAATAAATATTTCGGCGGCAAGGTGACAAGGGGCGAAAATACCGAGAATTGCGACAAAGAGCTGATTGATACCGCGAACGATACGGTTAAAAATTATTATGAGCTTATGGATAATTACCGCAACGCCGACGCGTGCGAGGCGGTTATGAACCTTGCAAAGCGCTGCAATAAATATATTGACGAAACCGCCCCATGGGTGCTTGCAAAGGATGAGAGCAAAAAGGCATACCTTGAAAATGTGCTTTATAATCTGCTTGAGTGTATTCGTCTTTTGGGGCTTATGCTCACTCCCATTATTCCCGACAGTGCGGAATCGATTGCCGAGCAGTTAAATAGCGACAACACCGTTCTTGCCTTCGGCGCCGTTAACGAGTATTCCGTAGGCGCACCCACTCCCCTTTTCGCCCGCTTAGATGCGGAAAAGGTTTTAGCCGAAATAGCGGCCGAAAAGGCAGCAGAGCAGAAAAAAGCCGAAAATGTTGTAACTATGGAGCAAATAGGAATTGAGGATTTTGCAAAGGTAGAGCTGCGTGCGGCAAAAATCACGGCTTGCGAGCCTATTCCCAAAGCCAAAAAGCTTTTAAAGCTGACCCTTGACGACGGCAGCGGCTTATCGCGCACCGTAGCCTCGGGAATTGCCATGTATTATAAGCCCGAGGAGCTTATAGGTCACACGGTAATTGTTGTAGCAAACCTGAAGCCGGCAAAGCTTTGCGGCGTAGAGTCAAACGGAATGATCTTAGCGGCGGACTGCGCCGATAACGATGTAAAGGTGCTCTTTATCGACAATGTACCTGCAGGCAGCAAAATAAGATGACCGATTTCCCGAATTACCCATATCAAAAGCCGCTGATTTTTGACAGCCACGCACACTATGACGACGCGAAATTCGACGAAATTCGCTCAGAGCTTTTAGAGGCGCTGCCCTCTCACGGCGTTTGCGGTGTTGTAAACTGCGGATGCGATACCGAGTCCTCAAAAGCGGCGCTGGCGCTTGCCGAAAAATACCCTTTCTTTTACGCCGCGGTAGGCATACACCCCGAGAATATAGGCGGCGGAGAGGTTTCGAAAATCGAAGACCTTGCGCGCCGCAAAAAATGCGTGGCAATAGGCGAAATAGGGCTTGATTATTACTGGGTGGATGATAACAAAGAGCAGCAAAGGGCGCTTTTTGAGGAACAGCTTGCCTTGGCAAACAGGTTAAACCTGCCCGTAATAGTGCATGACCGCGACGCCCACGCCGATACGCTGGAGCTTTTAAAAAAGCACCGCCCTAAGGGTGTGGTGCACAGCTTTTCGGGCAGCGCGGAAATGGCAAAAGAAATTTTGAATTTGGGTATGTATATAGGCATAGGCGGCGTTTTAACCTTTAAAAACGCCAAAAAGCTGCCGGAAATTGCAGCGGCTTTACCGAACGACAGATTTCTGCTTGAAACCGACGCGCCGTATTTAGCACCTGTGCCGTACCGCTCAAAAATAAATAATTCGGCGCTGATACTGCTTGTTGCCGAAAAGTTAGCGGAGCTGCGGAACACCGATTGCGAAAGCATTTTGAAAAATTCTCTGAATAATGCCGAAAAATTATTCGGAAAATAAGTATAATTTCACCCCGCCGACAGATAATAAAAGCTGAAAGCGGGGTGATTTTTGTGGAGAACAATCAGAACAAGAATAACCAAAACAAGAACCAAAATAAGAACAACCAGAACAAGGAACAGAACAAAAACAATCAGAATAATCAGAACAAGAATAACGACAGCAACGATTACAGATAACCCGTAATCGTAAGGCGAATATAAGATTCGCACATTTCACCGTTTCCCGAAGCTTTAAGCGGCCATTAACTTTAAGGTGAGCCGCTTAAAGCTCCGGGAAACTTTTTTATACCGAATTATCAGTATTAAAGCCCGTTACTGTCCGGCTGCCCGATAGCAGCAGGACAGTTTCCGATTTGTCATTTGACATATCGGAAATTTTTATTTGTAATTATAAGCTCTGCCGTATAATTTAAGATAAGGAAAGGAGCTTTAAAATGAAAATTAAAGATAATATAAACAGATTGTTATCGCTTTTGATTTGTCTCGGCACTCTGCTGTGCTGCCTGCCCTTTGCCACCTCGGCGAATGAAAGTGAAGAGAATATATGGGGCGATATTAAATGGAGCACAGACGGAGATACCCTTACAATATCCCCTGTGAACGGCACTGCTGCAATGCCCGATGCCGAAAGCTATAACAAAACGCCGTGGTACTCCTACAGAAGAGATCTTATAGCTGTAGTAATAAACGAGGGCATAACACATATAGGCGACTATGACTTTTACGGCTTTGAAAATATCCGCACCGTTTGCGATTCGGCATATGCGAACAGTAAGGGTTATAATTTTTACATTATTAAATATCCGTCAACACTTAAAAACTTCGGAAAGGCTGCGTTCGAGAATTGCAGCGCGCTTTATGACATTGTTTTTCCGAACCGCCTTTACGCGCCGGACGGCTCATCCGCCGGGGAAATACCGGATTACGCGTTCAGCGGCTGTGCAAAGCTTGCCAAAATCACAACACAGCAGAACCGAAGCGCAAAGGGCAATCTCCCGGACGGAATAAACAGAATCGGCAAAGCTGCCTTTTCGGGCTGCGGAAAGCTGGATTTGCCCTTCAAAACATTGAGGATTCCGTTCGATGTAGATATAATAGACGAACGTGCCTTTGAAAACTGCGTAACGGTTAAAATACTGCATCTTATAGGCTCTATAGAGCACATAAGCAGCAGCTCCGTTAACGGCTGCGCATCGCTTTCGACAATATACATTCAGTTAGGCACAGGGCAAAGCGGCGGTCACGACCGCTATTATATACCTAATAATTATGAGGGCTTTGAGCTTTATAACAAGGTGCAAACTCAGCTTTTAAGAATAATGCCCGGCGCAAGCGGTACGGAATATACGGTAGGCGATACGGTTGAAAAAATCGGGGATTATGCCTTTAATTCCTGCTCCTTTGAAAAAATCACAATTGGCGCGGGAGTTAAAGAAATCGGCGAATCGGTTTTTGAAGACTGCAATTCGCTCTTAAATTTCGAGGTTTCCGATGCCAATCAATATTATAAATCGGTAAACGGCGTGCTTTACACCAAGGACGGCAAGACCCTGATAGCCTACCCGGGCGGCAGAAGCGATAAATCCTTCAGGATACCCGACGGAGTAACAAAAATAGCAAAAAGCTCGCTTTACAGCTGTGACGCATTAAACGAGCTTTATATTCCTAAAAGTGTTACCGAAATCGAACCCTTTATAAGCTACGGAATACAAAATATATATTACAACGGAACGAAAGCCGAATTTAACAATATAGATGGCAGTATTCTTATTTTCAGAAGCATTAATTACGATGCAAAGCCGAACGAAAAATGCGATGTCAACTGCGATAATAAGACTGATGTGCTTGATATTATAAGCATTAAAAAAGCCATTTCGGCAGGAGACAGTAAAACCTATCAGTCAGATTTAAACAGTGACGGCAAACTAAACTCGCAGGATATGGCAGCTCTTAAAATCAGGCTGTTAACCGAATAAATCTCTACACTCCCGCCAAATCAAACGGCGGGATGTATTTTTCATCCGAGCTGTTCCTTTCCTGAATATAAACATTACGAAAATCGGTATTGCAGATATAAGTGAGCACCTTTTCGTACTCCCTTTTTGTAACGCGGCGGTTAATTTCGGGGTACTGCTCTGCCCTGCCGCAGGGCGTGTACTGGCTCATGATGCTGAAATATGCCCCGGGCGTATTCTCCCGTACCCAATCGAAAACCGCTATTGCCTCACGCGTTCCGAGCGGCAAAAGCAAATGCCTTACAATAACGCCCTTTTGCATTATACTGTTTTTAAAAACACATTCGGGCTGCTGTAAATAAGCCTGTTTTACAGCCGAAACCGCATATTCCGGGTAGTTTTCCGCCCCGGAATATTTTTTTGCGCGGTCGGGGCTCAAATATTTTAAGTCCATTAAAAAAATATCCGCATAGTCCTTCAGCGCCCTTATATTTTCGGGCGTATCATAGCCGCCCGAATTATAAACCACGGGTATTTTCGGCTTGTAAATATCAAGCGCCCTTATAATCGCGCCTACATAATGGCTCGGGCTTACAAGGTTTATATTGTGCGCGCCCGCCTCTTCAAGCTCTCTGAAAATATCGGCAAGCCGCTCATAGGTTATGGGCTTGCCTTTTTTCAGGTGTGAAACCTCGTAATTCTGGCAAAAGGCGCAATCCAAATTACAGCCGGTGAAAAACACCGTTCCCGAGCCGTTTTTCCCGCTTATGCACGGCTCCTCCCAAAAATGCAGAGCAGCCCTTGCCGCCACCGGCAGCAAGGGCATTTTACAAAAGCCGTTTAAATTTTCGTTTTCCATCCGTTCGGCGTTACACCGTCTCGGACACAGGCTGCATTTCATCGGTCTTTTTCTCCTGTTTCGGCTTGATTTCGCAAACGCGCCGCCGCACCTTAACATCATCATACGTTTTTCTGAACGCAACGCGCCCCAAAAAACGCTTTTTGCATGTCTGACACTCAAACTTTGCGGTAAACCAGCGGTTGCGGTAGCGCCAAGCCGAGAGCCTCTTGCAGTCAGCCCCGCACACCTTACAATGAAATTCAAGCGCCGATTTATCAATAAGCTCGCTGTTAATATCCGATATCGGGTAGGGCTTAAACCGCAATCGCTTATAGAATTCGGGATCGGCAGTGTTGCGTATAAGCGCCGAAAAACGCTCCTCATCATAGCATTTCTTCAGCAGTGCCGAGCACACAAGACTGTCGTCCCGCGCGGTGTGCAAATCAAAGCTTTCTGTTTCAACACCTAATCTTTCCGCCGCCGCAGCCAATGATATTTGGTTTTTATCTGTATAACCGTTCAGCCGCAGCTCGCCCTGAATAAACTTCTGCAAATCAAGGTATTTGCCTATTTTAAAGGTTCTGCCGCCCGATAACAGCGCTTCCTCATTTTCCTTTATAGAGTAAAGGTCCGAGTCGCTCCAGGTCATTGTGACGGCGTTTTCGTCCGTCCATTCGTTAAAACGGTCAACTGCCGTATCCAGCGGCACGCCCGCAAGCATTTTTTCGGTAGTAATGCCCGTAAGCTCCGCAAAGCGCCCCGTAACCCTTTTGGATATAGCAGATTTCACCGTCACTTCAAAGGTATCGATAATATCAAAGCTTTCGTTAAGCTTTACCGCGCCTATCTGCAGAATCTGATTTATAAAACGCTTGTGCTTTACCGAATAGGCGCTGTCCCATTCAAGATCAAGTATTATATATCTCATTGCTTTCTGCGCGACTCCGCCTTCATGCGTTCTTCCTTATTAAGGATGCGTTTGCGCAAGCGAATATTATGCGGTGTTATTTCCACAAGCTCGTCGTTCTTTATAAATTCAAGCGACTGCTCAAGAGAAAGACGGGTCGGCGGAACTAAGCGCAGTGCGTCATCTGAGCCGGCGGCGCGGGTATTGGTCATCTGCTTTTTCTTGCAGACATTGCAGACTATATCCTCATTCTTCGGATTTTCGCCGACAATCATACCCTCATACACAGGGGTTCCCGCGCCTATAAACAGTCTGCCGCGGCTTTGGGTGTTGAAAAGCCCGTAGCCCGTAGCCTCGCCCGTTTCGTGGGCTATAATAGAGCCGGTGGAGCGCTGCTCAATATCACCCTTGTAGGGCTGATAGCTGTCGAACACATGGTTCATAATTCCGTTGCCGTTGGTATCGGTCAAAAACTGCGAGCGGTAGCCCAAAAGCCCGCGTGCGGGTATTAAAAATTCAAGATGAGATACGCCGCCATCGCGCGTGCCCATATTTTTAATTTCTGCCTTGCGTGTGCCGAGGCGCTCCATTACCGAGCCGACGTATTCCTCCGGCACCTCTATCATAAGCAGCTCAATAGGCTCTAAAAGCTCGCCGTTATCGCCTTTCTTGTAAATAACCTCGGGGGGCGAAACCTGAAACTCATAGCCCTGGCGGCGCATGGTTTCAATAAGAATTGATAAATGCAGCTCGCCTCTGCCCGAAACCTTGAAGGTATCCGCCGAGTCTGTCTCCTCAACGCGCAGGCTGACATTGGTCATAACCTCTCTGAAAAGGCGGTCGCGCAGATTACGCGAGGTTACAAACTTACCGTCCTTTCCCGCAAAGGGCGAGTTATTAACCATAAAGTTCATAGCAAGGGTAGGCTCGTCTATTTTAACAAAGGGCAGCGGCTCAATGCAGTCCGTAGCACATGCAGTCTCGCCTATTTCCAGGTCGGCTATTCCCGCAACCTGAATTATATCGCCGACCGACGCGCTTTCCTCCTCAACCCGCTTTAATCCCCTATACATAAAGAGCTTTGCAATTTTAACATTCGAGGTAGTGCCGTCCTTATGGCAAAGCGCAACGGTCTGCCCAACCTTTACCGTACCGCGGATAACTCTGCCTACGCCTATTCTGCCGAGGTAATCGTCATATTCAATATTTGAGAAAAGAATCTGTAACGGACCGTCAGTATCACCCTCGGGCGGCGCTATTTCCTTTACAATTTCATCAAACAGCGGTTTCATATCTTTACCGGGAACATCGGGCAAATAGGTGGCATAGCCGTCTCTGCCGGACGCAAAAATTACGGGGAATTCTATCTGCTCCTCGTCCGCTCCCAGTTCTATAAACAAATCTAAAACCTCATCCACCACCTCGTGCGGGCGCGCCATGGGGCGGTCTATCTTATTGACTACAACAACCGCCTTTTTTCCGAGCGCCAGCGCCTTTTTAAGCACAAAGCGGGTCTGCGGCATGCAGCCCTCAAACGCGTCTACAAGCAGTAAAACGCCGTCTACCATTTGCAGAATACGCTCAACCTCGCCGCCGAAATCGGCATGTCCCGGGGTATCAACAATATTTATTTTAATACCGTTATACATAACGCTCGTATTTTTTGAAAGAATTGTTATACCGCGCTCGCGTTCAAGGTCGTTTGAGTCCATAACACGCTCGTTTACGGCTTCGTTTGCACGGAAGGTTCCGCTCTGCTTTAAAAGCTGGTCTACAAGAGTTGTTTTACCGTGGTCGACATGCGCAATTATCGCCACATTTCTTAAATTTTCGATTTTAGCCATATTATTACTTCCTTTACTTACCTGCCTAACTGATTAATTATAATATAAAGAGCAGGCTTTGTCAAATATTTTAAAGATTCACACGGCAGCAAACCCCGTTTTCTTCTTAAAAGCGGCATATTCCGCCGTTCATGGTAGGTGTGCCGTCATTTTGGCTTTTTACCTCGTGAAAATTTATTATACCCTCTGAGGGCGAAACCAAATAAGGTCAGGCATATAAAAGCGTTTCAATTTCCGCAAGGGTCGCGCGCACCGTTTGATTGATACCGTTCTTAAAATGAAGTGTGACCTTACGGTCTTGAAAATCCGCATATATAATATCCCGCAGCGCTGCGCTGCCGCCGAGCAATTTCCTCATATAGCCCGACAGCCTTTCGTATATCCGCTCATCACCGGCAAAGATAGCAATCTTCAACCTGCGCCCCTGCCCTCAATACTTCACATTAAGTATATCACATTTTCTGAAAAAATCAAGGAAAGACAGCCTCCGCAGTATAATAGCGGTTGAAAAAAGAACAAAAGTTTGGTATAATGTAGGTACTGTTTTCGGGGGTGAGAGAATGTCGAATACGGACGAGCTTATAAGATCGGTGCTTGAAGGCAAAAAACTGTCGGGCGAAAAGGTCTACGGCGATCAGCCGTTAATATTCACCGCCTCGAAAATGAAAAGCTACACGCCGCCCGAATACACCGAAATGCGGAAATTAGCCCTGCAAAGAAAATATATTTTCGCCCCCGCCACCGAAATATTTTATTTTCAGGCAAAGTTCATGGAAAATTTCACCGATGATTTTGAATATCACGGTCAGTTTCTCCGTTCCTTCCCTACCTACCGCGAAATGAGCAATCTGCAGCTGCGCGGCTATTTTTCGTGGCGTACCGCCGTGCGAAAATGCAAAATCGAAAAAACCTGCATTTCCTTTGTTTATGTGTATCTTTACGAGCTTTTGAATCTGATAGGCGCAGCCGACCCCGAGGATGCGTTTTTCAAGCTTAAAAATTTCGCCGCCGCCTATTCCGAATACGATAAAAGGGTGCAAGGCACCGTTTCAAAATGGCTTATTGATTTCGCGGCGTATTATAACCTCGGCCCGCGGCTTTTAAAGGATTCGGAATTTTTAAAAAACGACGGCGCGCTGCTGCGCCTTATGAATTATGAGGAGAATACGCCGGCAGAAGCGCTCGGCGCCATAGAAAATTTTTCATCCTATAAAATACGCGACGCGGCATTTTATAAAAAATTCCCCGAAAGAACGGAAGCTGCGGTTTACAATGCCTTCGGAATGCTGCTCGAATACTATACTACTTTTGAAAACGGCAATATTTACGAAAAGCTTTTCGGTAAAAAGCTTCATGAGCCGCACTTTATATTCGACCAAGCCGTTTTTTACGAAAAAGCGCCGCACCCCGACTGCGTTTATGAAATAAACGGAATATACCGCTATATATGCCGCGATAATAAATGGAGCATTGAACGCTTTTACCCGCAAAAGGATAAAGCGGGTAAGGTCGGTTCAATTTTAAAGGGAATCGACAGCGCCCTACGGCTGAAATTCGGGTTTAAGCCGCAGATAAAGTCTCCCGAGCTTTCACGCGATACCGAGCGCATTATAAAAGAAACGGTAGACGCAATTTTCACCGAAGAACGCAAAGCGGCAGCGCCGAAAATCGAAATTGATGTTTCAAAGCTGCAAAGCATACGAGATACCGCCGATATTACCCGTGATAAGCTGATAGTAGACGAGGAAGAGCCTACAGAGCAAATTATACCCGAATCAGAGCCGGCGAAAGCGGAGGCAACTGCCGATGAGCCTTATTTAAAGGTATTAAAGGCGCTGTTTTGCGGTGCCGACCCCGAAAAGACGGCGCGGGACAGCGGAATAATGCTCACGGTGGCAATAGACGAAATAAACGAACGGCTGTTTGACGATTTCGGCGATACGGTAATAATTTTTAACGGTGATACCCCAGAAATAATTGAAGACTACAAGGAAGATTTGAAAGGAATGTTCAATATATGAAAATACCCAAGCGTATAGCCTCGGTAATAATAAATTCGCTTAAAGGCGGCGTTGTGCCGAGAATAGGGCTGCCTTATATTACAGTCGGCAGAGAAAACGAGATTGACGCCTTTTTAAACGATATCGAAATTATAGGCGAGGGCGGAGCTGCCTTCCGCTTTATTGTGGGAAAATACGGCAGCGGCAAAAGCTTTCTTTTGCAAACCGTGCGCAGCTACGCTATGGATAAAAACATGGTAGTGGCTGACGCCGATCTATCCCCCGAGCGGAGACTCCAAGGAACGCGCGGTCAAGGGCTTGCGACCTATAAGGAGCTTATCCGCAATATGTCCACCAAGACCCGCCCCGAGGGCGGCGCGCTCACCCTTATTTTAGACCGCTGGATAAGCGGGCTGCAAACCGAGGTTATGAATGAAAACTCCCTCGGAATAGATGATGACCGCATCCCCGCACTCACCGAAAGGAAGATAAGCGAGGTAATATCATCCCTGAACGAAATGGTGCACGGCTTTGATTTTGCGCGGCTTTTAACCGTTTATTACAAGGCGTATTTAAACGGCGACGACGAAAGCAAGGCGCGCGTTGTTAAATGGTTCAGGGGCGAGTACACTACCAAAACCGAGGCTAAAGCGGAGCTTGGAGTGAACATTATTATAACCGACGACGACTGGTACGAGTACATAAAGCTTTTTGCGCTTTTCCTTAAAAAGGCGGGCTATTCGGGGCTTTTGATACTTATAGACGAGCTTGTTAATATTTATAAGATACCCAACAGCATAACGCGGCAGTACAACTACGAAAAAATACTCACAATGTATAACGACACCATGCAGGGCAAGGCGCAGTATATGGGCATTATAATGAGCGGCACGCCGCAGTGCATTGAAGATACTCGGCGCGGCGTTTACAGCTACGAGGCGCTGAAATCCCGCCTTACCGAAGGGCGCTTTGGCAAGGGTGAGCTTCGCGATATGTCCGCTCCCGTTATAAAGCTGGCACCGCTGACCTATGAAGAACTGCTTGTGCTTATAGAAAAGCTGACCGAAATACACGCCGTGCTTTATGAATACACGCCTGATGTTACCGAAAACGATATGATTGAGTTTATAAAGCTGGAATTTTCCCGCATAGGAGCGGACAGCGCCATAACCCCGCGCGAGGTAATACGCGATTATATTGAGCTTTTAAATATTATTCACCAAAACCCGGGAACTGACATAAAATCCCTTATGTCTTCAGACGGGTTCAGCTTTGCAAAGCCCGAGCCGCAGGGAGAGGTAGCCGCCGAATTTGCCGAATTTGAGCTTTGAGGAACAGCAAATGAATGTTTTTGAAAGATACGCGCCCTTTATTCAGGACTTTATTTACCGAAACGGCTGGGAAACACTGCGCGGTGTGCAGGTGGCGGCGGGCGAAGCAATCTTCGGAACGGACTGCAACGTTCTGCTTTCCGCCTCCACCGCGGCAGGCAAAACAGAGGCGGCGTTCTTCCCCATACTCACCCTGTTTTCCGAAGACCCGCCCGCGTCCGTCGGGGCTATATACATAGGACCATTAAAGGCGCTTATAAACGACCAGTTTTCACGGCTTACAGAGCTCTGCGCCGACGCGGAAATTCCCGTTTGGCACTGGCATGGGGACGTTGCGCAATCGCACAAGGAAAAGCTTTTAAAGCACCCCTCGGGAATTTTACAGATAACCCCCGAATCGCTTGAGGCACTGCTTTTGCACAAGCATGCGTATATTCCGAAATTATTCGGCGATTTGCGGTTTATTGTAATTGACGAGGTTCATTCGCTGCTTCGCGGCGACCGCGGCGGGCAGACTCTGTGCCTTATTGAGCGGCTTTCGCGTATGGCGGGGGTAAACCCGCGCAGAATAGGGCTTTCCGCCACAATCGGCGACCCTGAAGGCACAGGCAAATATTTAGCGGCGGGCACGGGCAGAGAAACGGTAATACCTAAAATAGCGTCGGGCAAGGTAAAGTGGCGGTTATCCTTAGAGCATTTTTTCACAACCCCGGGCGCAGAAGAAGCCCCCGCAGATGAAAAAGCGGCACTGCCGGTACTTGATATGAAGACCGACACCGCCCCCGAAAATTCCGACCCCGGATTTGCCTATGTTTTTGAGCATACAAGGGGAAAAAAGTGCCTTATTTTCGTTAATTCCCGCGAGGAGTGCGAGGCGGTAACCACCACGCTGCGCGGCTATTGCGAGGCACGGGGAGAACCGGACAGATTTTTAATTCACCACGGCAACCTTTCGGCGTCCTTTCGCGAAACCGCCGAATCGGTTATGAAGGACGACGAGCAATGCATGACCACCGTAACCACGGCTACGCTGGAGCTGGGCATTGATATAGGCAGGCTGGAACGCGCCTTTCAGATAGACGCACCCTTTACCGTGTCATCATTTTTGCAGCGCATGGGGCGCACGGGCAGGCGGGGTCTGCCGCCCGAAATGTGGTTTGTAATACGCGAAGAACAGCCCGAGGCTCGGGCAATGCTGCCCGAAACCGTGCCGTGGCCGCTGCTTCAGGGCATAGCGCTTATTCAGCTTTATACAGAGGAACGGTGGGTAGAGCCGCCCAAGACCGATAGGCTGCCTTTCAGCCTTTTATACCACCAAACTATGAGCACGTTGGCGTCCTCGGGCGAGCTTTCCCCCGCAGCGCTGGCTTCGCGTGTGCTGACACTTAAAAGCTTTGAAAGAATAGACAAGGAAGACTACAAGACCCTTTTGCGCCATTTAATTGAGACAGACCACATTGAGCGCACCGAAACGGGCGGGCTTATAGTGGGGCTTGCGGGCGAGCGGCAGATAAATTCTTTTAAATTTTACGCGGTGTTTAAGGAAAATGAGGAATACACCGTGCGCAGCAACTCCGAAGAACTGGGAACTATAGTAATGCCGCCGCCCGTGGGCGAGAAAATAGCCATTGCGGGGCATGTGTGGATAGTGGAAGAAGTAGACCACAAGCGGCACTTGGTATATTGCGAGCAGGTGCGGGGCAAGGTGCCCGCCTATTTCGGGCAGTGCCCGGGGGATATTAATACAAAAGTGCTTGAACGTATGCGAAAAGTGCTGGCGGAGGATAAAATCTACCCCTATCTTATGAAAAACGCGCTCGGCAGGCTTTACGAGGCGCGCAGTATTGCCAGACTCGGCGGAGTAACAACCGAGCCGCTCATAAACCTCGGCGGGGATATGTGGTGCCTGTTTCCCTGGCTCGGTACATATGCCTTTCTGGCCCTAGAGCGTTTTTTAAAGCTTAAATGCGCAAAGGAGTTGGGGCTTACTGCCCTCGACCCTGCAAGGCCGTATTTTATTCAGTTTAAAATGAAAGCCACGCGCGAGCAGTTTTTTGAGGTTTTAAAGGAAAAAGAAAAGCAGCCGCTTGACCCTATGGAGCTTGTATACCCCGGGGAAGTGCCGCTTTTTGAAAAGTATGATGAATTTATTCCGCCCAAGCTTGTGCGCAAGGGCTTTGCCTACGGAATACTTGCAATTGATGAGATGAAGTCACGCATACGCGGCTGGGAAAGCAGACCGTGACGGTGCTTTCCTCGGCATGCCTTTTGTAGGCTAATCCACCGATTTCATCGATTCCACCATATCCACCCTTTTAAGCCGCGGCGTGAGCGCCAAATTAACCGCTACGGTGAACACGATTGTTATAACCGCCGCAAAAATAAAGGATCTCGGATAAATCGTCCGTCCGAACATTATAGATTCCATTTCGGCGGTATAAACCACAAAGCGGCAAAGAAACACGCCCAAAAACAGACCGACCGCCGTGCCTATAAGGCTTAAAAGGTAGGTTTCCCTGCAAACATAGGCGTTTACCTCGCGGTCGAAAAAGCCTAAAACCTTTATTGTGGCAATTTCCTTAATTCTCTCGCTTATATTTATATTCGTAAGGTTGTAAAGCACCACGAACGCAAGCGTTCCCGCAGAGATTATAAGCACCAACACAATATAATTTATGCTGCTTATCATATTATCGAAGCTTTCAATAACAAAGGTGGAGAAGGATGCGGAAACAACCCCTTCTGTCGCTAAAATTTCCCGCGTCATACCGTCCTGTTTGTCGGCGGAAACGCCGGATTTTATAAGCAGGGTGGAATATATGCAGTCCTTTCCGAAAAGCTCTGAATAATATTCGGGGGTCATGTAAACATAACTGTTAATGTAGTTTTCGCAGATGCCGTTTATTTTCGCCTCTGCTTTTTCGCCGTTTTTGGTTTTAAGGGTTACGGTATCACCTTTTTTAATACCGTGAGACGTGGCAAACTTTTCGGTTATTATCGCTCCGCCGTTTTGAATCGCGAGCTTTTCCCCGCTTTTCCGCACGCGCAGCCTCACAAAATCAACAAGCTCCTCGGTTTTCTCGGGGATATAGAAGTTTATTTCAAGCTCCTTGCCGTCCTGCAAAACGAAGCCCGTTTCGGAATGGATTTCGGTAAAGCTTTCGGTATTTTTGCGGAAATAATCAAGCGTGGCATCACCAGCGGTATCGGAAAGCAGCACGGTCAGATCATACTGCTGAATTTCTTCATACTGCTTGGGTACAATGTCCCCTATCGCGTCTTTCAGCCCAAATCCCGTAAGCAGCAGCGCCGTGCAGCCCGAAATGCCTATAACGGTCATAAACAGACGTTTTTTGTATCTGAACAGGTTTCGCGCGGTCACCTTGTGGGTAAATTTCATACGCCGCCATATAAATCCCACGCGCTCAAGCAGTATTCTTTTGCCGCTTTTGGGGGCTTTAGGCAGCATAAGCGCGGCGGGATTTTCGCGCAAAGCGGCAATCACCGCCCATAAAGTCGCCGCCAGAATGCAGATAACGGCGGCTGTAAGCGCTCCTAACGATATCGGCGCGTTAAAGCTCAAATGAATTTCGGGCAGACGGTACATTATTCTGTAAACATTTATAATAACCGTCGGGAAAAGGTAAAGCCCCAGCGCCAAACCGAAGGCTCCGCCCGTAACCGCCGCGGCGCCCGCGTAAAGCAGGTATTTTGCGGCAATTGCGTGAGAGGAAAAGCCGAGCGCCTTAAGCGTGCCTATCTCGGTGCGCTCCTCGTCCACCATTCGGGTCATGGTGGTAAGCGCCACAAGCGCCGCCACCGCAAAGAAGAACACGGGAAAGACCTTAGCTATTGAATTCACCTTTTCGGCGTTCGCCTTCAGTGACACAAAGCTAACATTGCTTTCGCGGTCAAGTATATACCATTCGGGCTTTTTCACTCGGTTCTCGGCGGCAGAAATCACCTTGTCTTCAAGCCCCATTGCCGCAGCCGCCTTGCCCTCCGGCGCGGCAAGCGCAATATCAACCGCTGCTTTTTTAAGCTCGTCATAGCGCGCGTTTTCTCTTGCTTCGGCTGTTTTTTCCAAGGCTTCCCTGCCGTCGTCACGCAGGCTCTCATATTCGCCGTAAAAGGTATTTAATTCCTTTGCACCCTTAAGGGTCAGAAAAATGTCGGTATAGTAATCGGTGTTAAAGGTATCGTACACGGTGTAAAGAACGACCGAAATTCTGCCGTTTGCTATATCGGTGCTTTCCTTTTCTATTGACATATACATAGGGCTTTCAACCACGCCTACGACCGTCAGCTCGTCTGTGATGAGAACATCGGCTTTTTCGGCACGATACACTGTACCGAGCGCCGGCTGCTCCAAAAACGGATTCGGCACAAGCGCCAAACACTCCCCCGCTTTTTCGGGGTATCTTCCGCTTTTAAGCTCGGTTTTATTAACCTTACCCTTGTTTTTTATGCTGTCATCGTCGTCCGCATATACCCGTGCGGCAGTGCCGTCGCCGCTCTCTTTTTTAACGGTCACATCGGCGGTCTTGCTTATCACCGCCGCCGATACCTCATCTTCGGCTTCGACCGCCTTTAAATCCTCCTCTGTAAGTCCGCCGGTGGATTTTATGTTTATATCCCAAAAATCGTTTTTATCGTAATAATCGTCAATTGTGGTGTAAAAATCGGGCGCGGTGGATAAAAGCCCCGCCAGAAAGCCGACGCCCAGCGCGGTTATGGCGAAGATTGCGGCGAAACGCCCGAGGCTGCCGCCGATCTCCCTTCTTATGTGCTTAAAAAAAGTCCTTTTCACTACCATTCGATCCTTTCGGCGGGCAACGGCTCTGCGTTGACGGTATTCTCGGTGACCTTTCCGTTTTTGATTTTTATGACCCTGTCCGCCATGGAGCATATCGCCTGATTGTGGGTTATTATTATAACCGTTGTTCCGGTTGAGCGGCAGGTGTCGTGCAAAAGCTTTAGTATTGCCTTTCCGGTGTTGTAATCAAGCGCACCGGTAGGCTCGTCGCACAGCAGAATTTTCGGGTTCTTCGCAAGCGCGCGCGCAATCGATACCCGCTGCTGCTCCCCGCCTGATAACTGCGCAGGGAAGTTATTCATACGCCCCTCAAGCCCCACGCTTTTAAGCGCCGCGGCAGCGTCAAGCGGCTCGCGGCATATTTCGGACGCTAATTCCACATTTTCAAGCGCCGTAAGGTTCTGCACCAAATTATAAAACTGGAAAACAAATCCTACATCATAACGGCGGTATTCGGTAAGGCGGCGGGTACTGTATTCGCTTACCCTTTCGCCGTCCAAAATTATATCGCCGCTGTCGCACCTGTCCATGCCGCCGAGCATATTAAGCACGGTGGTCTTTCCCGCTCCGCTCGGACCCACAATTACCACAAGCTCCCCCTTTTCGGCGGTGAAGCTAATTCCGTCTGACGCGCGGGTGATATTTTCCCCGTTTTTATAAAATTTGCAAACATTATCAAAGCATATATAGCTCATGCTTATACGCCCCTTCCTTTTTGTTCCAACACGATTTTAACATATATCGGCGCCGATTTTGAGTACAGATTATGAATTTTTTGTATTCCGCAAAAAATACTTGATTTTATCGAATCCATATTGTATAATAGCATATGTCACATTTGCCGGTGTGATGGAATTGGCAGACGTAGTGGACTCAAAATCTACTTCGCCGTTTCATACCACCGTTCCGTAAACCCTTGATTTTACAAGGTTTTTTGAAAACTGAATATGTAACTTGCTTTTAATGTCCCTCCACGATGTCCCTCCGATTTCTCGGACAGGACATCGGGAGACGACTTAAAAATATAAATGCCGGTGTGTCGGAATTGGCAGACGAGACAGACTCAAAATCTGTTATCCGCAAGGGTGTGTGGGTTCGAGTCCCACCACCGGCACCAGACCTTAACAGCTCGTAAACCCTTGATTTATCGGGGTTTGCGGGCTTTTCTTTATGCTCTGCTCCGGTTATGTAACGCCCCTCCAACAACAGAAAATTCGCCGTTTTGCAGCTCATTTTCAGGAGGGACATTGGAGGGACATTGCGATTATTTGGAGGGATATACACCCAAAATCGCATTGGCAGACGCAACCTTTGAGGCGAAATTCAAGTGCGTATAAATGTTTGAAGTGGTCGAAATGTCGCTGTGTCCTAACCACTCCTGAATTTCTTTCAAGCTGACACCGTTTGCATACAAAAGGCTTGCGCAGCTATGCCGCAAATCGTGGAAACGAATCTTCCGCATACCGTTCTTTTCAAGCACCAGCGGGAAATGCTGGGTGATATAGCCGGGTTTTACAAGCTCTCCGATCTCGTTGACATAGATATAATCGGTGTATTGCCGGCAATACGACCTGCCGCACAGCTTTCGGTTTAGCTCCTGCTCCGCTTTCAGGCGGTACAGTACTTCCTCAAACGGTGGCACAAGGGGCAGGCTGCGATAGCTTGCTTTGGTCTTTGTCCGATCCTTTTGGATAATCTTGCTTTTGCCGTCAATGGTCGCCTGCGTTACTGTGTGCCGTATGGTGATTGTTTTCTTCTTGAAATCAATCGCATCCCATTTCAAGCCTACAGCCTCGCTGCGGCGCAGTCCGTAAAATGCGCCGAGGATAACGCCAAGCTCTATGGGGTCGCCCTTTACCACCTCAAAAAGACGGTTTAGCTCATCTTCCTCATAGGCGCTGCCGACAAACTTTTCCTTTTTCGGCCGTTCAATGCGATCCGCCGGGTTCGTGTCAATCAAACCAAGTTTGAAAGCGTGCTGCAACGCCTTTCGGATATTTGCGTGGCGGTGTATCACCGTGTTTGCGGAAACGCCCCGCACCGTCAGTTCATAGGTGTAATAGTCCTGAATGTGCTTTGGCTTTATCTCCCGTAAGAGCAGGCCGGGGTGGTGTTCCTCAAAGTATGGGATAATTTTGCTCTTAATTCCCATAGAATACGCCCCGTAGGTCGTTTCCTCCACATTCTTTTTTATCATTTCCAGCCAGTCGAGCAGAAATGTTGTAAAGAGTATGGAATCGGTGGAAACCTTGCCTGTACTGCGTTCTAATGCTCTTGCCTCCAACTCTGCTTCTTTGGCTGAACGGGCTTCTATGAGCATTTTTTCGGCACGCTTTTTGTTGCCCTTTACAGGGAGCCCCGTGGATTTTGACGGCGTGTGCCGTTTACCGTATTCATCCACATAGTTGAGTACGATATGATAGTACCCGTTTTTCTCTCGCAGATGTCCTGCTACCATAATAAAACCTCCTTTGAATGGTACAGCGTAGATTCATCTGCCATTGACATTTA
>CDZH01017332.1_pt1 | contig 22970 bp, 20 predicted proteins | sample 557721 | NCBI WGS metagenome assembly CDZH01 (sample SAMEA3182062, study PRJEB8094) | gut metagenome | biome: human; feature: gut; material: Stool; isolation source: human stools | place: Canada | collected 2013-01-14 | reverse complement strand
CTCTTACAATGGTAAATCCAAATTCTTCCAAAAAAGTAAAAGACCGGTCGATTGAGGCTTCCAAAATAATGGTAGTATTTTCCGTAACATACGGCATATTTCTCAATTCACGGAAAAGAGCCGGTTCAATACCTGATGTATAAGGGGGATCCATAAAGATGATGGAAACCTCCTTTTCGTGGATCTGATGAACGCCGGATAAAACATCTCCCTTAATCAGGGTTGCCCGGTCTGCAAATTTCGTAAACTGCAAATTATCCTGAATACAGGAAATGGCTTTCGGGTTATTCTCAATAAAATAACTGTGTTCTGCTCCCCGGCTTAAGGCCTCAATTCCGATTCCGCCGCTTCCTGCAAAGAAGTCCGCGAAAATGCATCCCGGAATATCCATCTGGATCATATTAAATAAGGTTTCTTTAATCCGGTCCGTGGTGGGTCTGGTATCCATGGATGCCGGTGTCTTTAACGGAAGGCTCCGTGCTGTTCCTGCAATTACTCTCATAGTTCCTCCTTAAAGCTAAAGACGAAGCTTCGTTCCTTTACTGTCTCTGTGCTGCGGTTTAATCCGCTGCAGTTCCACATGCTTGTCTTTATATACAATATCCGGATCAGGCATGGCTGCCAGCGTATAATAAACAGCTTCTACATGATCCTTATCAGAAAGCTTCATTCCACGTACACCCACAGCCGACTTCTTCTTTTCAGGAACTTCCTCTAATCCAAACCTCAGGAAATATCCTTCAGCGGACTGCAGAATAACCTGCTTCTGCTCCCTGATAATTTCAACGCTGATGACCTCATCGTTATCCTGCAGCTTCGTTGCTGCAACCGTTCTCTTTGCCACATCAAATTCACCACCGTCAACGATCTTCATCATGGCTTGGGCGGTAACAAACAGAATCCGGTAGAGATTCAAACTCGTCTGGCTTTCTACCGTGATGGCATATTCCTTCTGTGAGTCATAATTACTGATGTTATCGATCGGAACACCCTTGTCACGGAACTTTCCAAACGGAACATCCTGTAATTTTACCGTGTGAAGCTGTCCGGTGTTTGTAAAGATACAGATTTTACCGGTGTTCTTACAGAATACCACATATTTATTTTCTGAATCCGCCGCTTCCTTGTTCCGTTCATAGGTTGGAACATCCACGGAACGGGCATAGCCGAAGCGGTCCATTAAGAAGACAATATCCATCTCCTCAATCTTTTTCTCTACATAAACGGCTTCTGCAACATTTTCAATGACTGTTTTTCGTGGTTTCCCATATTCCCGGCGGATGTCATCAAGCTCATTCATGATAACCTGTGCCATGGAATCCCGGCGGTCTAAGATATCCTCATACCGGTAAATATTGGCAAGCGTATCTTCGTGTTCGTTGATCAACGCTTCAAGTTCGAGTCCGATTAATTTATATAAACGCATCTCCAGGATGGCGTTTGCCTGCTTTTCGGTAAAACAGAGCTGGGAAGCCATGATTCTGGATTCCTTGGAACGGAATTTGATGCCATCGGTCTTACCCTCTACCAGACAGGCTTTTGCCATGGCTCGATCCCTGGAGCCACGTAAAATTTCAATGACAAGATCGATGACGTTGCACGCTTTGATTAAGCCTTCCTGAATTTCCTTGCGTTCCAGCTCCTTTTCAAGAAGTGTGGTATATTTTCGGCGTGCTACTTCAAACTGGAAATCCACATTGTGTCTGATAATCTGTTTAAGGCTCATGACCTCCGGTCTGCCATCGGCTATGGCCAGCATGTTCACACCAAAGGTATCCTCGAGCCGTGTCTTTTTATAGAGCATGTTGACAAAGTTTTCAACATCTGCATCCTTACGAAGCTCAATGACAATACGGATTCCTTCCTTGGAGGACTGGTTCGTAATGTCTACAATATCCTGCGTTTTTTTTGTTTCGGAAAGAGCTGCTACATCCATCAAAAACTTGGAAATGTTGGCACCGATCATGGTATATGGAATTTCAGAAATAACCACATTGGTCTTGCCGGCTTTTCCCTTTTCGATGTCTACCTTGCCACGAACCTTGATCTTCCCGACACCGGTTTCATAAATTTCCAGCAGCTCATCCTTATTGGTAACGATACCTCCGGTCGGGAAATCCGGACCTTTGATATATTTCATCAATCCTTCTGTGGTAATCTCTTCATTCTGCATGTAGGCTTTTACTGCATCGGCAACCTCACCGAGATTGTGAGGCGGAATACTGGTTGCCATACCAACGGCAATTCCTTCGGAACCATTGACTAAAAGGTTTGGAATCTTTACAGGCAGAACAGAAGGCTCCTTCTCTGTTTCATCAAAGTTTGGCACAAAATCAACAACATTTTTATCAAGGTCGGCCAAAAATGCTTCCTGCGTCACCTTTTCAAGACGGGCTTCCGTGTATCTCATGGCAGCCGCTCCGTCTCCCTCAATGTTACCGAAGTTACCGTGTCCGTCAATTAAGGGCATTCCTTTCTTGAAATCCTGTGTCATTACAACAAGCGCATCATAAATAGAGCTGTCTCCATGGGGATGATATTTACCCATGGTATCACCGACAATACGCGCACTTTTACGGTACGGCTTATCGTAACGGATTCCCAGTTCATGCATATCGTATAACACACGGCGCTGCACAGGTTTCAACCCGTCTCTGGCATCCGGCAGGGCACGTGCGATAATGACACTCATGGCATAATCAATATATGATTTCTGCATCACTTCCGAATATTCGGTTTTGATGATTTTTTCTTCCATGAAATAATTCCTTTCTAAGAAACTCCGGAATCTGTTTTAACAATCAGATATCCAGCTCCGCATCGGTGGCGTGTTCGTAGATAAATGCCTTTCGGGGAGGAACCTCGGTTCCCATCAGCATTTCAGTTACTTCGGATGCCATACGGGCATCTTCAATCTCAACCTGCTTTAAAATTCTGGATGCCGGATCTAAAGTCGTTTCCCATAACTGCTCCGCATCCATTTCTCCAAGACCCTTGTAGCGTTGTAAGGTAAAGGGACCTTTATGCTTCTTACGGTACTGCTCTAATGCCTTGTCATCGTACAGGTACTCTTCCTCTCCCTTCGAGGGCATCGCCTTATATAACGGCGGCATGGCAATATAAACATGTCCTTCATAAATCAGTTCCGGCATAAACCGGTAGAATAAGGTCAGAAGCAGTGTGGAAATATGCGCGCCATCCACATCGGCATCGGCCATAATAATTATTTTGTCATAACGGAGCTTCGTAATATCAAAGTCGTTTCCATATCCTTCAGAAAATCCACAGCCAAACGCATTGATCATGGTTTTGATTTCGGCATTAGCCAATACCTTATCTATACTTGCCTTTTCCACGTTCAGGATTTTACCACGGATAGGCAGAATTGCCTGATACGCACGGTCTCTGGCTGTCTTGGCACTGCCTCCTGCGGAATCTCCTTCGACAATAAAGATTTCACATTTTGAAGCGTCCCTCGATTCACAGTTTGCAAGCTTTCCGTTCGAATCAAAGGAAAACTTCTGCTTCGTGAGCATGTTGGTCTTTGCTTTTTCCTCGGTTTTACGGATTTTGGCCGCCTTTTCGGCACAGCCAATGATACTCTTTAAGGTCTCTAAATTACGGTCAAAATAGCGGACCAGTTCATCACCGGTAACCTTCGCAACGACCTTTGCTGCATCCTGGTTATCGAGCTTCGTCTTCGTCTGTCCTTCAAAACGGGGATCCGGATGCTTGACGGAAATCACAGCGGTCATACCGTTACGCACATCGGCACCGGTGAAGTTGACATCCTTTTCCTTTAAGATATTCAACTCTCTGGCATAAGTATTGATAATATTCGTGAACGCAGTTTTAAAGCCGGTAAGATGCGTACCGCCTTCTGCATTGTAAATATTATTACAGAACCCCAAAACATTCTCATGGAATTCATTAATATACTGGAAGGCACCTTCTACGGAAATGCCTTCACTCTCGCCTTTAAAATAAACGACGTCACAGATGGTTTCCGTGGATTTGTTCATATCCTTGATAAATCCGATGATTCCATCCGGCTCATGATATTCCACATGCTCTGTTACTTCTTTTCTTTTATCTTCAAAAATAATGGTAAGTAACGGATTTAAGTATGCTGTTTCATGCAGACGGCTCTTGATGTCATCTTCCTTAAAACGTGTACGGTCAAAAATGGTATCATCCGGCAGGAAATTAATCTTTGTGCCGGTTCCTCTTGCTTTCCCGATCACAGGAGGGAGTCCGTCTATCAAATCTACCGCAGGGATTCCTCTTTCGTAACGGTCTTCATAAAGATTTCCACCGCTCTTTACCTGAATGGTCAGATACGTGGATAAGGCATTTACGACTGAGGAACCAACACCATGCAGACCTCCGCTTGTCTTATATGCGGAATCGTCGAATTTACCGCCTGCGTGAAGTGTTGTAAGCACCAGACGTTCTGCACTGATTCCCTTCTCATGGAGACCGACCGGAATTCCTCGTCCGTTATCTTCAATGGTTGCCGATCCGTCTTTCTCGAGCGTTACCCAGATTTTGTCACAGTAACCGGCAAGATGTTCGTCCACGGAATTGTCTACGATTTCATAAATCAAATGGTTTAAGCCCTTCGTAGAAACACTTCCGATATACATTCCCGGTCTTCGCCTGACCGCTTCCAAGCCTTCCAGCACCGTAATACTGGAAGCGTCATAAACCGCTTCCTTTGCCATTTATTAAACCTCTTTCCTGATTTTTTTGCAGCATGCAACTGCAAGGGAACCCGGTCCGATATGACAGGCCACACTTAAGGATAAGGGCTGCACGACAATTTCAAATTCCGGGAATTCCTTTAATAATTCTTCTTTAAACTGCAGGGCAGTTTCCAGATCCTTCGTATAAGCAATCTCTAACCAGATATTTTCCGGTGTTGCACCGCCAAAACGAGTTTCCATATCCTTACGGATAGCAGATATCATAGTCTGCTTTCCCTGGGATACGGTTCTTGCTTTGGAAAATGCATCAAGCTTTTCTCCCTGAATGGTAAGCACCGGCTTCAGCTTCAGTAATGAACCGATTGCTGCGGCAGCAGGAGTGATACGACCGCCTTTTTTCAGATATACAAGTGTATCTAACATAATATAAATACTGGAATTGAATTTATCATTTTCCAGAAATGTCTTGATTTCTGCACCGGTAAGTCCCCATTCTGCAAGCAGTAAAGCATCCAGACAGGACTGCCGCTGGGTGACCGAAATACGCTGGTTATTGACAACATGGACACGGCCTGCGTAATCTGCTTCCTGTGATAACATGACTGCGGTCTGGCAGGATCCGGATAATCCGCTGCTCATCGGGATATAAACAAGCTCCTCATAGTCTGCAAGGAGATCATCCCACAGCTTCATGACCGAATCCGGGGAAGGCTGGCTGGTTACCACACTGGCACCGCCCTCAAGCATCGCATAAAAACCCTCCTGTGTCAGGCTGATGTCTTCAAAGTACTCCGTATCATCAATCATAAAAGGCATTGGAAGCACAAATAACCCAAGCTCCTTTGCTTCCTTCTGCGTTATTCCGCTGTTTGAATCTGTTACTACTGCAATTTTTTTACTCAATCGGTTCACCAATCCTTCCCAAATATCTTACTTTCAGATCGACTTAAAGTCAATCAGTTTCATCGTATTCTCTTCCATATATTCCCTTAATGCGCCATTTGAATTTTGTATCAGTTCTTCATCTTCTGCAAGCAGATGATCTACCGTCTGGCTTATTTTTTTGAGAAGAGCTGCATCCTGATAAACATCCGCAATCTTAAATTCCATTAATCCGCTCTGCCGGATTCCAAACAGATCACCAGGGCCTCGCAGCTTCAAATCCTGTTCTGCAATATAAAAGCCGTCATTGGAATCATTCAGAATCTTTAAGCGTTTATTGTTTTCCGGTTTCTCGGAATGATTCATGAAAATACAGTAGGACTGCTCTTTTCCCCGTCCGATCCTGCCCCGGAGCTGATGGAGCTGCGCCAGACCGAATCGTTCTGCATTCTCCACAAGCATAACGGTTGCATTCGGCACATTAATTCCGACTTCAATCACGGTTGTAGAAACTAAAACATCGATATTTCCTTTTGCAAACTGATCCATGATTTCCTGCTTCTGATCGGCCTTCATCTTACCATGGATCATTTCCACGCGGATCTTCGTATTCAGCTTCTCCCGAAGAAGCCCCGTATAGTCCGTTACATTCTCAACATCATGCAATGCTTCGTTTTCCTCGACCATCGGGCAGATTACATAAACCTGTCTTCCAAAGGCAACCTCCTTCTCAATAAAGGCATATGCCTTTGGACGGTATGAAACACCTACCACACAGTTTTTCACAGGAAGCCGCTCGGCAGGGCGCTCGTCCACGAGGGAAATATACAGGTCCCCATACAGGATAATCGCAAGGGTACGGGGAATCGGCGTTGCACTCATAACAAGCACATGGGGACTGCCGCCCTTTTCCCCGAAGCGTTCTCGCTGACGCACACCGAAACGATGCTGTTCATCAGTAATGACAAGCGCAAGTTTCTGAAACGATACCTTATCCTGAATCAGGGCATGGGTTCCAATCACAAGATTCACACTGCCATCGGCAATCTGCTGATAGGATTCCTTTTTGGCTTTGGCAGTCATGGATCCGGTTAACAGGACCGGTTTAAAAGGAAGCTCATATTCCTTCGTCATGGCGCAGATCTGTTCAAAATGCTGGGTAGCCAGAATCTCGGTCGGAGCCATCAGTGCTCCCTGATAACCGTTATCCACACATAACAGGAGGGCTAAGAAGGCAAGGATCGTTTTGCCGGATCCGACATCCCCCTGAATCAGCCGGTTCATGCATCTGCCACCAGTAAGATCCTCTACGATTTCTCCATAAACGCGTTTCTGCGCTCCGGTAAGAGGATAAGGAAGCTGCTCTATAAGACGCCTGGGCCATGCAGTTTCCAGCATAGGGTACATGGTATCCTCTTCCTTAATCTGCTTCATTTTCCGGATCATCAGAAGGAACAGAAACAATTCGTCAAAAACAAGTCTCCTGCGGCCCTCGGCAAGCTCCTCATAGTTTTCCGGAAAGTGGATTCGTTTCAGGGCTTCCTTCCTGTCAGGAAGATGATATTCCTTTACGATTTCCGGTGGCACAAACTCCGGCTCCTCATATTCCGTAAGAACCTGTGCGATGCACTTCCGGATCAGATGATTGGTCAACCCCTTAGTCAGTCCATAGACCGGCTGGAGCTGCATGCGCAGCTTTTCATATTCGTCCCTGCTATAGATCACCGGCTGCTCCATACGATACTGCCCGTGCTCCTTCTGCAGTTTCCCATAGAAAAGATAACAGGCTCCTGAGACGAGCCTGGATTTCAGGTAGGGCATATTGAAAAAGGTTAAGGCTACCGTATCCTGTCCGTCGGCTGCCTTTCCGGTTCCAATTGTCAGATTCCGAAACTTCTTAAATGAAAAGGTTTCCTGTAATTGCAAAAATACCGCAATCATTTCTCCATCCTGTGCAGCTTTCAATTTCTTGGGTTCCGGATAAACCACATAATCCCTTGGATAATCGTGAATGAGATCTTCTACCGTATCAATCCCGATCTTTCGAAAAAGTCTGGCTGTTTTCTCACCGACTCCTTTTATTGACAGGATATCGTCTGTTGGATTCATTTTTCACCCCTTACAGCCACTATATGTAGCTTTTGTTTCTACTTCTTACCATATGCAAAAAGGACGGTTTAACCGTCCTTTTGCAATATATTTGATTGCTGCATTCACTTTGTAACAGTTCAGTTCCGATATTTATTCCATGGAAATCACATAATAATAAATCGGCTGTCCGCCCATCTGTAATTCCACATCACAGTCCGGATAAGTTTCTTCTACCTTCGCCTTAATTGCCTCGGCAGCTTCTTCACTTACATCCGAGCCATAGTAAATGCTGATCAGTTCCAGATCATCATGCATCATGGCCTTAATCATGTTAAAGGTAACCTCTTCCATATCGCGTCCTACAGAAAGAATGCCGGAATCACCGATGCCCATGTAGTCACCCTGTTTGATTTCCTTATCGTCAATCATGGTATCACGAACAGCATAGGTAACCTGACCGGTCAAAACATTCTTGATTTCACATTCCATGGTTGCTGCATTGTCCTCCGGATCCATATCCGGTACATAATTAATGATCGCAGTAATTCCCTGGGGAACAGTCTTTGTCGGGATAACAATGATCTTCTTATCTTCTACCATGGTCTTTGCCTGATTGGCAGCAAGAATAATGTTCTTGTTGTTTGGAAGAATAAAGATGGTATCCGCATTCACCCTGTCAATCGCATTCAGCATATCTTCAGTACTCGGATTCATGGTCTGACCACCCTCGATGATGTAGTCTGCACCAAGTCCCTTGAAGATTTCACTCATGCCTTCACCTACGGATACAGCAATAAAACCAACCTCCTTGTGAGGCATTTCCGGTTTCTTCTTCTGCTCCTGTTCTTTCATCTGCTGTTCTTTATTGATCTTTTCCTGATGCTCCAGACGCATGTTATCAATTTTCATGTTGGATAATGCACCATACTTCAAAGCTCTCTGGATGGCAAGTCCGGGATCATTGGTATGTACATGTACCTTAACCACATCCCCGTCAGCAACAACCACAATGGAATCGCCAATGGATTCCAGATATTCCTTGAAATCAATTTCATTCTTGATGTTAAAGGTCTTATTTAATAAGATGATAAATTCGGTGCAGTAACCGTATTTAATCTCCTGATCTACGGAAGAAGCAGGTCCCTCTTTAGCTGAGCTCTCCTTCGAAGCTTCTAAGGTAAAGTCAACCTCCTTGCCAAGGAATGCATCAAATGCCCCCTTCATAACCTGCATCAGCCCCTGACCGCCGGAGTCTACCACGCCTGCCTGCTTTAAAACAGGAAGCATATCGGGAGTCTTTGCCAATACCTCATCTCCGTACTCGATGATCTGACGGAAATAAAGCTCCATATCGTCACAGCCTTCTTCAGCCAATTTTCTTGCTTTATCTGCCATTCCCTTCGCTACGGTTAGAATGGTTCCCTCCTTGGGTTTCATAACTGCCTTGTAAGCAGATTCCACGGCCTTCTCGGTTGCAGTTGCCAGTGTCGGGATATCGATTTCTTCATATTCACGGATAGTCTTCGTAAATCCACGGAATAACTGGGAAAGAATAACACCGGAGTTTCCTCTGGCACCCCGCAGGGAACCGGAAGAAATTGCTTTACAAATTGTCATCATATCTTCATCCTGGAGGTTTACCACTTCCTTGGCTGCGGACATGATGGTCAACGTCATATTTGTACCGGTATCACCATCAGGAACCGGAAATACATTCAGTTCATTAATCCATTCTTTCTTAACTTCAAGATTTTTCGCACCGGCTAAGAACATCTTTGCAAGCATCTTAGCATTGATCTTATTGCTATTCACTGTAAAGCTTCCTCCTAATCAATCACTTTTACACCTTCGACAAAGATGTTTATTTTCTCAATTTCGATTCCGGTAAATTCCTCTACCTTATATTTCACATTGCTGATCAGATTATTCGATACAGCAAGGATACTTACACCATAAGCGACAATAATATGAAAGTTAATCACCAGCTTATTGTTACGGACCATAACATTGATTCCCCTGGTCATGCTGTCCAGTTTAAGAAGCTTCACAAGACCATCCCTCATGTTGATTCCTGCCATACCGACAACACCAAAGCATTCCATCGCAACGCTGCCTGCATACTGTGCAATTGCTTCATTGTCAATGGAAATATTTCCCATGCTGGTATTAATTGAAGTCATTTTATTCGAATACTTCGTTGTAGAAGATTTCATAAGTAGCCCTCCTTCTTTTTAAACATATATTAGGTATTATAACCTCTGTCAACAAAAAATGAAACTCATTTTTTTAAAAATATCACAATTTTCAAAAACATGTAAAAATTCCACTTGCATTCTATAAGGATATCTGCTATTATACAACTGTTGCGGTTATATTTAAATTGTTAGGAGGTGCTACGATGGCTAAATGTGATATTTGTGGTAAGGGCGTACATTTTGGAAATAACGTCAGCCATTCTCATAGAAGATCTAACAGAATCTGGAATTCTAACATCAAAAATGTTAAATGTAAAGTAAACGGAGCTTCCAAAAGAATGCATGTTTGCACAAACTGTCTGAAGTCCGGAGCTGTTGAAAGAGCTTAAATATTGATTTTACTAAATGAAGGCAAATGACTTGGGCAAGCGTTTTTCGCTTGCCCTTTTCTTTTCCTCTTTCGTCTTCTGTTGTTAATTGTTTCTCACATTAAGTTCTTAATCTGTCCGTTTTGATTTTTATTTTTATGCCCAGCGGCCAAATTCATAGCTTCTTTTTAGTTCTTCATAAATCCGGTTGATAACAAGAACCATTTCGGCATCTCCTGCCACGTTGTCCGGATGAAACATCTTTAACAGATCCCGGTAACGTTTCTTTAATGCAAGCTGACTGTTCACGCCCTGAAAAAGCATTTCTGCCATCTGGTCGTTCCGTTCTCTGTGAAGATCCCGCTCATGTACCTTCTGTTCAGAATGAAACTGCAGCTTTTCTTTTTCAAATGCTTTCCGCTCTGCATCAAGCTGGACAAAACCATTCTTTAAAATTTCCATTTTCTTGTCAAAGAACTGCTCGTCCTGCTTCAGACGTTTCCGTTCAACGACCAGTTTCCGGTTTACTTCCAGCATTTCATCCCGGAACCGGGTACGCTCTTCCATGAACTTCTCCTGTGTATGAAGAAATTCGCTGCGTTCCATTTCCAAACGGATATTCTCACGGAACAGCCATCCTTTCAGTTCATTTAATTCTTCCGTATCTCCTGTCACCAGAATTCTCTCAAAATCATCGTGACAGTCGACCAGTTTCCCCTTCCGCTCACCGTCCATGGTATCTCCTCCGGGGCACAGCCCCGTTATCCACAATAATAACAATTGTATCCGATTAACAGTAATAATCCGATAATAATCAATGCAATCAGATAATGATGCGTCAAAAGCAGCATCAGAACCATCCCGACCGCAATCCAGAATGCAATAAAGCCAATTAGTTTTTTCAAGATCATCCTCGTAATTGGATTCTTATCTTATTTTATGCAGCACGGTCTGTTTCCATGCAGAAGGAAACCACTATGCTTCCTTTTTCTCATCCGGAAAAGCCGCTTCTACGGCTGCATCATCATCAATCATCTCTTCCTTCGGAGCAGTGAACTTGTCTACGATATCCGGAATCATATCAAGTACCTTCGTCATGGTATCCTGATTCTTGATATTGACAAGCTTCGTGGAACCATTCTTAATAACAAGTACCGCGCTCGGCGTCATCTTGCCGCTGAATCCGCCGCCACCTCCGTTCTTCTTATCTCCTGCGGAGGCGCCTGCGCCAACGCCAAAGGAAACATCCACAAGCGGCAGAATGATGGTATCTCCAATCTGTGTTGCTTCTCCGACTACCGTTTTCGTAGACAACACCGTATTCATTCCCTTCATGAGGGATTCAATCACTCCTGCAAAATTATTATCAGCCATTATGCTACCTCCCTTTTCAACAGCCTGATGAGTTTTTGTAAATCTTTATCAAAATAAATGGTACATGCTATTCTTACAGCCTGAAATAATGTGATATTCCCCCGGATCTTAAGTGTTCCTTCCAGAATCACATGTTCAAAATCCGGAACCACATCTATGTGTTCTCCAATCAAAGGATACAGCATTCCGTAATAGCCAAGGATCTGTCCGGTTGTTGCCGGATCCTCCATTCCAATATGCAGGTATCCTTTGATCTTCCGTGGGGCAATGCGCTTTAAAAGACATAATACTTCCTTTGAGTACTTCTCCCATGTTCTGTCAAACAGCTCACTCTGGAGCACCCTATAGTAATATCGGATATGATGAATAATATTCCTTATATTATCATAGATTGACTGAATTGTGTACCGGATATTTTTAAGCAGCTTCCAGATTTTCCGGATGCACCAGAGGATTTTCTCTCGCAGCAGTTCCCACTTTGAGGTTGACTCCTCAGAATCTGTTTCGGTATGTGTTGCATTCTCTGTCTGATTTTTCGGAGCATCTTTTAGCTTAGCTTCCGTTTTTTCATCTGGCTTTATTTGTGTGTTGTCAATAGGGCTCCAGCCATCTTCGTCCATGGTTTGAGGTTGTTCTCCTAAACCTTCCACATCTTCTGTGGCAAGTAAAGTATCTTCGGCTTTTCTGGAAGCTTTTGAGGTTTTTACAGTCTTTGCCTCACTTTCTTTTTTCTTCTCAGCCGCTGCATTTTTCTTAGAAGAAGCCGCCTCCTTCGTGGGCTGGTCTGACCGGAACAGGGTAAAGCAGGCAATTCTCACACGTAAGTACGCTTCCTCCGGATAAAGAAACCGGATATTCAAAAGATGAAGGAGCCACGTCACCTTAATCAGTGCATGAATCTGTTGTTCGCCCTCTGCATCCTTTGAAGCATCAATCCGGTAACGGATTGGTACAAAAAGCACCAGCAGCAGAAGGAACAGAATCAGCCCCAAAACAACAAGCAATATAATTCCTATGATTTTCAGTATGGTCAAAATTACCATTCCCATGCATTACGAACCTTTCTTCTGATCTTTTACCTTGAGCTTCAAATATTCCTTGAGGTCACATGTTCCGGTTCTTTCAAGGCTTTCTTCCACAATCTTCTGCACAATTGCAACAGCTTCCTCATAGTTCGAAGCAATTCCGATAATAATCGGTGCATGTTTTCTGAAATATTTCTGCTTTAGCAGCATGGAAGAATAGATTTCCAGCTGATCGTCTCCACAGGCAAGTGTAACCAGGTAAACCCGTACCATTGCATGTATCTTCAGTTTTTGTTTCAAAATCCCTACATGCTCAACTGTTTCTCCTGCATAGAGATACTTATAAAATTTCATATAGAAATTGCTCCTTCTGCTTTTGTCTGCTTCTCAGGACTGTGGCTCTGTCAGGTATGCATCAAAAATCCGCTTTGCAATCGGAACGGCATAATCGCCTCCGGCTCCAGCTCCTTCGATAATAATCGTCACGCAGACCTGTGGATTCTCTGCCGGTGCATACCCGGTGAACCAGGCATGGCTTTCCCCCTTCACGGTACCGTATTCCGCAGATCCTGTTTTCCCGGCAGCCGTATAGGATAAGTCCTTTAACCGCGATGCCGTCCCCTCTGTGACAACTGCCTCCATGAGAGCCTGCATGGCAGCTGCTTCTGTTTCTGTCATCAGGTCTCCGTAAGCAGATGGTTTAAATTCTCTGGTGATGGAGCCGGCACTGTTTTTTACGGAGTCTACCAGATAAGGCTTCATAAGCCTGCCGTTATTGGCAATCGCACAGGTAATCATATTTAACTGCAGCGGTGTGATTCCGGCAGCTCCCTGTCCGATTGAAATCTGCATCATATCTGCATCTGATGTATTCTCATCCACAACCAGATTACTTACCGAATGCTGGAAGGTAACCGGAAGCTTCTGGTTAAAGAGAAGCTGGTTTAAGGTGTCACCGAACTCCTTCCGGTCAAGAGAAAGTCCGATATTGGCATAAGAGGTATTGCAGGACTTGGCAAAGGATCTGGTGAAATCCACCGAACCATGTACCGATCCATGATAACACTGAATCCGGTCCTCGCCCCATTTGATGGAACCGACACACTGATACCGGTAATTCTGATAGGTGTCCGGATGCTCCCTGATATATTCTAAGGATGTAATGATTTTAAAGGTAGATCCCGGCGGGTATAACCCTTGCGTCACACGGTTAAGAAGAATGCCACTATCGGTATCCTGTAAGTAATTGTTCCATTCCTGAGCTACCGTAGACGGGTCAAAATCCGGATGAGATACCATTGCAAGAATTCTTCCGGTCTGTGGTTCAGTCACCAGAATGGCTCCCTGGTAAACGCCAAGTGCCGTGGAAGCAACCTGCTGCAGGTTCGTATCCAGTGTCGTATAGACATTATCACCCGGATATTTTTCACCCTTTGCTTCTAAGGATGCCTTTTGGGAAAGAGGGGCATTCGAATTAATCAGATAATAATTGCACTGGGATTCCAGTCCCATTTTACCATTAACCGCATAGCCGACCACATGGGAAAACAGATTCCCGTATGGATATTCGCGTACTTCTTTTCCATCTTCTCCTTCGACGGTCCGGGCCAGAATCTGACCATCTCCGGAATAAATGCTTCCCCGGCGGTTCTGGGCAAGAAGCATCTGCTGACGTCCATTATAGCTGTTATTAATCAGTTCCTGCTTATGGGTTGCGGAATAATAAATAATATAGCCGGACATGGAAAGCAGTAATAACGTAAAAAACCAGGTTACTGCCATAATCTCCGGATTCTTTTTTTTCTGGGATTTCTTCTTCGGTGCACGATTATTCTTCACCTTCAAATTCTTCTCCTTCATTCTCTGATTCATTCCAGTCTTCGATAAAATCATCGTCTTCAGTATAGGAAGAGCGTACAGGTACCGGTCTGTCCGGCCGTTCCCGACGATCCGGCCGTTCCGGTCTTCCGGTTGTGGGACGTCTGTGGATGGCTCCGTTTGGAGATTCCGGACGTCTTCGCCGTTTCAGAAACATCTGTTCTTCAATTTCCTTTTGCCGGTGAACATAAAGCCCCTCTACAATTGCAAACATCATTAATGTGGTAAGCACGGAGCTTCCACCGTAGCTGATTAACGGCAGGGTCACTCCGGTAAGCGGAATGAATTTTGTACCGCCGCCAATCGTAAGAAACACCTGAAAAATATAGGTTACACCAAAACCAAATGCAATCATCTGATAAAACCTGTCATTCAGCCGGATGGAAATATTCATAAACATAATAAAACAGCTCACACAGATGAGAATCAGGCAGACTGCAAACAGAATTCCTAACTCTTCCGCAATTGCAGAGAAAATAAAATCCGCTTCAACCGTTGGAATGGATTCCGGTGTTCCTTTGTATAAACCAAGTCCGAAGAAACCACCACTCGATATGGCAAATAACGACTGGGTAATCTGATAGCCGGCGGAATCAATAACACTCCACGGATCCTTCCAGGCCTGTACACGTACCTGCACATGCCGAAACACCTTGAATGCAAGGTAAGCTGCAGCTGCACCACCCCCTGCTCCTGCTGCTACATAGAGCGGATTCTTCGTTGACACATAGACCATAAGGACATATACAACAAAGAAAATCAGGGCGCTCCCAAGATCCTTTGAAATCACGAGCACAATGACATGCGCTGCCGCAACCACGGCCGTCGTAAAGACCTCTAAGAAGCCCGAAGATTCATACAGTGCACTTGCCACAAAAAATACAAATAAGATCTTAACAAATTCGGATGGCTGAAAGGTGACGCCGCCGATGGAATAGGAAAGCTTACTTCCATAGGTGGTCTGACCAAGAATCAAAACCACAGAAAGTGCAAGAATACCAATCAATGCATAAATCCATTTCAGCTTCTTCAAAAAGCGTATCTTTTCAATCAGGAACGGAATCAGAAGGGCAATTGCTAACGCTCCAGCCACAATAATAAACTGTTTAACTGCCTTTTTCATATCAAGACGAGTCAGGATCACAAAACCAATACTAAGCAGCATACACATGTTGTTTACAATCAGCCGGTTGGCTTTCGGGTAAATCATGCGGTACAGCATAATAGCCGTAAACAGCAGAATCTGCTGGAACGCATAAAAAAACAGATAGGTAAAATCTCCCGTTTCAAAGCAGATGACCAGAAAGCTGCAAAAGTGAAATGCAAACATTAAAATATTCTGCCGGATGTAAATGCCGTTGCGAGCCTCTTCGTTATCATACCGGAACACGGCAAAGCATTCATACGTGTATAATGTAATCAGCAGTGTAATTACATATTTTGAAAACTCGCTGACATATAATTCCATTATTCCACTCCTCTTTTTATATGTCCCGTTGTATATTCCTGATAGGGAGGTTTCCGGTCCGTACCGGATAATAAATCAGCAAAATAGCGGACAACTGACACAGTTTCGTCTCCGTTTTCGGTTGTGAAGTCTAGACGGTAAGCCGTAATGCCCTGCATGCCCTTTTCCACGAGGGTATGAAGGGACAAGGGTACACTGTTATAGATGATATTATAACAGCTCCGACAGTTATGCAGTACCGGAAATGAAGTCTTATAACGATCTGTAAGAACACAGATTCCGGCTTCATGCCGGCAGCTCTTTAAGGTACTCTCGATACAATTTGCCGTAACCATCATTGGAAGATATCCGTAAACAAGAGCGGCTGCTTCCATTGTATCCGGAGTTTTTGCAAGGAGTTCCTTCCATTCTGACTGATTTTCCTCGACCGGAAGCGTATATTCGGTGATCCGGTTTTCCCAAAACTGCACTGTTTCGTGATTCCAGAAGTACAGATTATGATCCGGAATCAGATTATAATCCGGCAAAACCTTTTTCATATAAGCATAGGTTTCAAGATTACGGAATAAAAGACCTGCAAAGCAGCCGCCTCGCAATGCGGCTTCCAGTTTAGACAGATCTCTCCGGTTATGCTCCCGGATGACATAAGGGCCTGCAAGAAACAGTCTGCCAGCCCATTGCTCCTGTGCATCGGAAGAAATATCTTTTCCATCCAGTAATGCATAGTCCAGATAAATCCGGCGGATCGGAAGAGATTGCCTTTTCTTTATATCCAACTGCTCAGAAAGAGCATAAAACTGTTCTTTCGTTGACACGTAAACATCCAGCATTTCCGGATACCTGTTCCTGTGCCGAAGCTTTTCATGGACACCTTTTCCGGATAATGGATCCATTGAAGAACAATAAACAGATTCCTCCTCCATATGACGCTGGCAGGAGAACCCATTCTCACGAATCCGTTCCTCTTCCAGGTGAATCACTGCTTCTCTTCGCAGATCATTGAGCGCCCGTACCGGTACAAAAATATCCTCATCCATCAGAATCTGCAGATCCCGGATCTTAAATGAGGTATTGCCCAGCTTATTCATCTGTTTTCGGACATCCTCTTCTCTTAAGGGCTGTTTCAACGCCTCCTGTGGTATAGAGCCTATGGCGCTGGCCCGTACGTTACCGTCTGTAAGCAACAGATATCCCGGTTCTCCCTTTTTGAGAGAAATTGTGGCATCAATTTCAATTTTTCTGTTCTGTTTCAGATATTGGTTTTCAATCGTTTCCAATACCTGTTCACTGGTTTTGGAATATGCAGGGGAAGACAGGGTAATCATATTCCTGCCGTTCTTCTGATGATAATAGCCTTCTCCCACTTCACTGCGGATATACAGGGAGGACAGGAATTCCCGGTCGGCTTCAGCAACCTCATAGGGCTTTCCGCTATAATATAAATCAATATATTTCCGATAAATAGAGGTAACGCCTGCTGCATACGCAGGCTTTTTCATACGTCCTTCGATTTTAAACGAATCAATGCCTGCCTCAAGCAATTCAGGAAGAATTTCAAGCGTACACATATCCTTCATGCTTAAGGGATAACATTCTTTCTGGTTCTTCGTGGCATAGGGAAGCCTGCAGGGCTGTGCACACCGCCCGCGGTTACCACTCCGGCCGCCTAAGATACTGCTGAACAGACACTGTCCGGAATAACAGTAGCACATTGCTCCATGAATAAAGGTTTCTATTTCAATTCCGGTTTCTTCCCTGATTCTCCGGATCTCTTTCAAGGATAGTTCTCTTGCCGGAACGATTCTGCAAATTCCTTGTTCCTTTAAGAAGCGTGCACCCTCCGGACCGGTAATCGTCATCTGGGTGCTTGCATGAACCGGAAGATGCGGGAAGTAACGCCGGATAACCTGCACAGCACCAAGATCCTGTACAATGACACCATCCAGTCCGGCTTCGTACAAGGGCTGTAAAAAGGTCACAAGCTCCGGAAGTTCTGCTTCCTTCACAAGAATATTCACTGTCAGATAGATCCGTCTGCCATAAATATGTGCCATACGGATTCCTTTGCACAATTCTTCTTCTGTAAAATTATCTGCATATGCTCTGGCTCCAAAGCGGTTACCCGCCAGATATACAGCATCTGCTCCTGCACAGATTGCACCCTCGAGTGCTTCATAATTACCGGCAGGTGCCAATAGTTCTACCTGTTTCATTCAAAAACTCTCCCTGCTCATGGAAAACCTGATAATAGAAAAGCTGTCTAAAAAGACAGCTTAAAATTAATTCTTCAATTCCGTTTCAAGCCGAATGATTTTTTTCGCATTTTCATTTGCTTCAGCCTGCAGCTTCTTAACATTCTTCTCGGTATTTTCGAGTTTGATCTGTGAGGCAATCAATTCATGCTTCAGATTATATAATTCCTTCTCCTTCGTCTGAATCTCTTCTTCCAGAATATTGATCTGTTTCTTAGCCTTGAAATAATCATCCGCAATATTCAACTGTAATAAGACATTCTGCATATCCAGTGTCAGACGCTTAAAAGATTCGTTTTTATTATATTCTGTAATTTTATTATTAATGTAGGAGGCAACCTTCTGCAGATATTCTTCACTTTCGTATCCGCTTAAGGTGAAAACCTTTCCTCCGATAATTACTTCGGTATCTGTCTTTGATGACATGAACACACCCCTCATCTTCCACCGCTACACGTAAAAGAACCCACCGGATCATTTCCTGATGTATAGCTACTAAATATAGGAATTAAATATTTATGCTATACTAGATCCATTATAAACAGATTACCGGGTGATTTCAAGTCCTAAATGGGAATATGCGTAATCCGTGACAACACGTCCCCGCGGTGTACGGTTCAAAAATCCGTTCTTGAGCAGATAAGGTTCATATACATCCTCAATCGTTCCTGCATCTTCTCCGATTGCCGCCGCCAGAGTATCAAGACCAACCGGACCTCCTCCAAATTTATGAATCATGGTAAGCAGGATATTCCGGTCGATATGGTCAAGTCCCATGCGATCCACATCCATAAGGTCAAGGGCTGTCATAGCTACCTCTTCCGTAATGATACCATCATGCTTTACCTGTGCATAATCCCGGACACGTTTCAAAATACGGTTGGCAAGTCTCGGCGTTCCCCGGCTCCTTCTCGCCATTTCTATTGCGCCCGCAGGCTCTAAGGGGGCATTCAGCACCTCCGCAGAACGCATGATAATCGTCTGTAATTCCTCTACTGTATAAAATTCCATACGGTGAATGATTCCGAACCGGTCCCGCAGCGGAGCAGTCAAAAGCCCCGCTCTCGTTGTGGCACCCACAAGTGTAAAATGGGGAAGATCCAAACGGATGGAGCGTGCTGTCGGTCCCTTCCCAATCATAATATCGATCGCATAATCCTCCATTGCCGGATACAACACCTCCTCCACCTGTCGGTTCAGACGGTGAATTTCGTCCACAAACAGAAGATCTCCCTCCTGCAGATTATTTAAGATTGCTGCCATTTCTCCCGGCTTCTCAATTGCAGGCCCGCTTGTCACCTTCATATGGACACCCATTTCGTTCGCAATAATTCCGGCAAGTGTTGTCTTTCCAAGACCCGGAGGTCCATAAAACAACACATGATCCAACGCATCATTCCGCTGCTTGGCAGCCTGTATATAAATTTGAAGACTGTCTTTGATTTTGCTTTGTCCGATATAATCCTTCAGCTTCTGCGGACGTAAGGTACCTTCAATCTTCCGGTCCTCTTCCTGCAGATCTGTTTCTATCATTCTTCTGGCCATAAACGAAACCTCTTAAAACATATTTTTTAATGCTGCCTTTAAGACAGCTTCAACATCCATCTCTTCTGAAATGACAACCTTTTTAACCGCCTGTAATGCCTCCTGCGCGGAATAACCAAGGGCAGTAAGCGCTTCCACCGCTTCAGTACGGATCTGGTTATCATCTGCAAAGGAATCCTGTGCCGTCTGTTCGGTCATCCGACGGTGAATCATCGTATCTTCCATGGAAATCTTATCCCTCAGATCAAGAATCACGCGCTCTGCCGTCTTCTTGCCGATTCCGGGAGCTGTCGCAATCATCCTGGCGTCTCCTGACATGATGGCAAACCTCAGGTCATCTGCACTCATCACGGAAAGCACGGCAAGTCCGCCTTTCGGTCCGATTCCGCTTACCGTAATCAGCTTCTTAAATATTTCAAGATCATCTTTTGTAAGGAAACCATACAGGCAAAAAGCATCCTCCCTTACATAAGTATAGGTATACAGCTTCATCCGCTCGCCGATGGACGGAAGTGCTGCTGCGGTATCACCGGAAATTTTGATTTCGTATCCGATCCCGTTCACATCTAAAATGACTGCTTCTTCGGAATAATCTTCAACGATGCCGTTTACAAATGCGATCATAAGGAATCTCCTTTGGATAAATAATTTTGCAGGTAAGGAAGCACCAGCGCGGAAATACTTCCGTTCACGCCTCCCATCAGGAGCCCTGCAAGTAATAGAAACGGAATGTAATATACAATTCCATAGGTCTGCACCATAAAAAAAGCAACAAGGAGCTGTCCGATATTATGTGCCACGCCTCCGACGGCACTTACAACCGGAACATGAAAGCCGTTACTGCGCTTCAGAATATACATAACAAGGCAGCTTAATACGGCTCCGGATAAGCTATATAAAATCATCACCGGGTTGCCAAACAAAAGGCCTGAAAGAATAGCCTTGCTGACCGATAACAGCATAGCCTCCCGGAAGGATAACAGGTACAGGCACCAGATAACGGTAAGGTTCGACATTCCTATCTTAATCCCAGGGATGGCAACTGAAAACGGAATCAGGGTCTCCACATAGGACAGAATCAACGCAAGTGCCAGTAACAGGCCAAGGTAAACAGATTTCAATTTCATTGTTTAATAGGTCACCGCATCCAAGGCGCCTTCCTCCTTCGCATAGATCTGTAAAACCAGCTTATGCGGCAGACAGATGATACTCTCTCCGTTCTTCGAAATAGAACGCTGTTTCATACAGAGCTGATCGGGACAGTCTGCATCTGTTATCCGGACCGTTCCATCCTCAATCATAACCAGATTATAACCATAATCCTCCTCTTTGACCGGAAGGGTCTTAGGCTGTGACAGATCATATTCTCCTCGTAGTTCTCCATTCTGATAGATCCGGAGAACAGCTTCAGCCTGCATGGAATTTATATACTGTACAAACCAGAATCCGCCAGCAAGCAGAACAACTATTAATATCAGGATGCAATCATTTCTTACTCGTTTCATATCTCCTATCTTACCATGATCGAACATACGTTTCAAGTTGTTTTCAAAAGAAATTATGCTATCATAAAAAAGAATAATCAGAAAGGACGATCATTTATGAAATTAATATTTATCCGGCACGGCGAACCGGACTATTCGATTGATTCTTTAACAGAAAAAGGCTGGAGAGAGGCAGAGCTTCTGGCAAAAAGAGCCACTAAATGGCCGGTTACCCAGTTTTACGTCTCTCCATTAGGCAGGGCAAAGGATACCGCATCCTGTACATTAAAGGCCGTGAACAGGGAAGCCATTACCCTGGAATGGCTTCGTGAGTTTTCCTATCCGATTGATGACCCTGCTACCGGTCGTCACGGTGTGCCATGGGATTTTACACCCGGAACCTGGACGAAAGAACCACAGATGTTTTCCGTTGAAGACTGGGTAAATACCAGCTTTCTTACTCAGAACCCAAAGATTGCAACGGAATACCCGAATGTCTGCCAGAAATTTGATGAGCTGCTTGCTTCCTATGGCTATACGCGTGATGACAAGTTCTACCGGGTAAAGGAGGAACGTTTTATCAGCTCTACCGTAAACAAAGACGGAACCATCCGGAACAACCATCTGCCCGATGAGGAGCATCCGGAACCCACCCTTGTTTTTTTCTGTCATTTGGGTGTAATCTGTATCATTTTGTCACACCTGTTAAACATTCCTTTTCCATTGCTGGCACATGGATTTTTCCTGCCAACCTCCTCTCTTACGGTTTTATCTACGGAAGAACGCTGGAGCAATGAAGCTTATTTCCGCGTACAGGTCATGGGCGATTCCAATCACCTGCTGCAGAACGGAGAACTGATTTCCCCGGCAGGCTCCTTTTCCAATCCTTTTCAGTATTAAAACCAATTAGTTAAAGTCAGGAAAAGGATAAGCTTACAAAAGTCAGACATGAATGATATATTAACAGAATTCTGAATATATCGGTCTCATGTCTGACTTTTTGTCTTCTTTTAAAAATTATTTTTCATAATTATTCCACATGAAAGTTATTGCAAAATATAATCAGCTGCATCTACTACTCTGCACTATCCTCTGTGGCATCACCAGCAGCTTCATCGGCTGTCGTATCTTCTGCAGTATCACCTGTTGCCCCATCCGTTGCGGCTGTGTCTTCAGCTGCGTCTTCAGCAGTATCTCCTGCTGATGTATCTTCCGTGGTCGTTTCCGGTATGGTCAGGTATTTGAGGTCACCCTTTACATCAACAACCTCGTATCTGTCTGCTACTTCCTGAAGCTGTGCACTTACAGTCTGAGATGCCAGTGAAGAAGAAATGGTTTCATCATTTGCCTCGTCATAGAACTTCTTCACGAACTGAACCACATAAACATTGGAGGTGGAGTCATCGGTAAATACCTGAATATCACCCTCTGCTCTTGCATCATCAAAAAGCCATGCTGCAGCACTGGATGGAACGGCACTATACTTAGCACCCTCGGTTAATTCAAAGCCATCCACGGTATCTCCGTTTTCAATCTGTGCAAGCACATCCTCTGCCTGCTTCTGACGGTCTTCCAGATCCTTTGCCTTTTCCTCATCGGTTGCATCTTCCTCAAATTCCGGTGTTTCAAAGGCGATGCTCTTATAATCCACCTGATCGTAAGCATTCCGGTTCTCATCATAATAAGTCTTTACTTCTTCAGT
>CDZH01043680.1_pt1 | contig 23241 bp, 18 predicted proteins | sample 557721 | NCBI WGS metagenome assembly CDZH01 (sample SAMEA3182062, study PRJEB8094) | gut metagenome | biome: human; feature: gut; material: Stool; isolation source: human stools | place: Canada | collected 2013-01-14 | reverse complement strand
GTTGGGCAAGGACGGAAAGGGGCGGACGATGGCGCGCGCCGGACAGTTTTCACACAAATCAGCAACGGAGGGGGCGCCGCGCTCCATCCATAAGGAAACACACATGGCACAGGACAGCCCAAACAAAAGCACCCCCGCAGCGGACCTGCCCGATGCGCGGCAGCTGGAACGCATCACGGACTTTTTCCACGAGGCGGGCCATCTGCGCCACACGCCGCGCAGCGGCTATGCCTTTCTGGGCTCCGGCAGCGAGAACGTGGCCGAGCATTCCTACCGTACCAGCGTCATCGGCTACACCCTGGCCAAACTGGCGGGAGCCGACGCCGCCCGCGTGACCTTCCTCTGCCTTTTCCATGACCTGCATGAAGCCCGTACCGGCGACTTCAACTATGTGAACCACCGCTACGACACCTGCCGCGACCGCGAGGCCCTGCAGGATGCCGTGGACGGCACCGGACTGGAACAGGACATCCTCGACGGCTGGGACGAATGGCAGGAACGCCGGAGCCTGGAGGCCAGGCTGGCCCATGATGCCGACCAGCTGGACCTGATCTGCAACCTCAAGGCCGAGCTGGACAAGGGCAACAAATTTGCCGCCGACTGGCTGGAAAGCGCGGTCAAACGCCTGCGCAGCCCGCAGGCCCAGGCCCTGTGCGAGGTCATCCTGCGCACGGACCACAACCGCTGGTGGTACGGCCGCGTGGACAAAACATGGTGGATCGACCGCAAGTAGGATGCCCGCCCCGGCCCTCTCCGGGGCCATCCCTCTCGCCACAACGCAGCAGCCCGGCCTCGACGGAGGCCGGGCTGCTTTTTGTCACAGGACCTGATGCACTGTCCTCTCCGGCCGGCTCTCCCCAGTCCGGCCAGCGCACGACAGAAAAAGAGGGCATCCCCCGGCTCGCCGGAGGATTTGCCACCCTGCGCGGAAAAAGAAAGGAAGCACGCCGCAAGGGCCGTGACCGACGGCGATGAAAAAGCCTTAATACGCGGAGGATGGGGGTGTGGGGGAAGGGGGGAACTTTGTGCGCTGGCCAAAGTTCCCCCCTTCCCCCACGTTCTTTTCCCCAAAAGCTATTTTCCCCTGGGCGGTTCGCGGCGGGGACAGAAGTCCGCCATCTCGCATTCCGCGCAGCGGGGGCCGCGGGCGTGGCAGACATCGCGGCCGAACCAGACCATGCGGTGGTTGACGTCGCCCCATTCGGCACGGGGGAAAAGACGCATCAGATCCTGTTCGATGTCCACGGGATCGGTATGGGCGGTGAGGCCCAGACGGTAGCTGATGCGTTTGACGTGGGTGTCCACGGCCAGGCCCTCGTTGATGCCGAAGGCGCCGAACAGCACCACATTGGCCGTTTTGCGGGCCACGCCGGGCAGGGTGATGAGCTCGTCCAGCCGGGGCGGCACCTGGCCGCCATAGACGGACACCACACGCTGCGCCGCGCCCAGCAGGTTGCGGGCCTTGCTGTGATAGAAGCCCGTGGAGCGGATGACGCTTTCCAGCTCCTCCTGCGTGGCCAGGGCCAGCTCGGCCGGGCCGGGCCAGCGCCGGAACAGCTCCGGGGTCACGGTATTGACGCGGGCGTCGGTACACTGGGCGGCCAGCACCGTGGCTACCAGGAGTTCCCAGGCGTTGCCGGCCTCAAGGTGGGTCGCGGGACGGGGGTAGCGGGCCTGAAGGGCCGCCAGGACTTTTTCGGCGCGGGCCAGGGCACCGCGCGGCAGGGATTTTTTTGCGCTCATGAGCCTGCTATGCCACAGGAAGGCAGGGGGGGCAAGGCGGGCCATGCTTGGTTTTCGCGGCCCGCTGGTGTATCTTCTGTCCGTTTTTCCCACTTCCCCAACAGGAGAACGCCATGAGCCTGCTTGCCTGTGTGACCGTGCCCGACGGAGCGACCGCCCGAACCCTGGCCCATCTGATGGTGGAACGACGGCTGGCCGCCGGAGTGAACATCCTGCCCGGAGTCCTTTCCGTCTACCGCTGGGACGGCAAGGTCCGCGAGAGCCGCGAATGCCTGCTGCTGGCCCAGGTCAGCCGGGCGGCGTGGGAAGATTTCCGTGCCGTCGTGGAGGCGGCCCATCCCTACGAAGTGCCCTGTATCGTGGGCATGCCGCTGGAAAAGGGCAACGCGCCCTTCCTGGCGTGGATCGCCCAAAACAGCTCGCCCGCAGGGCAGCCCAACGAATAAAAGGAACGAAGATGGCCATTTATGTTTCCGGTTCCCTGGCTTTTGACCGCATCATGACCTTTGGCGGCAACCTGCAGGACCATGTGCTCATGGACAAGCTGCACATGCTGAGCGTCAGCTTCATGGTGGACAGCATGGACGAACGCCGCGGCGGCTGCGCGGGCAACATCGCCTACACCCTGGCCCTGCTGGGCGAAAAGCCCATCGTGGTCTCCGCCGCCGGCCGCGACTTCACCGGCTATGCGGCGGCCTGGGAAAAGCTGGGCCTGTCCCTGGAGGGCATCCGGCGTGATTCCGACGTGTTCACGGCCCTGTGCTACATCACCACGGACCAGAACAACAACCAGATCACGGGCTTCTACCCCGGCGCCATGAGCCAGCCCGCCACCTACACCTTCCCCGACCTCGATCCCGCCAGGGACTGGGCCATCGTCTCCCCCGGCAGCGTGGACGACATGCGCCGCCTGCCCGGCTTCTTCCGTGAAAAGGGCGTGCGGTACATCTTCGACCCCGGCCAGCAGCTGCCCGTGCTCTCGGGCGACGACCTCTGCGACGCCATCCGCGGTTCCTACGCCTGCGTGACCAATGATTACGAGCTGGGCATGGTCTGCAAGAAGACGGGCAGGAGCGAAGAGGAACTGGTGGCCATGACCGGCTGGCTGGTGACCACGCTGGGCGGTGACGGCCAGCGCATCCGCAATGCCCGGGGCGTGGACGTGCATGTGCCCGCCATCCCCTGCGACGGCGTCAAGGATCCCACCGGCGCGGGCGACTCCCACCGCGCGGGCCTGCTCAAGGGCCTGGTCTGCGGCCTGGAGATGCCCGAAGCCGCCAAGCTGGGCGCGGTGAGCGCCTGCTACGCCATCGAGCAGCTGGGCACGCAGGAACACCACTTCAGCAAGGACGAGTTCCGCAAGCGCTACGAGGCCAGCTTCGGCCCCCTGCCCATCACCCTGTAAACCCGAGCGGAAGGGCCTGCGCGGCAGGCCCCCTCCCCCCAGGACGGGGAGGAGCTCCGTCCTGCCGCCGGCCATCACCGTCACCGGCAGGACGGGGCTTTTTCCCACAAAGGAGCATCCAGCCATGCGCACCGAAGCCGTCAGGGCCCAGCTGGCCGCCCGCGGTCTGGGCGACCGCTACCGCGAGTTCACCGTCTCCAGCGCTACCGTGGCGCTGGCGGCCGAGGCCCTGCACTGCGAGGCGGGCCGTATCGCCAAGACGCTGTCCATCCTCACCGCCACCGGTCCCGTGCTGGTGGTGACCATGGGTCTGGCCCGTCTGGACAACCGCAAGTTCAAGGATCTTTTCCACGAAAAGGCCCGCTTCATCCCCGTGGAGGATGTGGAACGCCTCACCGGCCATCCCCAGGGCGGGGTCTGTCCCTTTGCCCTGCCGGAAGGGGTGCGCGTGTTCCTGGACGAGAGCCTCAGGCGCTATGACGTGGTCTACCCCGCCGCCGGTGCGCCCAACAACGCCGTGCAGCTGACCCCGGACGAGCTGGCCGCCGTCACCGGCGGGCAATGGGTCGACCTTTGCAAGCTCCCGGAAGAGCTGGCCTGACGGGACCCATCCCGTGGGCAGGACAGGGCAGAAGAAGCCCGCCGCCGCTTGCCGCCAGCAAAAAAGGGCGTCCATCCGCGAAGGATGGGCGCCCTTTTCGTCTGCATACCGGAGAGCCGCCACGGCCCGGACCGCACGGTCCGGCCATGCGGCGGAGCTGCCCGGTCCTAGTAATCTTCGTCTTCCAGCGGAGGCGGCACGGCCACGGCGCTGGTGATGACGCGGCGGCGGCTCTTGACCGGCTCGGCGGGCACTTCCTTGTTCTCGCGCGTCATGTGCGGTTCGGGCAGGTTGTTGTACAGCACCCAGAAAGGCGGATAAAGCTCGGTCAGCACGCCGGGGTTGCCCAGCTTGAAGCCTTCCTGCCTGCCGCGGGCGCAGGCCGCCAGGGCCAGGGCCACGGCCCAGGGGGCGTCGGGGGCGTTCCAGCCGCGGGCCTGCAGGGCGGGACGGGGCTTGCGCACGGGGCGGCCCTCCTCGTCCTGTTCCTCGACGTCTTCCATCTCGTCACCGGGCTTCCGGGCCACAAGGCGGCCTTCGGCATCCAGGGCCAGACCGGCGGCGTGCAGGTAGCTCTCCACCACGTTCTCTTCGGCTTCCAGACCGGCGGGCAGCACGGCACGACCGCCGCGCAGGGCCGTCATGGCGCTCAGGGCCACGGCCAGCGGGCGCCAGGAGACGGGCAGGCCTTCGGGCAGGGCAAAGGCGGCGGGCAGTTCGGCCAGCGGCTTCAGGCTGCGGACCAGGATCCCGGTTTCCGAGCATTCCACCCTGGCACCGGTCCGGCGCAGCAGGTCCAGACCGGCTTCGGTGCCGGGCCAGGCGGGCCACTGGCCTTCCAGACGCACTTCACCGCCCAGGGCGGGGGCAAGGCCCATCAGGAACACGGCCAGTTCCGGTTCCACGGGCAGGGCGGGTTCGGCGGGGATGCTCAGGGTGCAGGGCCGGAAGTGGAGCACGTCCCCTTCGCGGCGCATGTCGGCACCGGCAGCCGTCAGCACGGGCAGGATGCGGGCAAAGGCCAGCTCGCGTTCGGGCATGGCGGAAAGGTCCAGGGTGATGGGGCGCTCGTAGGAAGGCGCGGCCAGCAGGATGCCTTCGGCCAGCTCCACCGGGGCATCGGCGGGGAAGACCACCTTGCCGGGCAGCACGCCGGAGCATTCGATGCGCACCGGGAAGCCGTCGGACTTGGGCACCACATGCACCAGCCGCGCGCCCATGAGGGGCAGGAAGCGGCGGGTGGCGCCGAGATCGGCCAGCTTGAGGGCCGCGCCGCCGGTGAACTTGGTACGCGAGGGGCGGCCCAGGTAATGGCCCAGGACCAGATAGAAGTTCCAGGAGCTGTCGCCCACATGCAGCACCTTGTCCGGGGTGCCCAGGGGCGCACCGGCGGCCACATGCACGGCACCGTCATCACGGTTGACATGGGCGCCCAGCTGGTTGAGCAGCTTGACGCAGTCCACCACGGGATCGTTCATCAGGGCGGGGGCGATGCGCACGGCCTGGCCGGTGCAGGCGGCCAGCGTGGCCCAGGCCCGGGTCAGGCGGCAGGCGCGCGGGGCGGGCATGGACAGGCGCACGGGCATGTCGGCGGGGGCGAGGTTGAAGGCGGGGCGCTGGGCTTCGCCGTCCTCACCGGGGCGGGGCAGGAATTCCGCCTCCTGCATCAGGGTGAAGAAACGGCCGCTCAGGCGCGGGTCGCGGCTGACGCGGGAAACGGCGGCTTCCCACGACTCGCGGATGCTTTTTTCTTCCGCGGGCTCCAGGAAGCCCTTGGCATTGTACATGCGTTTGATGAGATTGTGGCGGCGCATGAGCATGCGCAGGATATCGCGGTCGATGTCACAGACGGTCTCGCGCAGGCTGCGGCGCGGACGTTCGGGCTTGCCGTCGGTTCTGGCCTCGAAACGTCCTTCGGGGCGGTCGCTGCGTTTGTCCGGCCTCTGGGCAGGTCGGAATTCGTGGTGCTCGTTCATGCTGGATGCTCCTCTCGACCGCCGGACGGCGCGTCGCTCTATGAATTTGTGGGGGATGCTGTATCCCGAAACGGTCTCACTGGCAAGCCCCCGGAGGGGCTTTCCCGGCGCCATGTGAAAGAGAGTGCAAGCTCGGAAGCCAGACGAAAAGCACAGCGGAAGGGCGGGCCGCCCCTCCGGGAGGGGACTCCATAAAAGTTGTTCATTTTCAAATGGTTACAATCAACTGTTTGATTTAATTGGATAATTTTTGCATTTTTTGCCATATTTCCTGCCCCCGGACCGGGCGGCACCGTAATCCCATGAAAAAGTCATGCTTTCGCCACGGAAAGCAGTCCATCATTAACTTATTGTAATTTAATGATTTTTAAACAAAAGCCCAGGCATGCCGGCAAGAGCGTATGCAGGATAACCCACTGATAAAAATGCTTTTTCGTGCTCCCGGGCGCGTTTTTGCCGTGGAGCCCGCGCAAAACGCGCCGCGCCTTTACACGGCATAAAAATTATGCTAGGAGGAATGCGCAAGGATTATAGTGGGTTGTGCCGTTTTTCACCAAGAGTTCCCACGAATTTTTCAAAAGGGGGCTTGACGTAAAGAGGGGTAGCTTGTTACTAAAAACACAAGCGCACGACCGGGGCGCTGTTGCCCGGGGTCGTGATCCACAAGACGGCACTCGGGCGGCCCGAGTGGCTGCCCATACGGTCAAGATTGACCTGAAACACTTTAAGAGTTGGAGGATACGTTATGCCTACGTTTGTCGATCCGTCCAAATGCGACGGCTGCAAGGGTGGCGAAAAGACGGCCTGCATGTACATCTGCCCGAACGACCTGATGATCCTCGATCCTCAGGAAATGAAGGCGTACAACCAGGAACCCGACGCCTGCTGGGAATGCTATTCCTGCGTGAAGATCTGCCCCCAGGGCGCCATCACCGCTCGTCCCTACGCCGACTTTGCTCCCATGGGCGGCACCTGTATCCCCATGCGCTCTGCCGACTCCATCATGTGGACCGTGCAGTTCCGCAACGGCAGCGTGAAACGCTTCAAGTTCCCCATCCGCACCACTCCTGAAGGCTCCATCAAGCCCTTCGAAGGCAAACCGGAAGGCGCCAACCTCGACGACGAACTGCTGTTCACCGAAGAAAAGCTGGCCACCCCCATCGAAGTCCTGGGCAAGAAGTTCGAAGTGACTGAAGCCGACAAGGTCTTCACCGCCATGGAACAGGGCCGCTAGAGAGCAGTAACCGCGTAGAGCTTAAGGAGAAACCACTATGCCTATGATTCCCGTCAAGGAAGCGATGAAAGGCGTTGCCATTGCTGAACCGGAAGTGAAGGAACATGACCTCGACCTGCTGATCGTGGGTGGTGGCATGGGCGCCTGCGGCGCGGCTTTCGAAGCCGTGCGCTGGGGCGAAAAACACGGTCTGAAAATGATGCTGTGCGACAAGGCCGCCCTCGAGCGCTCCGGCGCCGTGGCCCAGGGCCTGTCCGCCATCAACACCTACCTCGGCAAAAATACCGCCGACGACTACGTCCGCATGGTCCGCACCGACCTTATGGGTCTGGTCCGCGAAGACCTGATCTTCGACGTGGGCCGTCACGTTGACGACTCCGTGCATCTGTTCGAAGAATGGGGCCTGCCCTGCTGGATCAAGGACGAAAACGGCCACAACATGAACGGCGCCGTCGCCAAGGCCGCCGGCAAGAGCCTGCGCAAGGGCGACGAACCCGTCCGCTCCGGCCGCTGGCAGATCATGATCAACGGTGAATCCTACAAGTGCATCGTGGCCGAAGCCGCCAAGAATGCCCTGGGTGAAGACCGCATCATGGAACGCATCTTCATCGTGAAGCTGCTGCTCGACAAGAACACCCCCAACCGCGTCGCTGGTGCCGTGGGCTTCAACCTGCGTGCCAACGAAGTGCACATCTTCAAAGCCAACGCCATCATGGTGGCCGCCGGCGGTGCCGTTAACGTGTACCGTCCCCGCTCCACCGGTGAAGGCATGGGCCGCGCCTGGTACCCCGTGTGGAACGCCGGTTCCACCTACACCATGTGCGCTCAGGTCGGCGCCGAAATGACCATGATGGAAAACCGCTTCGTGCCCGCCCGCTTCAAGGACGGTTACGGCCCTGTGGGCGCCTGGTTCCTGCTGTTCAAGGCCAAAGCCACCAACAGCAAGGGCGAAGACTACTGCGCCACCAACCGCGCCATGCTGAAGCCCTACGAAGATCGCGGCTACGCCAAGGGCCATGTGATCCCCACCTGCCTGCGTAACCACATGATGCTTCGTGAAATGCGCGAAGGCCGCGGCCCCATCTACATGGACACCAAGACCGCCCTGCTGACCACCTTCGCCACCCTGACCGAAGAACAGCAGAAAGACCTCGAGTCCGAAGCCTGGGAAGACTTCCTGGACATGTGCGTGGGCCAGGCCAACCTGTGGGCCGCCACCAACACCGCTCCTGAAGAACGCGGTTCCGAAATCATGCCCACCGAACCTTACCTGCTCGGCTCCCACTCCGGCTGCTGCGGCATCTGGGTCTCCGGTCCCGACGAAGCCTGGGTGCCCGAAGACTACAAGGTCCGCGCCGCCAACGGCAAGGTCTACAACCGCATGACCACCGTGGAAGGCCTGTTCACCTGCGCCGACGGCGTGGGCGCTTCCGGCCACAAGTTCTCCTCCGGTTCCCATGCTGAAGGCCGTATCGCCGGCAAGCAGATGGTCCGCTGGTGCGTCGACCACAAGGACTTCAAGCCCGAGTTCAAGGAAACCGCCGAAGAACTGAAGCAGCTGATCTACCGTCCTTACTACAACTACCTGGCCGGCAAGGACGCCTCCACCGACCCCGTGGTGAACCCCAACTACATCACGCCCAAGAACTTCATGATGCGTCTCGTGAAGTGCACCGACGAATACGGCGGCGGCGTGGGTACCTACTACACCACCTCCAAGGCTCTGCTGGACACCGGCTTCTATCTGCTGGGCATGATGGAAGAAGACTCCGCCAAGCTGGCCGCCCGCGACCTGCACGAACTGCTGCGTTGCTGGGAAAACTACCATCGTCTGTGGACCGTGCGCCTGCACATGCAGCACATCGCCTTCCGTGAAGAGTCCCGCTACCCCGGCTTCTACTACCGCGCTGACTTCCTGGGTATCGACGACAGCAAGTGGAAGTGCTTCGTGAACTCCAAGTACGATCCCGCCACCGGCGAAACCAAGATCTTCAAGAAGCCCTACTACCAGATCATCCCTGACTAGTAGGCGGAAGAACATCCCTGGGGTGGCCGCCTAGGCCACCCCATTTTTTTCGGCGCGGCGGGTGTGCGACATGCAAGCTCCCCGCCGCGCCTTGGAATATGCGCCGCGCGGCAGGGCCCAGGGCTCTCAATTGCGCCGCCCGGCAATCCCATACAACCGGGCAGGCGTGCGCGCCGCCCCGCAGAGGGGCCACGGCGCTGCAACGCAGGAGGATATCCAGGATGTCCAACTCCATTCTCGTCGTGGGCGGCGGCTTTGCAGGCCTTACTGCCGCCATCGAAGCGGCGGAACTGGGCCACGATGTGTATATCGTGGAAAAGTCGCCCTACCTGGGCGGCCGTGTGGCCCAGCTCAACAAATATTTCCCCAAACTCTGTCCCCCCTCCTGCGGTCTGGAAATCCAGTTCCAGCGCATCAGGAAGAATCCCCGCATCAAATTTTTCACCATGGCCGAAGTGACCAAGCTGGTCGGCTGCAAGGGTGACTACACCGCCACTGTGAGCATCAAGCCCCGCAAGGTGGCCGCCCACAACGTGGACTTCACCCTCCTTGCCTCCAGCTTGGAAGGCACCGTGCCCAACGAGTTCGATTTCGGGCTGTCCCGGCGCAAGGCCCTGTACAAGTCCATGCCTTTCGCCTTCCCCAACCGCTTCGTGCTGGATACCGACGCCCTGAGCAAGGCTGACGCCGCCCGCGTCGCCGGCCAGAAGTTCCTGGACCAGAACGAGCCCGCCCGCGAGATCGAGCTCAATGTGGGCGCCATCGTGGTGGCCACCGGCTGGAAGCCCTACGACGTCACCAACCTGGCCAACCTGGGCGCCGGCAAGGTCAAGAACTGCGTCACCAACATGCAGCTCGAACGCCTGGCCTCCCCCTTCGGCCCCACCGGCGGCAAGATCGTCCGTCCCACCGACGGCCGCCGTCCCAAGCGCATCGCCTTTGTGCAGTGCGCCGGTTCCCGTGACCAGAACCACCTGAACTACTGCTCCTACATCTGCTGTATGGCCACCCTCAAGCAGTGCCAGTACATCTGCGAGCAGTACCCCGAGACCCAGATCTCGGTGTTCTACATCGACCTGCGCGCCCCGGGCCGCTACGTGAAGGTCCTGGACAAGGTGAAGGCCGCCCCCAATGTGCGCTTCATCAAGGGCAAGGTGGCCGACGTGGCCCAGGCCGCTGACGACAACGTCACCGTGACCGTTGAGGATGCCATCCGCGGCGAAAAACTGCATCTGGATTATGACATGGTGGTGCTGGCCACGGGCATGCAGCCCAGCCTGGCCACCGACAGCCTGCCCCTGCCCCTGCCCCTGGACGAAGACGGCTTCGTCATGGGCGGTGAAGAGGCTGGCATTTTTGCCGCCGGTTGCGCCCGCATGCCGCTGGACGTGATGCGTACCGCGCAGTCCGGCACGGCCGCCGCCCTCAAGGCGGTGCAAACGGTGAAAGGGAGGTAGGCGGCATGGCCAGCAAGATCGGCGTCTATTTTGACGTACAGAACATCGGCGGCGGCCTGGATGTGGAAGCCCTGGCCGAACAGGTCCGCGGCAAATGGAGCGACCTTGCCCCCGTGGTGAAGGTGCTGCCCATGCTGAGCGCGGCCGAAGACGAAGTGCGTGCCGACATCGAGGCCAGCGGCCTTGACGGCGTGCTCTTCTGCGGCGCCAGCCCCCGCGACGAAGCCACCCCCTGGCAGCTGCCCGTGCAGGTGGAACATGTGAACCTGCGCGAACAGTGCGTGCTCGCCTACAAGAACCCCGACGGTTCCGCCGTCAGCGGCGCGGCTCCCGCCCTGCTGACCCAGATGGCCACCGACTATGTGAACATGGGCGTGGTCAAACTGCAGAAGAGCAACGTGCCCGACTCCGCGGCCATCGAAGGCATCAAGCGCATCCTGGTCATCGGTGGCGGCTGGACCGGCCTCACCGCCGCCCAGGAAGCCGCCAGGACCGGCTATGAGGTCATCCTGGTGGAAAAGGCCGACAAGCTCGGCGGCGCGGTCAACAACATGCCCGTGGGCTCGCCCCTGCAGGCTCCCTGGGAAGACCGCCAGCCCACCAACCTGGCCGACAAGATCGCCGCTGTCACCGGCGACAGCAGCATCACCGTGCTGCTCAACGCCCACATGGCCAAACTGGAAGGCCAGCCCGGCGAGTTCAAGGCCACCGTGGCCACCGCCGACGGCGAACAGACCTTCGATATCGGCTCCGTGGTCCTGGCCACCGGCTGGGTGCCGCTGGCTGAAAAGTATCTGGAAAGCATGGGCCTGGGCGTGAACCCCAAGGTCGTCCATGCCGCCCAGTTCGCCAAGATGCTGGGCGAAGGCAAGGTCGACGCCCGCCGCATCGCCTTCGTGCTCGACACCACCATCGCTGAAGAAGCCCTGCAGAAGGCCGCTGACGAAGCCGCCGCTGCCGAGGCCGAAGCCCCCGCCGCCGAAGCTCCCGCCGAGGAGGAGGAAAAGGGCTTCGTCAAGGAGAACCTGGAAAGCATCAAGCACCTGCGTTACTCCAACGCCGTCAACAGCGTGGGCATGCTGCGCATGGCCAACATCATCTGCGACAAGACCAATGACGCCGTGCAGGCCTTCGTGCTGTACAAGGACATGACCATCCCCGGCATCCTGGAACGCTTCTACAAGAAGATGCAGGACCGTCTGGGCCTGATGATGACCAAGGCCGACGTGACCGACATCCGTGACGCCGGCAACCACATGGTGGTCAGCTGCAAGAACACCCTGCTGGGCATGGACTTCGATCTGGACGTGGATCTGGTGGTGCTGCCCACGGGCGTGGTGCCCACGACCGCCAAGGACGTGGTGGTGGAATTCGACTACCGCCAGGGCCCCGACTTCCCGGATCTGCAGCTCTTCGACGGTTTCGCGGACTCCAACTACATCTGCTTCCCCTACGAAACCCGCCGTACCGGTGTCTACGCCGCCGGCTGCGTGCGTCAGCCCCAGACCCTGGACGCCTGTGAAGAAGACGCCCGCGGTGCCGTGCTCAAAGCCATCCAGTGTGTGGAAGCCGCTTCCCACGGTGTGGCCGTGCACCCCCGCTCCGGCGACAATTCCTACCCGGTGTTCAACTTCGTGCGCTGCACCCAGTGCAAGCGCTGCACCGAAGAATGCCCCTTCGGCGCCCTGGACGACGACGAAAAAGGTACGCCCAAACCCAACCCGGCCCGCTGCCGTCGTTGCGGTACCTGCTTCGGCGCCTGCCCCGAGCGCGTGATCTCCTTTGCCAACTACAACATCGACCAGATCGGTTCCATGATCCGCGAAGTTGTGGTGCCCAAGGACTTCAAGAAGGAAGGCCCCCGCATCCTCATCCTGGCCTGCGAAAACGACGCCTACCCCGCCCTGGACATGGCCGGTATGCGCCGCAAGGCCTGGAGCCCGTACTGCCGCATCATCCCCGTGCGCTGCCTTGGCTCCGTCAACGCCATCTGGGTGTCTGACGCCATGAGCAAGGGCTTCGACGGCGTGCTGCTGCTGGGCTGCAAATATGGCGAAGACTACCAGTGCCACTTCATCAAGGGTTCCGAGATCTGCAACCGCCGCAAGGAAAACATCGCCGAGACCCTGAACCGTCTGGGCGTGCAGCCCGAGCGCGTTGACCAGCTCGAAGTGGCCATCGACGAATATGACAAGGTGCCGGACATGATCGACGAATTCGTCGCTCGCATCGTGGAACTCGGCCCCAACCCGTTCAAGGGCATGTAGGAGGAAGGCTGCAATGGCACAGAATATTCTCAAGCCGGATTCCACCTTTACGCGGGAGCTGATGGAAGCGGGCGGCGAAAGCCTGAAAAAATGCTATCAGTGCGCCACCTGCTCCGTGGCCTGCCCCATGGCTCCGGAAAACGCTCCCTACCCCCGCAAGGAAATGGTGTGGGCGTCCTGGGGCCTCAAGGAAAAGCTGGCCACCGACGTGGACCTGTGGCTCTGCCACAACTGCGGCAACTGCGCGGACCTCTGCCCCCGCGGCGCCCGTCCCGCCGACGTCATGGGCGCCGCCCGCAACATGGTCTACCGCGATCTGACCGAGCCCACCATCGTGGGCAAGTGGATGAGCAAGCCCTCCGGCCTGCCCTTCCTCTTCGCCATCCCGGCCCTGCTGTGGCTCTTCATCTGGTGGATCCGCGCCGGCTTCAATGACGGCAACTGGTTCCCCCGCGCCGCCGACGGCCGCATCGTGTTCGGTCAGGTGTTCTATGGTGACTACACCATCGACCCCATCTTCATGATCACCTTCTTCGGGGCCTGCTTCATCCTCTACAAGGGCGTGCGCAAGCTCTGGGGCATGTTCAAGCCTGAAGGCCGCCTGACCGTGCTTGGCAAGACCAAGGCCTGGTACTGGCACCTGCTGGACGTGCTCATCGACGAAGTGGTCACCCACCGCAAGTTCGACGACTGCGAAGCTGGTCCCAAGACCGGTACCTATGTGCCCAACCGCAAGGCCGGCCACATGATCCTGGTCTACAGCTTCGTCATCCTGGCCTTCGTGACGGCTGTGGTGGCCCTGGGCCACTGGGGCGGCAAGATCATCCCGCTCATCAAGATCGAGACCCCCATGCCGCTGCTGTACCCTGTGAAGATCCTGGCCAACCTCGGCGCCATCATGCTGGTCTGCGGCCTGGCCATGCTCACCGCCCGCCGCCTGAAGCTGAACCCCAAGCATCAGGGTTCGAGCTGGTATGACTGGTACCTGCTGGGCATCATCTGGCTGGTGGCCGTGACGGGCATCCTGTCCCAGGTCTTCCGCCTGGCCGATGCCATCCACCCCGCCTTTGTGGTGTACTACCTGCATCTGGTCTTTGTGTGGATGCTCTTCGCCTACCTGCCGTGGTCCAAGCTCGGTCACTTCGTGTACCGTACCGCGGCCCTGCTGTTCGTCCGCATGTACGGGCGCGGCTACTAGGATGGTCTTCCGGGCCGTCGCCCCGTGACGGCGGCCCGCACAGGCTCACACTGCAAAACACCGTTCTCCGAGGAGGAGGCCGAAAATGTCTGATACCGCTCGCAAAATGTTCCCTGTGGAAACCGTCCTGGCCCTGGCCGTCGCCAAGAAGGGCGCGGACGTGAAAGATATCGCCGGTTACATCACCGGTCGCAGCATCGTCTGTGACGCCTGCGCCGCCGCCGTGGCTCCCTTCGCCGCTGCCTGGCTGGCCAAGCTGTCCCCCAAGTTCCTGGACATGAACTACAAAGACGGTGACAACTGGGGCGACTTCGTCAACCAGGGTGCCCGTCTGCTGGGCGACACCATCTCCCTGCCCCCCATGGACGACTGCCTGAAAAACGCCGTCGCCACCGTGCTCGACATGATGGACGACATGCACGGCACCATGGTCAGCCAGCGCGCCGAGATCGCCGACCTGCGCCAGCAGGTGGAGACCCTGGCCCCCTATCAGGGCAAGACCGAAGAACTGCAGAAGAAGTGCGACAAGCTGGAAGACACCATCAAGACCATGAAGACCGACATGGGCGGTCTGCGTCGCCAGGTGGCCGAGTTCCAGGGCAAGGTCGCCATCAACCATGACGAACTGATGCAGAGCATCAAGGACGCCATCAAGGACAACCTGAAGAACATCACCGTGGGCGTGGCCGCTGCCGGCGTGGCCGGTGAAGCCGCCGCCGAAGAACCCGCCCAGGAAGAAGGCGGCGTGCCGGACGATTTCGGTTTCGGCACCAGCGGCGCCAACTCCGACGGCTTCGGCTTCTAGTCCCAAGTCAAGGCATCGCCTTTCAAGGCGCGTCCGTTCCGGCGGGCGCGCCTTTTTTCATGGTCGCTGGCGCGGGGCAAAAGGGGCAGTGCCATATGGCAGCCCCTGCCCGGGATGAGGGGGAGCCGTAGCGCGACAACCGCCGTCCAATGGCGGTTATTACTCGCTACGGGGAGGAGAAAACTCGCGTAGCGCGACAGCCAGCCGTCCGCTGGATGGCCGCTGCCCGGCCCCCGGGCCTGGTCGCCTCCACGACGAAGCGGCAAGGGGTCGGGGCCTGCGCGGCCCCAGCCCCCTGCACCCCCGTGCCCCGCGTCAGGTCCCCGGTTTCATCACGGCGCGCCGAAGGCGGGGCGGCACCACGCCTTCGGCGTACGCCGCCCAAGCGGCGCGCTCAATACATGGGAAAAACAGCCCAAGAGCTATAAGAGGCCGCACGGCTGGAAAAAGGGATCATGGGGAGGCAGGCCATGCGCGGCAGGGCTGGGCAGAAGCAGGGCGAATGGTCCAGCCAGAGAAAAAGACAGGCCGCTCCGTCAGGGCGGCCTGTCCGATAAAGCGCGTTTGGAGGAGGATGGGGGGAGCTTGAGGGGAGAAGGAGGGACCTTTACGCGCGAGCTAAAGGTCCCTCCTTCCCCCCTCAACAACTCCGGGCTCCCGCTCTCGCCCGTCCCCTTCAGCGCTAGAGCGAAAGCAGGGTCATGGCCACAGGGATGGTGACGGCGGAGATCAGGGTCGAGAGGCTGACCATCAGGGCGCCGAATTCGGCATCGGTCTTGTAATAGGCGCTCAGGATGGAGATCTGCATCATGCAGGGCAGGCCGGACTGGATGATGAACACCTTTTCCATGAGTTCGGGCAGCTCCACAAAGTGCAGCATGCCGGCCAGGATCAGGGGGCAGGCCACCATCTTGCCCAGCAGGGCCAGCACCAGGTCACGCGACAGGCGCAGGTGGCGCAGATCCATCTTCCAGAGGCAGACACCGATGAAGATCAGGGCCAGCGGCGTGGTGAGGTTGCCCAGATAACGGGCGACATCCTGCAGGAAGCCCGGCAGGCGGAAATCCAGCAGGGTCAGGGCGGCCCCTGCCAGAAAGCCCAGCATGGGCGGCGAAAAGACATGGCGCACATTGTCCAGCACGCTGTCGTGGCCGCGCAGCTCTTCGTTGTCGTGGCTCACGGCATAGTTGCCTATGGTCCAGAAAAAGGTGGTGTTGGCAAAGAAATACAGCAGGACATAGGGGGCCGCGCTTTCTCCGAACAGGGCCAGGTTGACCGGCAGGCCGATGAAGACCGTATTGGAGGTGGCGAAGCTGGTGCAGAACAGGCCGAGATGCCGCCGCTCCACGCGTGCTATCCTGGCCACCAGCAGGGCCACGGCAAAGGTCAGCAGGATGCTGAGCAGCGGGAACAGCGAGCCGTAGAGCAGATGGACGAGATCGTCCCGCCCGAAGGAATGGATGATGGTATAGAAAAGATAGGGCGGCAGGGCCACGGAGGTGACCAGCCGGGGCAGCAGGATCTGGGTCTCGGGCGAGAACCAGCCCTTGCGCGCCAGCATGTAGCCCAGCGAGACGATGAGCAGCAAACCGAAGATCCCCTGAAGGGCATGCAGAAAAACCATGGCGGCACCTGTGCGGCAGGAAGAGGGTCTGTCCGGGAAAGACAGTCCCGCACTGCGCCGGCGGCAATGCGGGACCATCGGCAAAGAGCGGGCGTCCTCCGGCGTGCGGGCATCACGGCGGCCCCGGAGGGCCGGGGATGCCCGCAGGGAACAGGCGCCCCGGGGCACGGACACCGGCAGGCTGCCCTGCCGGCCGCCCTGGGCGCCTGCTCCGGCCGGGAAAGCGTCCTAGACTTTCTTGTACATGGCGCCGCTGTCGGCGGAGCTCACCATGCTGGCGTAACGGCGCAGCACGGGATAGGGGCATTCCTTCTGCGGCGGCACCAGCCCGGCGCGACGGCGGGCCAGTTCGGCCTCGTCCACCAGCAGGTCCAGCTTGCGGTTGGGGATGTCCACCAGGATGCGGTCGCCGTCGCGCACCAGGGCGATGGGGCCACCGTTGGCGGCTTCAGGCGAGATGTGGCCAATGGCCGCACCGTTGGTACCGCCGGAGAAGCGGCCGTCGGTGAACAGGGCCACGTCCTTGCCCAGGCCCATGCCGGTGATGGCGGCGGTGGGGGACAGCATCTCGCGCATGCCGGGGCCGCCCTTGGGCCCTTCGTAGCGCACCACCACACCGTCGCCGGGCTTGATCTTGCCGTCGAGGATGGCGCGCATGGCGTCTTCCTCGCTTTCGAACACGCGGGCGGTCACTTCGCGGCGCATCATCTCGGGCGCCACGGCGGACTGCTTGACCACGGCGCCGTCAGGGGCCAGCGAGCCGCGCAGGATGGCGATGCCGCCTTCCTTGGAATAGGCGTTGTCGATGGTGTGGATCACGTCCGTATCCAGGATATGGGCGTTGCGTTCCTTCAGGTTCTCGCCCACGGTCTTGCCGGTGACGGTCATGCAGTCCTTGCGGATCAGGCCCAGCTTGTCCAGCTCGCTCATGACGGCCGGGATGCCGCCGGCGTTCTCCAGGTCCACCATGTAGTGGCGGCCGGCGGGCGAGAGCTTGCAGAGGTTGGGGCTCTTGCGGCTCACGTCGTCGAAGACGGACAGGTCGATGTCCAGACCGGCTTCATGGAAGATGGCGGGCAGGTGCAGGGTGGTGTTGGTGGAGCAGCCCAGGGCCATGTCCACGGCGATGGCGTTCTCCACGGCGCCGCGGGTCACGATGTCGCGGGGGCGGATGTTGCGCTTCACCAGGTCCATGACGCGCATGCCGGCCTGCTTGGCCAGGCGCACACGGGCCGCATGCACGGCCGGGATGGTGCCGTTGCCGGGCAGGGCCACGCCGATGGTCTCGGCCAGGCAGTTCATGGAGTTGGCCGTGAACATGCCCGCACAGGAACCGCAGCCGGGGCAGGCGCGTTCTTCCCACTGGGTCAGTTCTTCTTCGGTCATCTGGCCGTTGCGCACGCGGCCCACGCCCTCGAACAGGGTGATGAGGTCGCCCTGCTTGCCGGGGGCCAGGGTGCCGGGCAGCATGGGGCCGCCGGAGACCAGCACCGAGGGGATGTTCAGACGCATCATGGCCATGAGCATGCCGGGCACGCACTTGTCGCAGTTGGGGATGAAGACCAGGGCGTCGAAGGCATGGGCGCGGGCCATGATCTCGATGGAGTCGGCGATGAACTCGCGCGAGGGCAGGGAGAAGCGCATGCCTTCGTGGTTCATGGCGATGCCGTCGCACACGGCGATGGCGGGGAATTCCAGGGGGGTGCCGCCGGCCATGCGCACGCCGGCCTTGACGGCCTCGGCCAGCTTGCCCAGGTGCAGGTGGCCGGGCACCACTTCACTGGCGGCGTTGACCACGCCCACCAGAGGACGTTCCATTTCCTCGCGGGTCAGGCCCAGGGCATAAAGCAGGGAACGGTGAGGGGCCTTTTCCAGGCCGGATTTCATTTTTTTGCTGTTCTCTTCCATGACGGTATCCTTTGGACGTTTGTCGGCAGCCCGCACGGCGGCAGGAGTCCGCAAAGGGGTCGTACGGGGGTCTTGTGCATGGGCGTCACGGGGGCAGCGGCGCGGCAGCCCGCCGCATGGTGGCGTTGGGGGCGGGGCGGGACCGCCGGTAAGGCGGCCGCTCCCGGCGCGGCAGGGCCGCGTCCTCCGGTGCGCTGTTTGTGCGTGCGCTCAATGTTTTTTCATACGCAAAAAGCCGGGGGCCGTAAACACTTGAGCCCTGTGCCGGAGGCCCCGGCAGGGCGTTCCGGGCCCCATTCCCGGCTTGTGGCACGCCGCAAAGTGGGCTAGGTTTCCCGCATGGAAAACAGGACGACTCCCCCCTCAACGCCAAGCCTGGCGCGTCGCTATATATGCAAGCTGCTGGCCAACGTGGCCTCCGTGCCGGTCTATCTGGCCATGGAAGCCATCCTGCCCCGTGCCCTGGGCCCGGCCATGTACGGCAATTACAGCTTTGCCACCAATTTTTTCCAGCAACTGTTCATGTTCCTGGACATGGGCACGTCCACCTGTTTCTACAATGCCCTGTCCCGGCGCCAGTCCGAGACGGGCCTCATCAGCTTCTACATGCGGCTCAGCCTGCTCATCGCCGTCATCAGCCTGCTCATCGCCGCCGCCATGCAGGTGCCCGCCATCGGCAGCCGGCTCATGCCCGACGTGCCCCTGTGGCTGGCGCCGCTGGCCGCCATCTGGGCCTTTTTGACCTGGTGGGGCCGCGTGCTCCGCTCCATGAACGATGCCGTGGGCGCCACCGTGCAGTCCGAGATGGTGCGCACCGTGGTCTCGCTTTCGGCCGTGTTCCTGCTCATCGGCCTGTTCCTGCTGGACTGGCTGAACATCTTCAGCCTTTTCGGCCAGCAGTACGCCATGCTGGGCGTCACGGCCCTGGGCTACTGGATCGTCACCCGGCGCCACTGGGAACGCTGCTACGGCGGCCCGGACGCCACCTTCTGCCTGCGCCTGAGCGCCGACAGCAACAAGGCCTACTGCCACGAGTTCTTCACCTACAGTCATCCGCTCTTCGTCCAGGCCCTGCTCATCTTCCTCATGGCCGCCGCGGAGCGCTGGCTGCTGCAATGGTTCGACGGCAGCGCCGAACAGGGCTATTTCGCCCTGGGGCACAAGGTCTGCCTGGCCTGCCTGATGTTCGTCTCGGCCATGACGCCGCTGGTCATGCGTGAGCTCTCCATCGCCTGGGGGCAGCGCGACCTCCAGCTCATGGGCCGCCTGGTCAACCGCTTCGCCCCCCTGATCTACGCCGTGGCCGCCTACTTCGCCTGCTTCAGCATGGCCGAGGGCCCGGCCCTGGTGCGCATCTTCGGGGGCGCGGAGTTCACGGCCGCCATCCTGCCCGTGCAGATCATGGCCCTCTACCCCCTGCACCAGTCCTATCTGCAGCTGGCCAGCTCCGTGTTCCACGCCTCGGGCCGCACCCGCGAACTGCGCAACCTCACCCTGCTGGAATGCGTCTACGGCATGACCACGGCCTGGTTCCTGCTGGCGCCCGAAGCCTACGGCGGCCTGCATCTGGGGGCCGTGGGCCTGTCCATCAAGACCATCGCCGTGCAGTGCGTGACCGTCAATATCTGCCTCTGGCGCGCCTCGCGCTTCGTGCCCATCCGCCTGCTGCCCATCATGCTGCACGAGATCTGGTGCGTGCTGGTGCTGGCCGCCGTGGCCTTTGCCTGCCGCGAGCTCACCCTCATGCTGGGCCTGGGCGGCATCGACTCCCTGCTGCGCTTCCTGGTCTCCGGCGTCGTCTACACCCTGGCCGCCGCGCTCACGGCCCTGCTCATCCCCCAGCTGCTGGGCATGAGCCGCGCCGAGATGCGGGAAAAGATCCAGAAGCTGCGTGCCCGCCTGGGACGCTGAGGCTGCGGCAGCGGGAAGGAACGGGCCGCATCCCTCCTTCGCCCCGCGCTCCCCCCTCCTCGCCCACACCGTCCCGGTCACGGGAACAGGGCTGGGCGCAGGAGACCTTCCCGGACACAGGCCCCCGGGAACGGCGGGCGCAGGCCGCTCCTGTGAGGGAGGGGTGCCGGGCCCCGTCACCCGGGAGGGCAGGCCGGGCATGGGCACGGGAGCCGCCCCGGCAAGGCTCCTGGCAGGGACGGCGCAGGGAAAATCCTCCGGCGGGGGAGCTGCCCCCTTGCAATATTTCCGTCCCGGGACTAGTTTTTTGCTTCCGGCTGGGGGAGCCTGCGGGCTGAGAAAGGGTGCAAGGACCCTGACCCCTAGGATCGCCGTGCGATCCTGTACCTGATGCAGATAGTGCTGTCGAAGGGAAGCTGGCAACGTGCGCTTTTTGTGCGCCCAACGTGCCCGTTTCGCCCTCTTGCAAGGTGGACGGGTTTTTTTGTGGAGGCAGTATGCAACTCACCATCAATGGCGAAGCCTGTACCTGTGCCGAAGGCCTGACCGTGGCGGCCCTGCTGCGGGAGCGGGAACACGATGCCACCGCCGTGGTCGTGGAACACAACGGCCGGATCGTGCCCGCCGCGGACTTCGCGGCCACCGCCCTGAACGAAGGCGACGTGCTGGAGATCGTGCAGTTCGTGGGCGGCGGTTAGCCGCCGGCGCGACGACGTTTTTTCTTCCCCTGCGCCTGTGCGCACCGCGCGGCCCGGTCGGCCGCAGGAGACCATCATGAGCGATTTTCAGAACAACGATCCCCTCATCATCGGCGGCGTGGAACTGCAGAGCCGCCTGTTCATCGGCACCGGCAAATACAGCAATGACGCCCTCATCCCCGACGTCTGCGCCAGCAGCGGCGCGCAGGTGATCACCGTGGCCATGCGCCGCGTGGAAAAAGGCCGGCAGGGCATCATGGGCCACATCCCCTCCCACATGCGGCTGCTGCCCAACACCTCCGGCGCCCGCACCGCCGAAGAGGCCGTGCGCCTGGCCCGGCTGGCCCGTGCCGCCGGCTGCGGCGACTGGATCAAGATCGAGGTCATCTCCGATACCCGCCACCTGCTGCCCGACGGCTACGAGACCGCCAAGGCCACCGAGATCCTGGCCAGGGAGGGCTTCACCGTGCTGCCCTACATCAATCCCGACCTCTATGTGGCCCGCGCCTGCGTGGATGCCGGTGCCGCCGCCGTCATGCCCCTGGGCGCGCCCATCGGCACCAACCGCGGCCTGCGCACCCGCGAGATGATCGGCATCCTCATCGAAGAGATCGACCTGCCCATCGTGGTGGACGCCGGTATCGGCCTGCCCTCCCATGCCTGCGAGGCCATGGAGATGGGCGCCGCCGCCTGCCTGGTGAACACCGGCATCGCCTCGTCCACCGATCCTGTGCTCATGGGCCGCGCCTTCCGCCAGGCCGTGGAAGCCGGTCGCGCCGCCTGGCTGGCCGGTCCCGGTGCCGTGAGCGCCAGCGGCGAAGGCGCCCGGGCTTCCTCCCCGCTGACGGGCTTCCTGCGCTAGGTCGGAGGCAGACATGGAAAACTTTCAGCAATATCTGGAGAACTGGCCGCGCGAACGCCGCAGCCGGATAGCCGCCGGCGCCACCGAAGACCAGGTGCGCGCCGTGCTGCGCAAGGACTACCTGCAGCCCGCCGACTTCCTGACCCTGCTTTCGCCCGCGGCCGCGCCCCTGCTGGAGCAGATGGCCCAGCGCGCCCATGAGCTGACCCTGCGCTACTTCGGCCGGGCCGTGAACCTGTTCACGCCGCTCTATGTGTCGGACTACTGCACCAACCAGTGCCGTTACTGCGGCTTCAATGCCAACAACACGCAGCCGCGCCGCCACCTGAGCCCCGACGAGGCCTACGAAGAGGCCAGGGCCATCGCCGACATGGGCCTGCAGCACATCCTGCTGCTCACCGGCGATGCCCGCAAGCTCTCCTCGCCCGAGTACATCGCGGAGATCGCCCGCCGCATCAAGCCCCTGTTCGCCAGCGTGGGCATCGAAGTCTATTCCATGACCGAGGACGAATACCGCCTCATGGTGGAAAGCGGCGTGGACAGCATGACCATGTTCCAGGAGACCTACAATCCCGAGCTCTACGACTGGCTGCATCCGGTGGGCCCCAAGAAGGACTACGCCTTCCGCCTCAACGCCCCCGAACGCGCCGCCCGCGCGGGCATGCGCTCCCTGGGCCTGGGCGCCCTGCTGGGCCTGGACGAGTTCGAACAGGACGCCTTCGCCACCGGCCTGCACGCCTGGTGGCTGCTGCGCCATTACCCCGGCGTGGACGTGGGCCTGTCCATCCCCCGCATCTGCTCGCACGAGGGCAGCTTCGACATCCCGCACGCCCTCGATGACCGCCGCTTCGTGCAGTATGTGACGGCCCTGCGCTGCTTCCTGCCGCGCTCGTCCATCACCTGCTCCAGCCGCGAGAGCGCCTTCATGCGCGACCACCTGATCCCGCTGGGCGTGACCCGCGTCTCGGCCGGCGTGTCCACCGCCGTGGGCGGCCGCAAGACCCACGCCGACAACAGCGGCCAGTTCGACATCACCGACCACCGCAGCGTGGCGCAGATGATCGCCGACCTGGCCAGGAACGGCTACCAGGCCGTCATCAAGGACTGGGAAGACCCCACCCTGACCCACGCTTAGGCAGAGTGTTGCTGAGGGGAGGGGGACCCCATCGCTGCTGTCGATGCCCGTAACTTCCTTTGTTGCAACGGGCACGGCTTTGCAGGCCGTATTTTGAGGGGAGGAGGGACCCCTCTGCTGGCGCGAGAGGGGTCCCCCCTCCCCTCAAACTCCCCTCCCTTTCCCCAGCGCGCTTTATTTGAAGGAGGTCTGCCCCCCCGGCAAAAAGCGCCCCGATGAATGCCCGGCTGTACCCGCCAAGCGGGAGCAGCCATCCCTCAACGGAGGGGTTCCTGCAGGAGCCCCTCCGTTTTCATTTTTCATACCGGCCAGACTTTTTTCCCCGTTTCCTGTCGGGGGACCGGCAGTGGGGCACGGCCATCATGCCACGCCGACCACCATCCACCTGGAT
>CDZH01064468.1_pt1 | contig 23460 bp, 18 predicted proteins | sample 557721 | NCBI WGS metagenome assembly CDZH01 (sample SAMEA3182062, study PRJEB8094) | gut metagenome | biome: human; feature: gut; material: Stool; isolation source: human stools | place: Canada | collected 2013-01-14 | reverse complement strand
AAAGACTGTTTCCACCACAGACCCGGACTGCGGAATGTTCGTAAAAGGAGAACACGAACGGCAATTTGCATACGAAGCACATACAGCCTGCGACAAGCACGGCTTTGTGTTGGGTGTTGAAGTCACCTCAGGAAATGTAAGTGACAGCGTGGCATGGGACGCAGTATATGACAAGGTCACAGACAGATTTCCAGAAGTCAAATTTGTAACGATGGATGCCGGCTACAAGACCCCGTGGATTGCCAAAAAAGTAATTGAGGACAGCAGGATCCCAATTCTGCCCTATACCCGATACAAAGGAAAGAAGGATACGTTCAAGCCTTGGGATTTCACCTACAATGTGGTAAATGACAGCTTTGTCTGCCCCGGAGGACATGAACTGAGACATACAACTACCAGCAAAGATGGAAAACGAACTTACCGCAGTGCCACCCAGGTCTGCAAAGATTGTCCCTGCAGAAGCGTTTGTGGTGCAAATGAAAACGGACAGCGGATGCTCACAACCCATATCTGGCAGGAATTTCTCGACTTAGTTGAACAGCTGCGGAAAACGGAACGCGGCAAAGAAATCTATGCCTTGAGAAAACAAACCATTGAGCGTGTTTTTGCGGATGCAAAAGAAAAACATGCCATGCGCTATACACACCACCGATGTCTGGCCCGTGTTTCGGCATGGGTGAGGCTTAAATATGCTGCTATGAATCTCAAAAAACTGGCCCTCTGGAAGTGGAGCCGCTCTGATTTTTTTGTTTTTCTGCCCTATTTCTTCTTTGATACGACTAAAACGCCAGCTCTCGCATAACGAGAACTGGCGTTCTTTGACAGGCTGAAGAAACACCATCCTTTCGGATGGTGTTTCTTTTTGGAGCGGGCGACGAGGCTCGAACTCGCTACCTCGACCTTGGCAAGGTCGCGCTCTACCAGATGAGCTACGCCCGCAAACGCAAGATTGATTGTAGCACAAGAATCGGCGTTTGTCAATCCCGCATTTTCAGTTTTTCATCAAAATCTCTATAATTCCCGCGGCGCTCTCGTTGGGGTAGAACTCCACCTGCCAGGTGGGCTCCTCCGCGTCCAGCACCTCCTGTTCTACCTGAACAGCAATATCCCGCACCTCCTGGGCCTGATCCTGAAAATACCCCACCTGCACCACCAGCTCCTCAGCGCTGGTTTCGGCGGCAGCAGTCAGCAGGGCGTGCAGGGCGGAAATGCTGGTGGCGTGGACGATGCTCTTGACCTGCTCCTCGGTGCGGCGGTAGCCCAGCGCCAGCTTGATCTCGCTGTAGGGGCGGTTATCCTGCGAGACGGTGTATGTGATATACTCCACGGCGTAGGCTCCCATGGGAGTCTCACGCTGCACCTCCTGACAGGCCTGCTCGATGGCCTGCTCCGGGGTCAGTTCATCATCGCCGGGGGTGAGCCAGATGGTGCCCTCCGCCGCGTGCTGATCCACCAGCACCAGCAGGGCGTTTACCAGCTCCTGATAGGTCTCCGGCTGGAGCACGTCGCGATCCTCGCTCTCGTAATAGGAGGAGCTGTAGCGCTCCACACTGCTGTAGCTGCGCTCCAGCAGGGAGCAGCCTGTCAGCGGCAAGGCCATGGCGAGGGCCAGCAGAAGGGCGGTGATACGGCGTTTCATGAGGGTGGCCTCCTTTTCGGCGGGGTGGGGGTGGGGTTAGGCTCCCTTGTGTAAAGGGGGAGAGAGCCGTGCGCTGCCAGTGGCAGATGAAGCACGGCGAACGAGTGGCAGCGGTCAAAATTTCGGCGGCTTAAATGCCGCTGCGAAATTTTGGGCACCGCAACAGGTCATGTCAGCCGCAAAGCTGACTGGGGGATTGTCCGTTATCCGACAACCCCTCCGTCAAAAATCAAAGATTTTTGCCACCTCCCCTTACACAGGGGAGGCAAGAGCACGGATCGCCATGCCAGCTGTTAAAGCAGCGTGATCTGCTTCTCGTCGCTGTCCTCCGGCTTTACCAGCGCGCCGGCGGCGGGGATGGTGCGGGTGCGATAGCGGGCCGGATTGGTGATGCCCGTCTCCGCCACGGGGACGACACGCTCCAGATGGTACTTGGGTTTGATGGTCATGACCGCCACGCCCTGTGTGGCGCGGGTGGTCTTGGGGGACAGGGAAGCGGTATGCATCAGCAGGCACCGGGGCTCGTTGGTGTAGAGCGCCAGCTCCTCGTCCTCCTTCATGGCCAAGATGGCCGTCAGGGGCGCTTTATCGCTGTAGGCACCGGTGAGACGGCGGCGGTTGGAGGTGGTGGCGTAGGCGGTCAGCGGCACCTTGGCGGCCTTGCCGTTCTCAAAGAAGAACAGTATGAAGCCGCTGTAATCCCCGGCCAGCGCCAGATAGATCACGTTCTCGCCGTCCTCCATGCCCAGCTTGGCGGGCAGGTAGTCGCCCAGCGCCGAGGCCTTGGTCTCGCCAAACTCGCTGGCGCGGGCCTTATAGACCTGCTGGCGGTCGGTGAAGAACAGCAGCTCGGCGGCGTTGGTGGACTCGAAATACTGGGCGGGGCCGTCGCCCTCCTTGTACTTCTGATCGCCGGACATGCGGAGGGACTGGGGGGTGATCTTCTTGAAGTAACCCTCGCGGCTGAGGAACAGGTGCACCGGATAGTCGTCCACCGGCTCCTCCTCCGGCTCCTCGGGCAGCTCGTGACCGTAGACAATCTCGGTATGGCGGGGGATGGCGTACTTCTTCCGCACGTCGGTGAGCTCGTCGATGATGATGCGGCGGATGCGCTGGGGTCGGGCCAGGGTGTCCTCCAGGTCGGCGATCTCGTCGGCCAGGGTCTCGGTCTCGGCCACCCGCTTGAGGATGTACTCCTTATTGATATTGCGCAGCTTGATCTCCGCCACGTACTCCGCCTGCACCTGATCGATGCCGAAGGCGATCATCAGATTGGGGATGACCTCGGCTTCCTCCTCCGTCTCCCGGATGGTACGGATGGCCTTGTCGATGTCCAGCAGGATGCGCTTCAGACCCTGCAGCAGGTGCAGCTTGTCCTGCTTCTTCTTCAGGATAAAGTACACACGGCGCTTGACGCACTCGGTGCGCCACGCCGTCCACTCCTCCAGAATGCCGCCCACGCCCAGCACGCGGGGCTGGCCGGCGATGAGGATGTTGAAATTGCAGCTGACGGTGTCCTGCAAGGGCGTCAGGCGGTAGAGCTTGGCCATCAGCTTATCGGGGTCCACGCCCCGCTTCAGGTCGATGGCCAGCTTCAGGCCGCTGAGGTCGCTCTCGTCCCGCATGTCGTTGATCTCCTTCACCTTGCCGGCCTTCACCAGCTCCGCCACCTTGTCCAGAATGGCCTCGATGGAGGTGGAGTAGGGGATCTCGTAGACCTCGATCAAATTCTCCTTTTTATCGTAGCGGTAGCGGCTGCGGATCTTCACGCCGCCCCGGCCGGTGCGGTAGATCTCCCGCAGCTCGTCCGCATCGCACAGGATCTGTCCGCCGGTGGGGAAGTCCGGCGCCAGCAGCGTGGAGGAAATATCGTGGTCGGGGTTTTTCAGGTAGGCGATGGTGGTATCGCACACCTCGCCCAGATTGAAGCCGCAGATCTGGGACGCCATGCCCACAGCGATGCCCTGATTGGCGGACACCAGCACGTTGGGGAAGGTAGTGGGCAGCAGGGACGGCTCCTTCATGGTGTTGTCATAGTTGTCCACAAAGTCCACGGCGTCGCAGTCCAGATCGCGGAACAGCTCGGCGCAGATGGGGGAGAGCTTGGCCTCGGTATAGCGGCTGGCGGCGTAGGCCATGTCGCGGGAGTAGACCTTGCCGAAGTTGCCCTTGCTGTCCACAAAGGGGTGCAGCAGGGCCTCGTTGCCCTTGGCCAGACGCACCATGGTCTCATAGATGGCCTGATCGCCGTGGGGGTTCAGGCGCATGGTCTGGCCCACGATGTTGGCGGACTTGGTGCGGCTGCCGGTGAGAAGCCCCATCTTGTACATGGTGTACAGGAGCTTACGGTGAGCGGGCTTGAAGCCGTCGATCTCCGGAATGGCACGGGAGACGATAACGCTCATGGCGTAGGGCATATAGTTTTCGTCCAGCGTAGCGGTGATGGGCTGATCCACCACCGCGCCCCGCAGACCCATTACATTGGGGTCGGCCGGGCGGTGGACGGTACGGTCGGAGGGTGTTTTTTTTGCCATAGGAGCAATGTCCTTTCTTTTGTAGGCGGTAATTCTTTGGTGTAGGGGCGGTGAAACGCCGCAAGGCATGTTGGAATGTCATTCCGAGACAGTGACCGATGTCACTGTCTCAGGAATCCGTACCCCACAATTATCAAAAAGGAAACGGATTGCCACGCCAGTGTGCACACTGGCTCGCAATGACAGATACGGCATAACGCCAAAAGGCGATGGATCTTGCGTCAAGACAAGGCGCAGCGGCGCAGGCGTACAAGATGGTTCCTTCAAAATTTGATGGATGCTACGGCGGCATAGCCGCCGAGATCGGGGCTAAAAACATGCCACCGGCATGTTTTCTTAACGCCCCGACGAAGCCTTTTCTCAGCTCACGTCGATCATGTCCATATACTTGTGGCCGTTTTCGGCGATGTACTCCTTGCGGCCGGAGAGGTTGTCCCCCAGCAGGAGGTCAAAGACACGGGCGGTCTCCTCCACGTCGTCGGGCAGCACCTTGATGAGACGGCGGGTCTCCGGGTTCATGGTGGTCAGCCACATCATCTCCGGGTCGTTTTCGCCAAGGCCCTTGGAGCGGTCGATCTTCACCTTTTTGCCCTCCAGCGAGCGGAGGATATCCGCCTTCTCCTTTTCAGAATAGGCGAACCACGTCTTTTCCGCGGTCTTGTCCTTATAGGTGATCTCGAAAAGGGGCGTTTCGGCAATGTAGACCTTGCCCTCCCGGATCAGGGTGGGGCAGAGGCGGTACAGCATGGTCAGGATCAGTGTCCGTATCTGGAAGCCGTCCACATCGCCATCGGTGCAGATGACCACCTTATTCCAGCGGAGGTTGTTCAAATCGAACTGGTTCAGATCCTTCACGGCCTTGCCGGAGACCTCCACGCCGCAGCCCAGCACCTTCATGAGGTCGGTGATGACGTCGCTTTTGAAAATGCGGGGGTAGTCGGCCTTCAGGCAGTTCAAGATCTTGCCCCGGACGGGCATCAGACCCTGAAACTCCGCGTCACGGGACTGCTTGCAAGCGCCCAGCGCGGAGTCGCCCTCCACGATGTACAGCTCACGGCGTTCCACGTCCTTGGTGCGGCAGTCCACAAACTTCTGGACGCGGTTGGCAATGTCGATCTTCTCGGTGAGCTTTTTCTTCTGGTTGATGCGGGTCTTTTCCGCCGTCTCGCGGCTGCGCTTGTTGATGAGCACCTGAGCGGCGATCTTCTCGGCGGCGTCGTGATTCTCGATGAAATAAATCTCCAGACGGCTGCGGAGGAACTCCGCCATGGCGTCCTGCACGAACTTGTTTGTGATGGCCTTTTTCGTCTGGTTCTCGTAGCTGGTCTGGGTGGAGAAGTTGTTGCTGACCAGAATCAGGCAGTCCTGCACGTCGGGATAGGTGATCTTGGCCTCGGATTTCAGGTACTTGTTGTTCTCCCGCAGGTACTTGTCGATGGCACCCACCAGCGCAAGGCGGGTGGCCTTTTCCGGGCTGCCGCCGTGCTCCAGAAAGCTGGAGTTGTGGTAGTGCTCCACGATGGACACCCGGTTGGAGAAGCACAGCGCCACGCTGAGCTTCACCTTATACTCCGGCTTGTCGGCGCGATCGCGGCCCCGGCGCTCGGCTTCCCAGAACACCGGCTCGGTGAGGGCGTCGTCCCCCGCCAGCTCGGCGATGTAGTCCTGAATGCCGCGGGGGTAGAGGAACTCCTCGGTGTCGAACTTGCCCGCCGCCGTCTCGTTCAGCAGGCGGAAGGTGACGCCGGCGTTGACCACCGCCTGACGCTTCATGGCGTCCCGGTAGTAGTCCAGCGGCACGGCGATATCGGTGAACACGTCCAGATCCGGCAGCCAGTGGATGCGGGTTCCGGTTTTCTTCTTGTTGGCGGTCAGCTCCTTCACCTGAAGGCCGCCGATGTTCTCGCCCTTTTCAAAATGCAGGGTGTACTCCTTGCCGCCCCGCCAGACGGTAACGTCCATGTATTGGGAGGCGTACTGTGTGGCGCAGGAGCCAAGGCCGTTGAGACCCAGGGAGAACTCGTAGTTCTCGCTGTTTTCGTTGTCGTACTTACCGCCGGCGTACAGCTCGCAGAACACCAGCTCCCAGTTGTAGCGGCCCTCCTTCTCGTTCCAGTCCACAGGGCAGCCGCGGCCCATGTCCTCCACCTGCACGGACTTGTCCAGAAAGCGGGTGACGGTGATGAGGCTGCCGTGGCCCTCGCGGGCTTCGTCGATGGAGTTGGAGAGGATTTCAAACACCGCGTGCTCGCAGCCCTCCAATCCGTCGGAGCCGAAAATCACGCCGGGGCGCTTCCGCACACGGTCAGCGCCCTTCAGGCTGGTGATACTGTCGTCGTTGTATACGTTCTTCTTTGGCATAAAGGGGAAACCTCCAAGGGTTGTAGGATTCAGCGCATAAAATATCCCATATATTGTACCGCATTTTTGGGGGCGGCGCAAGGGGCTTGCCGTCGAAAGACGGCGCTATGGCGGCGGTTTTGCGGCAAAAGTTTGAAAGGCGGGCAAAAAAAATAATATTGCCGCAACCGCCGCAAGCCCTGTCTCCACAGGGTTTTGCACATTTTCCACATCGTTTTCCACAGCAGTTATGTTAACCTGTTTTTTGTGGAAATGTTGCGGATTTTAGGGCGAAATTCTGTTTGCTTCTGGCAAAATGCGGAAATGCTTATGGCGGAACAGAGACGGAACGGGTATGCATGAAGCATGCATACCCGTTCCGGTTTTTGTGGCAAATAGCGGTCTTACTCCGCCTTGGGAGCCTCAGCCTTGGCGGCCTCTTCTGCTTCCTTAGCAGCCTTGGCGGCGGCAGCCTTCTTCTCGGCAGCGGCCTTCTGCGCAGCCTTGAACTTCTCCTTCTCCTCGGGAGTGGGGATAGGCTCGATGGCGTTGCGGGGGCAGGCCTTGGCGCACATGGTGCAGTTCTTGCACTTGCTGTAGTCGATGACAGCCACGTTGTTCTCCACGTGGATGGCGTCGAACTTACAGGTACGCTCGCACATGCCGCAGGCGATACAGCTGTTGGCGCAGACCTTGGTGACAGCGGGGCCCTTGTCCTTGTTGGAGCAGTTGACGAACACCTTCTGCTTGTAGGGAACCTCCACGATCAGGTGGTGGGGGCAGGCAGCGCGGCAGGCGCCGCAGTTGGTGCACTTCTCCTTGTCCACAACGGCAACGCCGTCGACGACATGGATGGCGTCGAACTTACAGGCAGCCACGCAGGAGCCGAAGCCGAAGCAGCCGTATTTGCAGGCCTTGGCGTCGCCGCCGCAGACCTTGGTGGCAGCCAGACAGTCCTTCACGCCGCGATACTCGAAGTTCTCTTTGGCGTTGCAACCGCCGTTGCACAGCACGTGAGCCACCATCTTGTCGCCGGAGGGAGCCTCCATACCCATGATGGCAGCGATCTTGGCGGCGTTTTCGGGGCCGGCGGGAGCGCAGGCGGTGACAGGAGCCTTACCGGCCAGAATGGCCTCGGCGCAGCCGCCGCAGCCCGGATAGCCGCAGCCGCCGCAGTTGGCGCCGGCCAGACATGCCTGGATCTCAGGCAGACGGGGATCGACCTCGACCTCAAAGACCTTGGCGGCAACAGCCAGGATCAGGCCGAAGATAATAGCGAGAGCGCCCAGAACAACGATTGCCCAAATCAAAGTACTCATATTCCTCTTACCTCCTTACCAGACCTTCAGGCCGCTGAAGCCCATGAAGGCCAGCGCCATCAGGCCGGCGGTGACCAGCGCGATGGGGAAGCCGTCAAAGGCCTTGGGGTTGTCGCTGGAGATCTCCAGCTGCTCACGGACAGCCGCGAACAGGAAGATGGCCAGCAGGAAGCCCAGACCGCCGGTGATACCATAGACCACAGACTCGATGAAGTTGTAGTCATTCTGCGTGTTCAGCAGGGCCACGCCCAGCACGGCGCAGTTGGTGGTGATAAGGGGCAGGTACACGCCCAGCGCGGTGTACAGGGTGGGGATGTTCTTCTTCAGGAACATTTCCACAAACTGCACCAGACCGGCGATGACCAGAATGTAGGCCACGGTCTGCATGAACTCCAGACCCAGCGCCACCAGCACCAGATTGATCAGATAGCAGAACGCGGAAGCCAGACCCATAACGAAGGTCACGGCGGCGCCCATACCCACGGCGGTGTCGATCTTCTTGGACACGCCCAGGAAGGGGCAGATACCCAGGAACTGGGAGAAAATAAAGTTATTGGTCAGAATAGCGCCAAGAGAAATGGCGAGCAAAGTAGTAATAGACATAACTTACTTGGCCTCCTTTTTCTTTTCGCTCTTGGCCAGCGCCCACTGCATCACAGCGATCAGTGCGCCCAGCGTCAGGAAGCCGCCGACCGGCAGCGTCAGAACCTTGATACCGAATTCCTCGGGGAAGATGACAACGCCGGGAGCGCTGCCCAGTGCGCCGCCGCCCAGCAGGCCGCCGCCGAACTTGCCGCTGCCCAGGAACTCACGAACCACGCACATGACCACCAGCACCAGCGTGTAGCCGATGCCCTGGCAGATGCCGTCCACCGCGGAAGCGCCCACGCCGTTCTTGGAGGCGAAGCCCTCGGCACGGCCCAGGATGATGCAGTTCACGACGATCAGAGGGATAAACACGCCCAGAGAGTTGGACAGGGCGGGAACGAATGCCTTCAGCAGCAGGTCGACGCAGGTCACGAAGCCGGCGATGACCACGATGTAGCAGGCGATACGCACTTCATTGGGAATGATCTTGCGCAGCAGGGAGATGAAAATATTGGAGAGGGTCAGGATGATCAGCACGGAAACGCCCATGCCCAGACCGTTGAAGAACGACGTGGTGATAGCCATGGTGGAGCACATGCCCAGCACCTGCACCAGCACGGGGTTCTGCGTAATAAGGCCTTCCTTGAGTTGCTTACCGAAATTCATTATTGCAGCTCCTCCTTTCTTAGCCCAGAACTTCCGCGGCAGCCAGAGCGGCGTTAGCGCCCATGGTGATGCCCTTGGTGGAAACGGTGGCGCCGGAGATGGCGGTGATGGTCTTGCCTACCACCAGAGAGCCCGCGCCGGACATGCCCTGGAACTGGTCCAGAACGGGGACACCGGCGGTGTTGGGCTCGTTGCCCACGACCTTGGTGCCGATGCCGGAGGTCTCGGAATGGCTGACCACGGAGATGCCGGTGATGGCCTTGTTGGCGTCCACGCCCACCATCATGACGATGGTACCCTGAGAGCCGGAGGCGGAGACCTTCATGACATAGCCGTTGTCCGCGCCGCCGGTCTTAACGCCGTACAGCTCGGTCACCTTGCCGCCCTGAGCGGCAGCGGCGTCGATCACGTCCTGGCTGATCTCCAGCTTGTCGGTGAACTCGCTGCCCTCGGCGACGACGGCGCTCATGGCGATGCGGGTGTTCTCGGCGTCGATCTCGGCGATCTTGTCGGCGGTCACATTGTTGACCAGACCCAGCAGGGCGGCGACAACCAGAGAAATAACAGTCAGGGTGCCGGCGACCTTGAGAATAAACTTACCGGAGATTTTCATTACTTAGCCGCCTCCTTCTTTTCTTTCTTGACCGCACCATAGATGGTGGGACGGATGTACTTATCCAGCAGCCAGGTGGTGCAGTTCATGATCAGGATGGAGTAGCACACGCCCTCGGGATAGGAACCGAAGCGGCGGATGAAGCAGGTGATCAGACCGCAGCCGATGCCGAAGATCAGCTGGCCGGGCTTGGTAACGGGGGAGGTGGCATAGTCGGTGGCCATGAAGAAGGCACCCAGCATCAGGCCGCCGCCGAACACGTTGTACAGCATGTACTGCACGTTGTCGATACCGGCGGGAGCGGAGATCAGGGTCAGGATCGCCACGGTGCCGATGAAGGCCACGGGGGTGTGCCAGCTGATGACCTTGCGGATCAGCAGCCATGCGCCGCCCAGCAGCAGCGCCAGAGCGGAAACCTCGCCCAGAGAGCCGCCGATACGGCCGATGAACATATCGCCCACGGTGTAGTTGGTGGTCAGCTCGGCGAACTTCTCCACGGTGCCCTCCTTCATGATCTGCAGGGGAGTAGCGGTGGAGATCACGTCTGCCAGCTCCTTCTTGCTGGAGGGCAGGGTCCAGGTGGTCATAGCGGTGGCATAGCTGGCCAGCAGAATGGCACGGCCGGCCAGAGCGGGGTTCAGGAAGTTGCAGCCGATGCCGCCGTAGAGCTGCTTGACCACAACGATGGAGAAGAACGCGCCGATGACCAGCGTCCACCAGGGCAGCTCAGGCGGGCATACAAAGGCCAGCAGCATACCGGTGACAACGGCGGACAGGTCGCCGATGGCCTGGGGCTTCTTCAGCAGCTTACGGTACAGCCACTCCCAGAACAGGCAGGCCACAACGGACACTGCCACGGAGATCAGCGCCTTGAAGCCAAAGTTATAGATGGCCCAGACCAGCGCAGGCAGCATGGCGATGATCACGTCCAGCATGATGGAGCGGGTGTTCTCGTTGGAACGGATATGGGGGGAGGAGGACGCGATCAGCTTCAGATTCTTGTAATCAGTCATGGTTTACGCCTCCTTCTTTTCAGCGGCGGCCTTTGCCTCGGCCTCCGCCTTGGCCTTGGCGGCCATTCTCGCGTTGTTGACCTGCTGCTTGCCCAGACGGAACGCATGGGTCAGAGGCAGGCGGGCGGGACAGGTGTAGGTGCAGGCGCCGCACTCGATGCAGTCCATGCCGTGCAGCGTATTCTGCCACGTCTCCACGTCGCCCTTCATCAGATATTTGTACATGAACACGGGCTCCAGACGGATGGGGCACACGCCCACGCACTTGCCGCAGCGGATGCACTGAGGATTCTCCTCGTACTTCTCCTCCTCACCGGCAAAGGCCAGCATGGCGCCGGTGCCCTTACCGACGGACACGTCCACGCTGTACTGGGCCAGACCCATCATGGGGCCGCCCATGATGAGCTTATAGGTCTCATCCTTCAGGCCGCCGCAGGCGTCGAACAGCTTGGAAATGGGGGTGCCGATGGGGCACTCGATATTCTTGGGCTCGATAACGCCGGAGCCGGACACGGTGACGATCTTGCTGACCACGGGCATGCCCTCGTACACAGCACGGTAGATGGCGCAGGTGGTGTTCAGGTTGAAGATGCAGCAGCCTGCATCGGCGGGCAGCTTGCCGGAGGGCACCTGACGGCCGGACACGGCCTGCACCAGCTGCTTCTCAGCGCCCTGGGGGTAACGGGTGTGGAGCACTTCCACCACCACGGGAGCGTTCAGCTCCTGGATCTTGGCGTTCAGCACGTCGGCCGCGTTCTGCTTGTTGGCCTCGATACCGATGTACACCTTGTCCAGACCGAAGCACTTGGCCAGCACGGTAGCGCCCTTGATGACCTGATCGGGACGCTCCAGGCAGGTGCGGTGGTCGCCGGTGATGTAGGGTTCGCACTCGGCGGCGTTGATGATGACGTAGTCCACCTTGCCCAGCGCGGAGGAGATCTTCACGTGGGTGGGGAAGGTAGCGCCGCCCTGGCCGACGATGCCTGCGTTCTTGACGATCTCCACCAGCTGCTCACCCGTCAGGTTCTCGGGGTCAGCCGCGGGCTTCACGTCTTCGCTGATGGTGTCCTGGAAATCGTTCTCGATCACCACGGACATCATGGTGCCGCCCATGGAATAGGGGCGGGGTTCCACAGCCTTGACCGTGCCGGACACGCTGGCGTGGATGGGGGCGGATACGAATCCGCCGGGTTCGCCGATCCTCTGTCCAATTTTTACCTTGTCGCCCACTGCAACAATGGGTTTGCAAGGCGCACCGATGTGCATAGACATGGGGATGACCACCTCAGCCGGAGCTTCCAGCTTTTCGATGGCCTTTTCATTGGTCGCGGCCTTCATGTCATTGGGATGAACGCCGCCAAAGAAAGCTTGTGCCATTGTCTTCACCTCATCTTACTGCATTCGTATCTGATGGTGAGTATCACACGCGCGGGGGTTCCAAGTCCGCACGCCTGATCTTCACCATCGGCTACTTCAGGTGGTGAGATACCACCTCACACTGCGTTTTATCATACAACAAAAACTCGCTGTTGTCCAGTGTTATGCGGGAATTCTTCCTGAAAATTTGTCTTTTTTGTCGGTAACTAAACCCAATTTTCTCTCAAATTTTCTGGTCTTGCGTTCCCATTCTTCCCGTGATACAATATATTGAGGAAAGCGGCGGAGCGTCTCCGGCGGCTTTCCAGCAAAAGGAAGTCATTGCAGCCATGGAAAGGAGCTTTTTCTTATGCTCGATCGGGTACAATTGAAATATGAGGCCAAGGCCATCACCAAAAACGCCAAGGAGTCGGCCTATGTGTTCACGCTGATCTATCTGGCCATCGGACTGGTGCTGGACGGCATCGACTATCTGGTGTCCGGCAGCCCTCAGACGGAGGTATACGGCTATCTGGCGGATTACATGCCGGAGGCGGCGGTGTATCTGCGGGGAACGGAGCCCATCCTGCACCTGCCGACGCCGGCGGTGTGGTTCGTCTCCATCGTGATATCGCTGGTGACGGCGGTGCTGGGCGCGGGGTACATCCTGTACACCATGAACGTGCGCAAGGGGCTTATCACCCCCTACACCACCCTGTTTGACGGATTCCTGTTTGCGGGCAAGATCATCCTGCTGGAGATCGTGCAGTATATCTTCGTGTTCCTGTGGTCGCTGCTGTTCATCATCCCCGGCATCATCGCCGGATACCGCTATCGCTTCGCCCTGTATAATCTGTGTGAGAATCCGGAGATGGGCGTGATGGAGGCGCTGAACATGAGCAAGGCCCAGACACGGGGCCACAAGTGGGAGCTGTTCGTGCTGGATCTCAGCTTTCTGGGCTGGATCATCCTGTGCGGCCTGACGCTGGGCATCCTGAGCATCTGGATCATGCCCTATATCCAGCAGACGGATATCGGCTACTTCCAGGCCATCAAGCAGATGTCCGGCGTGGGCTATCAGCCGCCCCGGGACGACGGGGAGTTCCACGCGGATGACCGCTTCGGCGGCGGGCCCTCCGACTGGGACCCGGAACGCTGACTCACCAAACCGCTTCCGGAGCGCCTTCCGGGAGCGGTTTTTGTGCAACTTTTGACGATTTGTACAAGAGCATCCGCTATTTTTTGTGAAAATATCGGTTTGCTTTTCCCACGTTTTTCGTTATAATGAAATGACAACCGCCCGGTGCATTGCACGGCGGGCGTATCTTCACGATACCCCGGCGATTTGTCGCCTTGTGGTTTATATGGTAGGGAAAAGGGAGGACGGAAGTCCTCCCTTTTCCTGTCCCGATAAAAGACGCCGCCCTCAGGTCGCCTGATGTTTTCAGGCGGCGCTTTTGTTATATGCTTTTTACAGCTCCGTAAAGGTATATCTTACCATGCTGCCCGCGCCGTCTCCCGTAACGATCCGCGTGTCGCCGTCTGGCTCCTGTACATGGTCGATCACCGGGTAGCGTGTTTTGGCTTTTACATAGGCTTCCGGGCTTTCAGCTTTCGCTTCAATAATTTCCCGCTTGGCATGTGCTTCTCCGCCGCACGGATTTATCGTTTCGATCAGGATCTCATATTCTTTCATGGCATTCGCCTCCTTTTTTCCAGTATATCACGGGGCAAACCGGAAACGCAAATGGACATTTCAACGAAAAATCATGCCAAACCGCACAAATCCGCCCGCACATCCGTCAGTTGCGGACGCAGCGCCGCTTTATTCCGCCTGATAGGGAACCTCCAGTTCCTCCGGCTTGCGGAGGAACTTGCGGAAATCGTTGCAGAAGGCGGCGTATTCATAGCCGGTGCAGATCCGCTCGTCCATCACCACGCCCAGGGGCATGATCTTCTTGTTGAGATTGCCGCTCATGTAATCCGGCACAGGCTTGCCCATGCAGACAAACACGCTGGTGGTGCCGAACTCGTAGCAATGGTGGTGGATATAGCTGGTCTTGATGGAGGCCAGATTGGTAATGAACATGCTGGTATGGAAGGGGCTGAGGTCGATGATCTTCCGGGGCAACAGACCCAGCTTATCCAGATGGTAGGCCAGCCAGATGACGAGCTTGGGCAGCAGCGGGATGGAGAACATCATCCGGGCGAACTTGTCGGTATTGTTCTTCTGCTCGGTGGCGGCGTTGGCGGACACGGCGTCGGTGATCTTCTGCTGGATGGAGAACACGGTGTCCTCCGGCGTCAGGAAAATTTTCAGGGACGTTTCGTCAGGCCGTCCGTCCGCCAGCTTCTTCAGAATCACGAAGGACACGCAGAAGTGGTTCCGCTTGTATACCTTGCTGTTCATGATGAAGTAGTTCAGCTTGGGGTTATACATCACGGCCCGGTAGTAGGCGGCGATGATGACGGCCATATGGTTGATCCGGACGCCGGTGCGGCGCTTTTCCCGGATGTAGGACTTGATCAGCTCCTCGTCAATATACTCGGTAATGGTGTTCTGGGCGTCATACCGCTTGGGCATGATATAGGGAATGGCCGCCACAATGGGCGGAAGGTCTTTGACCCGCTTGCCGTCAGGACGCATGATGATTCCTCGATTCTATGGTTTTCAACTTTTATTATACGGGATAGCGTTAAGGATTGCAACCATAGGGGGAGAGAATTTTTTCTTTACCTTTTTCCGGATATTTGCTATACTATAGCTTATTATAGAAGGAAACGAAAGGAGGCGGGCGAACCATGAAATTTCCGTCCTGGCATGTGGCGCAGGAAAACAGCGCCGCAGCGGAACGGCTGGCCGACGCGGGCTATCCCTACCTGGTATCCGGCGTGCTGGCGAGCCGCGGCGTGGAATGCGCCGAGGACGCGGCGGAATTCCTGACACAGGAAACGTCGCTGACCTATTCCCCATTTCTGATGCGGGACATGGACAAGGCCGTGGAACGGATCGCACAGGCTGTCGCCGCCGGAGAGAGAATCGCGATTTTTGGAGACTATGACGTGGACGGCATCACCGCCACGTGTATCATGGTGGACTATCTGAAAAGCCGGGGCGCCGACGTGTTGCACTACATTCCCCGCCGGATCGAGGACGGCTACGGCCTGAGCCGCGACGCCATCGAGGGGCTGCGGAAGGGCGGCGCCACGCTGCTGGTGACGGTGGACTGCGGCATCACCGGCGTGGAGGAGGTGGCCTTTGCCCGCTCCATCGGCATGGACGTGGTGGTGACGGATCACCATGAGTGCAAGGAGACGCTGCCGGTGGCCTGCGCGGTGGTGGATCCACGGCGCGGTGACTGCGAATATCCCTTCAAGCATCTGGCCGGGTGCGGCGTGGCGCTGAAGCTGGTGCTGGCGCTGGGCGGCCCCGACAGGGAGGAGGCCCTGTTCTCCCGGTACTGCACGCTGGCGGCGGTGGGCACCGTGGCCGACGTGATGCAGATGACCGGCGAGAACCGCACCATCGTATCCCGGGGCCTTGCCACGCTGGATCGCTCGGACTTTATCGGGCTGCACGCCCTGCTGAAGGAGGCTGGTCTGGCCGGACGGGAGATCTCCTCGGTGCAGATCGGCTTCGTGCTGGCGCCCCGCATCAACGCGGCGGGCCGCATGGGTGCGGCGGACATGGCGGCCGACCTGCTGCTGTGTCAGGATCCCGCCCAGGCGGAGGAGCTGGCCAAGGCGCTGTGCGCCCTGAACCGGGAGCGGCAGTGCGTGGAGCAGACCATCTACTCTCAGGCGGAGGAGATGATCGAGCAGCTGCCGGAGGAGGAGCGCCGGGCGCTGGTGCTGGCCTCGGACACGTGGCATCAGGGCGTGGTGGGCATCGTGGCCTCGCGCCTCAGTGAAAAATACTCCCGTCCCAGCTTTATGATCCACCTCAACGGCGGGGTGGGCAAGGGCTCCTGCCGCAGCTGGGGCGGCTTCAACCTGTTCGCCGCGCTGGAGAGCTGCTCCGACCTGCTGCTGGGCTTCGGCGGCCACGAGCTGGCGGCGGGCTTTACCATTGACGAGGCCAACATCCCCGCCTTCCGGGAGCGGATGAACCAATACGCCGCCGAGTACTGGGTGGGCAAGGCGCCGGAATCGGTGCTGGAGATCGACATGGAGCTGCATCAGCCCGGTCGTGTCACGTTACAGGAGGTGGAGGCGCTGAGCGCGCTGGAGCCCTACGGCAGCGGCAACGCCCGGCCCCTGTTCTGCCTGATGGGCGCCACGCTGCTGCGGATGCAGAACGTGGGCCAGAACCGGCATTTGAAGCTGCGGCTGGGCAAGGGAAGCGCTCAGTTTGACGGCATTTTCTTCTCCACCACCTCCTCCGCCTGCGGCTGTGCCGAGGGCGACCGGGTGGACGCGGCCTTCTATTTACAGGTCAACGAATTCCGGGGCAACCGCACCATGCAGCTGCAAATGGTGGATATCCGGCCCTCGCTGCTGGCCAGCAGCCGGGAGCAGGAGTCGCTGGCGCTGGTGCGGCAATGCACCGGCGGCGGCACGGTGTCCGCCAGGAATGCACGGCGGATGCTGCCCACCCGCGAGCAGTACGTGACCGTATGGCGGGCGCTGGAGCATCTGGTGCCGGAGGACGGGCTGCACACGGCGTATCTGCCGCTGCTGCGGTCGCTGAGCGCGGCGCTGGGCAAGACCGACGCGTTCCTACGGGGCGCGTTCTGTCTGGCGGTGTTTCAGGAACGGGGCCTGCTGGACGTTTCGGCGCAGGGCGACAGCGTGACGCTGCATCTGGCGGGAAAGGATAAAAAAGTCCATCTGGAGGATTCCGTATACATACAGCGTCTGGCCGACGCGGAGACCACAGGACGGGGAGGAGGTGCCATCCAATGAGCAAGACCGTAGATATCGAGGCCATGTATCAGCATCTGGAGGACACCGTGCGGGGCTATAACCCCTCCGCCAACTTCCAGCAGATCCGGCAGGCCTATGAGTTTGCCCGGGACCTGCACGGCCCGCAGCTGCGCAAGGACGGCTCGCCCTTTGTGACCCACCCGCTGGCGGTGGCTCAGATCGTGGCGGAGGAGCTGCATCTGGACAGCGAATCCATTGTGGCGGCGCTGCTGCACGACACCATTGAGGATACCGAGGCCACCCACGAGCAGCTGGCCAAGCTGTTTTCCCCCACCATCGCCGATCTGGTGGAGGGCGTCAGCAAGCTGACCCGCGTCCACTACACCTCCAAGGAGGAGGAGCAGATGGAGAACCTGCGGAAGATGCTGATGGCCATGAGCAAGGACATCCGCGTCATCCTCATCAAAATCTCCGACCGGCTCCACAACATGCGCACCATGGAGTACCAGACGCCGGAGAAGCAGAAGCAGAAATCCTTCGAGACCATGGAGATCTACGCGCCCATCGCCCACCGGCTGGGCATGCAGAAGATGAAGTGGGAGCTGGAGGACCTCAGTCTGAAATATCTCGACCCGGTGGGCTACCGGGAGATCACCGAGGCGCTGGACGAGAAGGCGGCAGAGTACGACGGGTTCATGTCCGCCGTCCACGACCGGATCGTGACGCGGCTCCGGGAGGAGGGCATCGAGGCCACCGTGTATGGCCGCATGAAGCACCCCTATTCCATCTACCGCAAGATGTACACCCAGAACAAGAGTCTGGACGACGTGTTCGACCTGTTCGCCTTCCGCGTCATCGTGGACACGGTGGCGGACTGCTATAACGTGCTGGGCATCATTCACGACCTGTTCAAGCCCATTCTGGGCCGGTTCAAGGACTATATCGGCACCCCCAAGCCCAATTTGTACCAGAGTCTGCACACCACGGTGGTGGGCGAGAGCGGCATCCCCTTTGAGGTACAGATTCGCACCAAGGAGATGCACGAGGTGGCGGAATACGGCATCGCCGCCCACTGGAAGTACAAGCAGAACGGACAGGGCGGCGGCGACGAGGGCCGCTACGAGTGGGTGCGCCGCCTGCTGGAGAATCAGGAGGGCGCCGACGCGGAGGACTTCATCCACTCCCTGAAGGTAGACATGTTCGCCGACGAGGTGTTTGTGTTCACCCCCAACGGCGACGTGATCAACCTGCCTGCCGGCGCCACGCCCATCGACTTTGCCTATAACATCCACTCCGCCGTGGGCAACCACATGGTGTCTGCCAAGGTGAACGGCCGCATCGTGCCGCTGAACCACCGGCTGCAGAACGGCGACGTGGTGGAGGTCTCCACCAGCCAGAGCGCTCACGGCCCCAGCCGCGACTGGATCAAGATCGCCCGCTCCAGCAACGCCCGCAGCAAAATCCGCCAGTGGTTCAAGCGGGAGAAGCGGGACGAGAACATCGTCAACGGCCGCCAGAGCTTCGAGTCGGAGCTGAAGCGCACCGGTGTCTCCCTGAAGGAGCTGCTGGCGGACGAGAACGTGCCCAATGTGCTGAAAAAGCTCAGCTTCAACTCCGTGGACGATATGTACGCCGCCATCGGCTACGGCGGCGTGACGGCGCTGAAGGTCATCGGCCGACTGCGGGAGGATATCCAGCGTATCCTGCACCAGCATCAGGCCGAGCGGCAGGCGGAGGTGCCTGTGGCGGGCCAGCCGGAGGTGATGCGGCCCGCCGTGCCCCAGCGGAAGGGCGAGCACGGCATCATCGTGGAGGGTCTCAGCAACTGTCTGGTGAAGTTCTCCAAGTGCTGCTCTCCCGTGCCGGGAGACGATATCGTGGGCTTCATCACCCGGGGCTACGGCGTGTCGGTGCACCGGGCGGACTGCCCCAACGTACTGCGCTCCAGGGACAATCCCGCCGAGGCGGGGCGTTGGATCCGGGTCAGCTGGGCCGACAAGACCAGCGAGGAATACCACACCATGCTGCAGGTGGTGGCCAAGGATCGCATCAGCCTGATCGTGGACGTGTCCACGGTGCTGTCGGCCACCAAGACGAGGGTGCTGTCCCTGAACGCCCGGTCTACGCCGGACGGCTTCGCCCTGCTGGATCTGGGCATCTCCGTATCGGGCCGGGAGCAGCTGAAAACCGTCACCAGCCGTCTGGAGCAGATCCAGGGGGTCATGAAGGTGACACGGCCGGCGGGGTAAAAGTAGCTGGCGCAAAATCTTCGATAAGCGCTTCGTAGGGGCCGACGACTCTGTCGGCCCGCAAGAAATCATACCGTCATCGTCAGGGCGGACAGAGTCGTCCGCCCCTACAACTGATTTTTGTACCTTATTCGCATATCGGCATTCCCCCCCCCGCATCGATTGAATACTATCTGTATAAAGGAGAACAAATTATGCGCGCTGTATTAACCCGCGTGAAGCACGCCTCCGTCACCATCGACGGAAAAGTACATGGCCAGATCGGCGAGGGCTTCCTGATCCTGCTGGGCATCACCCATGAGGACACCGAGGCCCAGGCCGTCAAGCTGGCGGACAAGCTGACGGGCCTTCGCATCTTCGAGGACGAGAACGGCAAGATGAACCGGGGCCTTGACGAGGTGAAGGGCGAGCTGCTGGTGGTTTCCCAGTTCACCCTGTATGGCAACTGCAAGAAGGGTCGCCGCCCCGAATTTCTGGCCGCCGCGCGGCCTGATGTGGCCATCCCCCTGTACGAGAAGTTCGTGGAGCTGTGCCGCGCCAAGGGCTTCCACACCGAGACCGGCGAGTTCGGCGCCTACATGCAGGTGGACAGCCTGAACGACGGCCCGCTGACGCTGGTGGTGGACACCGACCAGCTGTAAGGAGGGCGCTTGCATGAAGGTACTGTCTCTGATGGTGGGCCCCATCATGACCAACTGCTACATTCTCTGCGACGAGGAGGCCAAGGTCTGCGCCGTCATCGACCCCGGCGACGAGCCAGAGCGGATCGCCGCCATGATCGCCTCCTCCGGCTGCACCCCCACCATGCTCCTGCTGACCCACGGTCACTTTGACCACTACACCGGCGTGGCGGGTCTGCTGGAAAAATGGCCGGAGCTGCCGGTCTATATCCACCGCGCCGACGCCGTGGACGGCGCAGGCGGCGAGCTGCGGTTCCCCCGGCTGGGCGAGAAGAACCAGCGGTACTACAAGGAGGGTGACAAGCTGACGGTGGGCGACCTGACGCTGGACGTGCTGGAGACCCCCGGCCACTCTCAGGGCTCCGTGTGCCTGCTGGTGGAGGGCCAGCGCGTGATCTTCGCCGGAGACACGCTGTTCCGGGGCAACTGCGGCCGGTGCGACTTCCCCGGCGGCGACTACCGTGCTATGTTGAAGTCTCTGGCCCGTCTGGGTCGGCTGGAGGGGCAGTACACCGTCTATCCCGGCCACGACTCTGCCACCGACATGGACTATGAGCGGAAGTACAATCCCTATATGAAGCAGGGCATGAACGCATGAAGCTGATCTTTACCGGTCACAACGACCGCTACGCTATCGAACAGGATCTGTTGGCCTTTTTCCCCACCGAGCGTCCGGTGTACGACCCGGACGCGGCGGAGGAAAACTGCGCCTGGGTCAAATTATCCGAGGGAAGCACCTACACCACCGCGACCACCCGCATCCGCTATCAGGGACGGGAGGGCTGCGGTCTTTCCCGCGTGCGCATCGATCCCGCGCTGACCCCCTATCAGCAGGAGGGACTGCGGCAGCGGGCGCTGAAAATGAGCTTTTTCAAGGCGGCGGTGGAGATCATGGGCCGCGTCCCCGCGTGGGGCAGCCTGACGGGCGTGCGGCCCGCCAAGCTGGCGGCACGGCTGCTGCGCGGCGGCATGACGCCCCGGCAGGCCGACCGTGAGCTGGAGCGCACCTATCAGGTATCCGCGCCCCGCCGCCGCATGTGTATCGAGGCGGCACAGGCGGGCATCGCCGCCAAGGAGGCTCTCCAGCCCAACGACATCTCCCTGTATATCGGCATCCCCTTCTGCCCCACACGATGCGCCTATTGCAGCTTTGTGTCCCAGGCGGTGGAGCGCTCCTTCAAGCTGATGGAGCCGTATCTGGAAGCGCTGGAGCGGGAGATCACGCTGGCGGCCCGGATGGCGCAGGACACCGGACTGCGCATCAAGTCCTTCTACATGGGCGGCGGCACGCCCACCACACTGTCCGCCAGGCAGATGGATCATCTGCTGACCCACCTGAACCGCAGCTTTGACCTCAGCGGCGTGGTGGAGTACTGCATCGAGGCGGGCCGCCCCGACACCATCGACCGGGAGAAATTACAGGTGCTCCTCGACCACGGGGCCGACCGCATCAGTGTCAATCCCCAGTCGCTGGACGACAACGTGCTGCGGGCCATCGGCCGCCGACACTCGGCGACGGACATTCTGGCCGCCATGGAGCTGGCCACGTCCATGGGGTTCCCCCATGTGAACATGGATCTGATCGCCGGACTGCCCGCCGACACGCCGGAGGGCTTCCGGAAAACGCTGGATCAGTGCATCAAAAGCGGGGCGGACAACATCACCGTCCACACGCTGGCGCTGAAAAAGGGCAGCCGCCTGACGCTGGAGGGCAGCCCCATCCCCTCGGCTGAGGCCGTGGCGGAAATGCTGGACTACGCTGACCCCACCCTGCGCGCCGCCGGGTTCGCCCCCTACTATCTCTATCGCCAGAAGTACATGTCCGGCAGCTTTGAGAACGTGGGCTGGTGCATATCCGGCGCGGAGGGACTATATAATATCTACATCATGGAGGAGCTGCACAGCATCCTGTCGCTGGGCGCGGGCGGCTCCACCAAAATGGTGGATATCCGCCGGGACGACCGGATCGACCGGGTTTTCCACCCCAAGTACCCCACCGAGTACATCCAGCGACAGGAGCAGGTGGCGGCGGATCTGGAAAAGTTCGCCGCCTTTCACCGGGAGATGCTGGAGAATTTGGGGGAATAGGGGTTCCCTTCCAAAGCCTCCCCTGTGTAAGGGGAGGTGGCAACGCGAAGCGTTGACGGAGGGGTTGTCCGGGAATTGACAATCCCCCAGTCTCGCTCCGCTCGACAGCCCCCTTTACACAAGGGGGCCTTGGCATATCCTATCATTACCCAAAAGAGATGAGCAAAACAGTTGGAAGGAACTGCCCCCAAACAAGGCAAACGGGAATCAAAAGAGTTTGGGGCATCTCAAGGGCGCAAAAACCACAGCGCGGTAACCGCCGCACCTGAAGAAGGTATGGAAAAGGCAGATCAGGCGGAACGCCGAAGCTGTTTGGCAGAACGGTAGGAGTGAGAGCCGTGCAGAACGGCGGCCAGCGCAACCACTAAGGCAGAGATATGAGCCAGTGTGTTGAGATTAGCAGCACTGCTGCCATTTCGAACCCAGAGCCTTTCTTGACCAGATGCCTTAAAGCGGGAGTTATAACGCTCACACTCTGTACGCAAGGCATAGATACGCTTAAAATGCAGGCATTCCCTGTCAATGGAAAGTCTGTAGTCTGTTGGAATGGTCTTATATTTGGTGCATCCCCGGTTCCTCTTGCCGTTGTTCCAGTTTTTGTGGTTACAAGGGCAAACACCGGTTTTGGACTGGCGGAAGGGGCAGCAGTATTTCTGCCGGATCCCCCCTTTGCCATCGGTGGTCTTACCATCCTTGTGCATAGCCAGCCCGGCCTCACAGACCGGATTACCGGCAGAAAGCGTTTTAGAGGCTTTCGTGCCGCGTGGATTGAGAGGGATAAATGCCTCGCCCTCATAGACTGTTTTTACGGTATTGTAGATGCTTTTCACATCGTAGCCCTTGTCGGCAAGGAAGGCGCACTCTTTCAAAGAAATCGTCTGATCCACGGCCGCGAGGATGTCAGCGGCGACGGCAGAATCGGAGATATTGCTAGGCGTGGTCAGCTCGTAGAGCGGCAGACCGGAGATGCAGTCCACCAGCACATGGCTTTTATAGCCCCAGTAGAACTCATACCGCCGCTCATTGTGCTGGTTGGAGGCCGAGTGGACACCCAGGGCGCAATCCGGATCTGCTTTGGGCTGCTTTTCCGGGTTGAATTTATCCTTGGTAAAGGACTTGGGATTGTTCTGCTTTGTATTTGCTGCAACGGGTGTGGAGTCCAGACCAATAAATGAGGCATCCACAATCCCTATCTCATAGAGCTTCTTCACCAGATCCGCCATGATCGACTTCAACGCACTGTTGTCCAACTGCCGCAGGAAGCGGTCATACGTCCAGTAGGACGGCAGCGGCTCCATGATGTTAAAGCCGCAGTAGTGGGCAATGAGCCGGTTGTTGTCCAGATAATCCGCCAAATCTGTGATTTGTGAGAAACCCTCACATTTCATAACGATAAAAGCACAGACCATGGCTTCTTTGGGGAAGCCCCGCCGCCCGGTTGCCGCTTTGGGCAGCGTGAAGTCCAGACTGCTGAAAAGCTTGTCGTAGAACATGGCGGCGCTTTGGGAT
>CDZH01010649.1_pt1 | contig 23823 bp, 27 predicted proteins | sample 557721 | NCBI WGS metagenome assembly CDZH01 (sample SAMEA3182062, study PRJEB8094) | gut metagenome | biome: human; feature: gut; material: Stool; isolation source: human stools | place: Canada | collected 2013-01-14 | reverse complement strand
AAATTTCAAATGTATTATTCCTTTTATCATATTCTCCCAGCCCGCCTTCTGGCCATATTTTTTTCAAATCTATTATTTGCATAAAACCCCTGCCAGTACAGTTATGATTTACCCAATTGGGGTAGCCGGACTTTCTCCAACTGTTCCACGCCTGCGAGAGTCGAGTCCGCCTATACTAGTGTCGCCGCATGAATATCACCCCTGTTCTATCGCCGGGGAAAAATGGTGGAATGTTCTCTTCGGTAATCCGTCCTTTCCCTTTGGCATACCGGGCTTCCACAGGGCATCCTTTGATCGAATCGAGTTTCAATCTGTTATTTGTGTAAAAATCGCGTAAATGATAGCCAAGCATTCCGATCGTATGAGAAAGGATAGCGCACTTGCCGTGGTTGACACGGCGTGCATAGTCTTCTTTTAATTTATTATATTCTTCAGGCATCAACTCGCGAAAAGTCTCTATGCTAAGTTTTTCTTTGGCCAGAGCAATGAGTTCAATTTTTTTTGTTTTTGGGGGAATATCGAGCTGTGCCCTGTTTAAGAATATTTTTATATCCTTGACTAATAACCGTTCAAGAAGTTCTGGCAAATCAAGCGTTTCGAAGGGCGGTAGACATATTTCCGGGTACTTGTTCCACATATATGGGAACTTACCATTTTTTGTAAAAATAGCTTTCCATTTGTCAAATTCAGGCCATTCCCATTGTCCTGGAAGCAGAAACTTTTCATATGTTTGGGTTCCTTCCTCCTGCGCCAGAGCTGTATAAAGTTCTGATTTGATGGTGCTGGATACAATAACATCCGTCATGATACGCTGATATGCGGTCTCAAATCCTCGTGCAGCGTTCAGGCCGGAACCTCCGATGATACCTTCATCCCGCAGGCTTTTCTCTGCCTTTTGACGAATAGCAGGATCAGGAAAAAAAGCCTCGTTCGTTTTCTGATGGGCGGGTCTATGCGTTTGCTCCTGGTGTGGCCGAAAGTAGCCCAAAATGGTGGATATAAGATTACCCATAATTCCCCCTTTCCCTCAGCCTACGGTTTTCCGCGCCCCACCGCAATTCCCATTCTCAAGTTGCGTGAAAATTTTTCTTGACGCTAAAAGGCCATGTAGCTACAAATGAGGCAGGAGGTACCGTGCCAAGAGAAGGAAAGTACATCAGCATGGTTTTGAAGGAAGAAGATCACAAGCGCGCAAAAATCGTGGCTGCAAAAACGGGAAAGACACTCAAGCAAATTTTTCTGGATGCAATCGCGGCACTTGAGATCAAGTTGGCTCAGGAAGAAGAAAAAAAATAAAACAGTCGTGTCCGGTATTGCGAGTGCCGGACACGACCTAACCACAACCCACCTTCACAGGAGGTGCATCATGGCTGAAAACAGTTTATCTCAAGCCGTATCCTTCATCAATGACAATTCCACTATGGAAGTCGGCCTGACGGCCGAAGGCCAGCCCGCCGTGCGCTCGGATATTGTAGCGTACCATTTCCACCGCAATCACAGGGACGTCTTGCGCGATATTCGCAAGTTACGCGCCAAGTGCCCGGAATCATTTTACCAGCGCAATTTTGCGCCCGTTGAATATACCGATTCAAAGGGCGAAAAGCGCCCCGCCTGCCTCCTTACCCGCGACGCCTTTTCCCTGTTGGTCATGGGCTTCACCGGGGCGGAGGCGGTGCGCTGGAAGATTCGCTACATCGAGGCCTTCAACACGCTGGAAGCCGCCGCGCTGGAAAGCCGGGCCGAGCTGGCCCGTGAGGCCGGGTATCAGCAGGGCATGGACGCGGGCCGGGCTTCGGCCCTGCCGGACGTCAAGGCAGCGGAAGCCAGGGGCAGGGCCGAAGGGGTGGCCCTGGGCATGGCCCTGCGTCCCGCCCGCAAGGACAAGCTGCTCAAGGTGCAGCGTTACATGGGCATGGGGCTGACCATAAAGGAAATCTGCCTGCTTCTGGGCCTGCGCAAGAGCGCGGCCTACGGCCTGATGCACCAGGCGCGGGAGCTGGGCTTGCTGGAAGGCCGCCTTCCCACCCGGCCCGTGCAGGGCAATCTGCTGGCCCTGGACGACAGGGAGGTGGACGCATGAACACCGACGACCTGTCCCCAGACAATGCGTTGGAAGATGCCCGTTACATCACGGCCTTTCTGGGGGCCAGTGTCAGCGCCTTCGGCGCGGCGGACGAAGCCTGCCGCCCCAATGAGGACGGCTGGACGGGCCTGCTCATCATCACGGAACTGCTGAAAGACCTGCTGACCCGCGCCGGGGAAGAGGCGTAATCCCGCGCACAGCTCGCGCCCTTTCCGGGCAGGACCTCCGTTTTTCTGTCACCATGACGGGAAAATGGAGGTCTTTTGCTATGGCGGACGGGCTTTTTTTGCCGGACGGCACATTTCTTTCTTTCAGCGCTGCGGAGCTGGCCACGGAGCTGGCCACACGCCAGAACGCGGGCGTCACCCTGGGCGAGCTGGAAGGGTGGCTGAATACCTTGCCGGACCCCGATCCGGTGCTGCGCAAGCGGGGCGAAGACGCCGAGGTGCTGGAGGACCTGTCAGCGGACGATCAAGTGACTACGGCCATGCTATCCCGAAAAAACCGCGTGCTCAACTGCCCGGACTTTACGCTTCGGGCGGGAGCGCCGGACGGGGGCACGGCCACCCCGGAGGCCGAGGAACTGTACCGCCGCTTTGCGCAGGATCTGGAGCGGGCCAACCTGCGCACCATCATTTCCGGCATCCTGGACGCTCCCTTCTTCGGTTTCATCCCGCTGGAACTGATCTGGAGGCCCGGTGACAACTGGTGGCACCTGGTGGACATCGTGCCCCGGCCTCCCCGCTGGTTCCGCTTTGATAACGAAAACCGCCCGACCTTTGTGGGGGTCTACGGTGGTATCGCCGCACAGCCGGTGCCGCTGCCAGCGGGGAAGTTCGTCTTTGTCCAGCACCATGCCACCTACGACAATCCCTATGGTCTGCGCCTGCTGTCCCGTTGCCTCTGGCCCGTGGCCTTCAAGCGCGGCGGACTGCGTTTTTATGCCAAATTTGTGGAGCGGCACGGTTTGCCGTGGGTGGTAGGCGAGGCCCCGGCCAAGGCCGAACGACTGGAAAAGCAGGATATGGCGCGGGATCTTGCCCGCATGGTGCAGGACGCCGTGGCCGTCATCCCGCACGGGGCCAATGTGAAGCTGGAGAGCGCCGGACAGACGCAGGGAGCGCTGCATGAGGACTTCCTTGCCAGGCAGGACAGAGCCATCAGCAAGATTCTCATGGGGCAGACCCTAACGGTAGAGATGGAAGGGGCCAACAGCCTGGCCGCTGCGGAGACCCACCGTTCCGTGGCGGAAGACCTGGCCGATGCCGACAAGGCGATGGTCGTGGACGCCTGGAACGAGATCGCATGGCTGTATGCCCAGGTCAACGCCGGGCCTGGCGTGCTGGCCCCGCTGGCCGCTTATGACGAGCCCGAAGACCTGAATACGCGGGCCGATCTGGACAAGAAGCTGGTCGAGATCGGCGTGCGTTTTACGGCGGAGCATTTCAAGGAAAATTACGGCCTCAAGGAAAGCGAGTTTACCGTAGACGCCCCGCAACCGGAGGGCATAGCAAACTTCGCGGCAGCCGTTGCGACGAAGAAAGCTACGGATGGCGACAGCAGCGCTGCGGCCCCGTCCGGGCGAAAGCCGCTGGCGGAAAAGGCGCAGGCCACCCTCGATACGGCCATTGCCAAAATGCTGCCGGGGGCGCTCAAGGCCAGCGCCGAATTTGTCACGAGAGTTGAGAATGCCGTCCGCAAGGCCGCCAGCTATGACGATCTGCAGGATGCCCTGGTGGAATTGCTGGCTCCGTCCATGACACCGGACGCGCTGGAGAGTTTTCTGGCCCGCGCCATGACGGCTGCGGCGGGATACGGCGCTACGGCCGTGGCCGCCGAAGAGGCGGAGGACGGCAATGCCTAAGAAAAAGCCTTTTGACCTGCCAGCCCCGGAGGTTATCGCCGAGGGGGTACCCCCTGACGCGGCCGTCGAGTTCTGGAAATGGCGGGCCAAGCTCACGGATGCCGAGGCGCAGGCGCTGGGGGAAAGCGCCAAGCACCGGGCTTTCTATGTTACCGGTCTGGCGCATCATGACCTTGTCCAGCTGGTGAGCGATGGCCTGGAAGACGCCCTGAAGAACGGGGAGACGCTGGCGGATTTCAAGGCCAGGATCATGACCGCCATCCAGACGCAGGGCTGGCACGATTACCGGATCGAAAACATCTTCCGTACCAATCTGCAAACGGCCTATGCCGCCGGGCGTTACAAAAAAATGCAGGCGGTAAGGGCATCCCGCCCTTATTGGCAGTACCTGGCCGTCATGGACCGGCGGGTGCGCCCCTCGCATGCCATCCTGGACGGAAAGGTTTATCCGGCGGACCACGAGTTCTGGGCGACGCATTACCCTCCCAACGGTTTCCGCTGCCGCTGTGGCGTGCGTACCCTGTCACAACGCCAGGTCGATACGCTGGGCCTTCCGGTGGAAAAGGAAATGCCCCAGGCAGGGGTCTGGACTGATCCCAAGACCGGGATGGAATACTTTGTCCATTTTCCCGGCCCGGACAAGGGTTTTCGGAACAATCCCGGCAAGGACTGGGCTGAATCCGGGCTGGATTTGAAGAAATATTCCGACCTGAACAAAGACAGCTACGAGGAACAGCGCGGCCCGGCAACAAGACGGCCCGCGCCAGTCAGGACATATGCCGACCTTGGCGCAGGCATCAAGGAACATTGCGGGCAATTTGCTACAAACAATGGCATCAAACGGGTCATAATGGAAAACGGCAAGAGCTATTTCATGGCCACGGATTGCAAGGGGACGCTCTGGCTTAATTCCAAGACATTCTCCACGTCCTGCGATGGCTTCAACGCACTGCATGACCTGAAAACAGCCTGGAACAAGCTCGCCAAGGGCGAGGAACTGACGTTCAATGAGGAATATGCCTTTGAAAGCCTGTGGCATGAACTGACGCACAACCGGCAAAAGCCGGGGGATCTGGGCAGGGGAGAAACGCCGCAACGACGCGTCATGGAAATTTTCACCCAGTGGACGGCCCGCCGTACTTACCCGCGCCTGCTGGAAAGCCTAGGCGGCAAGGCCGCGCATCAGAAAGAGATTTTGAAAAAAGGCTACGGCTACGGCCGCAGAATACAGAATTTTGACCGTCTACTGGAGGCATTAGAGATTCAGGAAGAAAACCTGCTGCCGGAGATGCTGCGCCTGATGGAGACGGTATCCAGAGCGGATTACGACGGGGAAATAAAAGAACTCCTTGCTGCTATGTCAGGCAAGGAGTTCATGAACATCGCCCGCGCACTGGACAAGGTAGATGCTTTTGACTTTGAGGAACAGCTACGCCTCGCGGAGCTCATATAGGGTAATGGCAACGTCCAGCTGGCGGCTTTCGTCCTTGATTTGCGCAAGGTAAAAATCCGCCTTTTGCGTATTCCCTCGATCAAACCAGAGCCCGGCCAGCAATGCACAGTTCCAGTCAGCGTCCTTTTCCACGGACGCGCGGCACTGGGCCAGCCATTCCGGCCTGAGAGAATCGGTGGGGAACCGTTTTGCTATTTCTTGTTCGGTGGCAATGTCAAAATAGTTTTCCATAAATTCCTAGTAGCCCGGCGCGCAGGAAGCGTCAAGGGCGGGCCGTTCTCCGTTCTCGTGAAAAAAGTTGACAGAAGATACATATACATATATACATATATACATACAAAAAAATACCTTACGGGAGGTGATGTTCAATGGCCGGGAAGACTTGCCCTCAGTGCGGACAACAAACATTTTTTAAGACACCAACAGGACGTAAGTGTTCGAAATGTGGGTGTGAAATGACTGTACCCGTCAATGAAGGAAAAGGTGGTAGAGGCAGGCAATGTCCTGCGTGCGGAAGATACACCCTGTTTAACAATCAATGTAACAACTGCGGCGCACAGCTTCGCTTTACAAACGAAACAAGCGAATAGACAAACAGCTCATGCCCCATCTTGGGCAGAGCCGAAGGGGGGGCCCTGGGCACGGCCCTGCGTCCCGCCCGCAAGAACAAGCGGCTCAAGGTGCAGCGCTACATGGGCATGGGGCTGATAAAGGAAGTCTACCTGCTTCTGGGTTTGCGCAAGAGCGCGGCCTACGGCCTGATGAACCAGACGCGGGAGCTAGGCTTGCTGGAAAGCCGCCTTCCCGCCCCAATGAGGACGGCTGGACGGGCCTCTCATCATCACGGAACTGCTGAAAGACCTGCTGACCCGCGCCGGGGAAGAGGCCTGATCCCTGAAAAATCTTCGCACAGGACGCGCCCTTTCCGGGCGAAGCCCCTGTTTCCCTGTCATAGTGACGGAGAAACAGGGGCTTTTTTTATGGACAAATGGATCGAGATAGCCCGCACGGGCACCTTCACGGACAGCGCCGGGCGGCAGCAGACGTTTACGGAAAAGGACCTGGACGCCATCGCCAGCGCCTACGATCCGCAAAAACGGGATGCTCCGCTGGTATTCGGCCACCCGCAGACGGATGCGGCCCCGGCGTTCGGCTGGGCGCAACGCCTGAAACGTGAGGGCGGCAGGCTGCTGGCACAATTTGCCCAGGTGCCGGAACAGGTACGCGCTCTCGTGGGTGCCGGCCATTACCGGCATGTGAGCATGAGCCTCATGCCGGACCGTGTGACGTTGCGTCATGTGGCCCTGCTGGGCGCGGCGCAGCCCGCCATCGACGGCCTGCGGGCGGTGGAATTTTCCGACGGCGACGACGCCATAACCGTGGACTTCGCGGCCACACCCCAAGGAGACACCATGACAATGGAAGAATTGCAGCGGCAGGTAGGCCAGCTGCAGGCCCAGATCGAGGCCCTGAAAACTGAAAATGCCTCGCTCAAAAAAAAGGCCGAGACCAGCCAGCAAGAAAAGGAACAGGCCGAGGCCTCCAAAACCGAAGCCGAAAAAAAGGCCGAAAAGGCCAGCGCCGACTTTGCCGCATACCGTGAACAGGTGGAGGGGGAACGCCGGGAAGCCCGCGTGTCCGATCTGGTAAAGGACGGCAAGGTGAAGCCCGCCGACAAGGAAAAGGTGTTGACCTTCGCTGCGGCCCTGGCCAGCCAGGGGGGCAGTGTGGACTTTGCCGCCCCCGACGGCAAGAGCGAGACCATCAGCCTGGAAGAACGCTACCTGCGGGAGCTGGAAGCACGGCCCAGGGACCAGCGTTTTGCGGAATTTTCGACGCCTCCGGCCCATGCGGGTAATGACCAGCCCGAATGGACCCCCGACGACATGGTCAGCAAAATGTAGGAGGAGCCATGAACGAGGGCTTTCTCGGCAAATACACGTTTGGTGGCGAACGTGCCGCCACGGATGACCACCCCACTGTCATCCATTACCTGCCCCTTGCCGCCTCTGTGTCCGAAAAGCTGGACGTCGGCTTGCTGCTGAAGGCTGTCGACGTTTACGGCGCGACCGCCGTGGTCGGCGCGGAGAATACCGGCGTCACCGCCGCCAGCGTGACGCTGGAGACCCTGGCCGCCAAGGTGGACAACGTGCCCGGTGCCTATGTGTTCACCTACGACAGCGCGTGGAAGCTGGACGGCAGCCCGGCCACCATCACGGAATACGGCGTGTCCCTGACCGGTGAACCGGCCAGCGGTGATACCGTGACCGTTACTCTGGCCGTGACGGATGTGACCTATGAACCGGTCCTGGCCGTGGACGCTTCCGATCCGTGCGCCGTCGTAGACCTGCCGTGCGACCCCACCGGGGAGAGCGGAGAAAAAAGCGTGGCTGCCGTTGTCCACGGAACGGTCAAAACGCGGGTGCTGAAGACCGGCGACGGCGTACCCCCCACGGGCGGGCAGATCGCTGCCCTGGCGCGCCACGGCGTCTTTGCCGTCTAACCGTCTAACAACAAGGAATCACTATGCTTGCGCAACTCAAAGGGCTGTTCACACCGCAGGCTATCGCCGCGTCCATGAAACTGCTCACGCCGCTGGAAACCACCATCATGGATACCCTGTTCAAAGACAGGCCCACGCATCCGCTGCCTCTGATCGGCGTCTCCGAGCTGGTATCCGTGGTGCAGACCGTGCCCGTTGTTCGCCGTGACGGTACGCCTGTTGCCCTCAAGGGTGAAACGGCCAGCATGGAATTTATCGCCCCTCTGCCGGTCAAGGTAAAAATCCCGGTGACCGCGTCGGAGCTGAACGACCTGCGGGTCATCTTCGGCGATCAGGCCGCCGTGACGGCATGGCGTACCCGCAAGATCGACCAGATACGCCGCACGGTACGCGATACCACGGAAGCCATGTGCGCGGTGGTCGCCTCCACAGGCAAGCTGACCTGGCCCGTGGAACTGGAGGGCGGGCACCAGGAGACCTACGAGGTCGATTATGGCCAGCTGCTTACCTATGAACCCGCCGCGAAGCTGACGGCGGGCTCTAAGCTGCCCGACGTCTACAAGCTTCTTCGCGACATGGAGCTGGAGGTGAAAAAGGGGGGCCTGGGCGGCAACGTGGAATTTTGGGCCGGGTCCGACGTGGTGGCCGTCCTGCTGGGCATTGTGGAACAGTATGTGTCCACGGTCGAAACCAAGCCCTACCGTGTGTCCCTGGAGCAGGGGCGTGTTGTGGTGGGTGGCTACACCATCCGTTTCATGGACGAGACCTATCCCAACCCGCAAGACGAAACGGAATGGCTGCCCAAGCTCAACCCCAAGGTACTGCTGGCCGTGGCCACCAACCAGCCGGGCAAGGTCTGGTACTGCGCCATTGACTCCATTTCGGCCAACAATGCGGCCACGCCGCTGCATATCGTGCCGGTGGCCCGTCAGGACGACAGCGGCATCATGCTTATCGGCCAGGCCAAGCCCCTTCCGGCGCGCCCGTCGCGTGCGTCCTGCAAGGCCGTGGTCGTGGATTAAGGGCGGGACGCCTGCCCGTCCTGGGAGGGCTTTTTCCTCTTGGGGCGGGCAGTGCCCGGAGAAAATAAATCAGACTAGTCTAAAACTAGTCCAAAACGCGAAAAAAAGGGGTCTCCATGCTGCTGTGCCGTCGTAGCCATATCGTGGACCTGTTGCACGCCGCCTATGTGGAGGCATGCGAGCAGCAGAACCCCGGCCTCGTGGACAGGACCATCGAAGCCGTGTCCGGAGAGATCGGGGACGCGCTTTCGTACCGGTATCCGCAGCCCTGGCCGTATGTGCCGGAGCTGGTGCGATACATCGCCGCCGTCATCAGCGCCTACCGTGTGGTGGAGGCCATCACGTCCCTGGTGGATACGGAAGCCAGCAGCGACAATGAATGGCTGCCCCTCCAAAAACAGTGGAAATATTGCACGGACCTCCTGGAAGACATCGCTTCCGGCAAGCAAAAGCTGCCGCTGGAAGAGGCCAATCCCGACAGGGAAGAGGCCAGCGTGGCCGTAATCGCCCCCGTTCGCTTTTTTGACCTGCGGGGCCTGTAGGGAGGCGCTATGGCGGCAAAAAGCGGAGCGGCACTGAACTGGAAAGGTCTGGACAAGGCGCTGGGAAAGGCCACCCATTCTCTGGCCCATACCCAGGCGCTTATGGAGTCTATCGGCGAGGGGCTGGTATCCGGCACACGGCAGCGATTCCGCGACGAGGAAGCCCCGGACGGGCAAAAATGGCCTCAATCCGGACGTGCCGCTGCTTCCGGCGGGCAGACGCTTACGGATACCGCCAGACTGCGGGATTCCATCGATTACGCGGCGACCCCCGACAAGGTCATGGTGGGCAGCAACCTGCCGTATGCCCGTATCCACCAGCTTGGTGGGGTCATCGTACCCAAGAAAGCCAAGAAGCTGGTGTTCAAGGGGCACGACGGCACGACCAGGGCCGTCGACAAGGTGACTATCCCGGCCCGTCCGTATCTTGGGGTTTCCGAGAGTGACCTGGATGACGTGCGGGCCGCTATGGCTGACTTTCTGGCCGGGATCTTCAAGGTATAGGGGTCGGCATGCAGACATTTGCCACAGGGGTCATAACGCAGGCCGCGCTGGATGCCGGGCTGCCGGAAGGCCGGGTCATCGACATGGTCAAGAAAGACAACCTGACCCTTCAGCGCCCGCGCATCGAGCTGCAGTTTCTGCCGGAAAAATACACGCGCACGGGCCGTGTGCTGGGTGTGCGCCGCACGGCATTGCAACAGGAGCGCACCCGCGAGCTGTACGAGGTGGTGCAAACGGTCAATGCCAATGTCCTGGCCGATGACCGCCCCTGGCTGGAAGCGTTCAGCCTTGCCTTTGCGGCGGCCCTGCCGCGTGGCGGCAAGGACAGCCGGGGAAACTGGGTCAGGGTTCGGGCACAACAGGCGACGTTTGGACGCTCTCCGGACAAGCGTGTCGGGCATCAGGTCATCGAGGTATTTACGCGGGTGAATCGCCTTTTTGTGATTTCCTTTACCTGGAGAATAACCGGCAAGGAGGCGGAAGTCTTGATCCCGACGTTCACCATCAAACCGAAACTCGGATAGGAGTCATCTATTATGGCGACGAAAAAGCAGAACGACGAACAAGCCACCCCCGCTACGCCGGTCGACGAGAATCAGACGGCGTCGGGTATGGAAAACAGCGGCCAGGAGGGAGCGCATGGCGAGGCGAAAGCGTCGGAAGTACGGGAAGCGGCCCCTGTTCCGCAAGAAAATGTGGCGACAGCGCCCCAGAAAGCGGCGGTCACGGCCTCGCGGGAACCCGCCGACGGGGAAAACCTGGTGGACCTGGCCGTGCTGGCTGACCGCCACCGCGTCCCGTCCTGGATGGAGGCCGCCTTGTGCCGCATGATGGGCTGGGAAGCCGGTAAACGGGTGACTGACGCGGCCTACAAGAGCGCGCTTGACAAGCTCAAGGCCCGCCGTCTCGGCGGCGGTCGTGCGAGGTAGGATATGGGCGACGTATTGCAATATTTGATCGACGGCACGTCCGGGATCGTTACCGGTGGGGTTGACGGCAAAGCCCTGGTGGCCGGTGTTTGCTCCAAGGGCATTGTGGGCAAGGCCTATCTGATCGGCAAACGCACGGACCTTGCCGCCATGCTGGGCACGGGGCCGCTTGTGGACCGCGTGCGTGACATGCTGACCACGGGGGGACAGGCCCCATACGTTGTGGCCGTCCCCGTACAGGGGCAGCCTGGGGGCTATATCTCCGGCCTGTCTGTGAACGGTGGCAAGGCCGGGGCCACCCTCTCCGGTTATCCGGCGCTCAATGCCGATGTGGTGGTCAGGGTGGCCACGGCGGGCACCATCGGCACCGCCACGCTGGAAATCAGCACGGACGGCGGCAAAACGTTTGCGGAACCCGTCCCCTCCGCCACGCAGAACCCCATCAGCTCCGGGGAGGAACCCACGGGAGCTACCCTGATTTTCCCCGATGACGCGAGCCTGGACGAGGGCGCGACCTACACCTTCGCTGTGCGCTGTCCCGTTGGCCCTGTGGTCCGGGTGGGGGATGAATCCAGTCCGCTGCCGGAGGTGTCGGAACTGGATTCCGGGGTTCTGGACGGGGCGGAGCTGGTGGTGCGTATCGTGAAAAGCGGTGCCAGGAACGAGGGGACGTTCCAGCTCTCTGTGGACGGTGGGGATACGTTCGCGGCCATCCGCACCATCCCCGTGGACGGCCTCCACGAGCTGGCCGATTATGGTGTCAAACTGACCTTCCCCGAAGGGGAGTTCGTGGCGGGGACCACCTATACCTGCCGGCTGCTGCCCCCCGCCCCGTCCATCGTGGATGTCCTGGATGCCCTGGAAAGCCCGCTGGCCCTCTATGATGTGGAGTTCGTGCATATCGTCGGCCCTTCTGACTCGGTGGACTGGATGGCCGCCCAAGCCAAGGCCGACGAGCTGTGGAACCAGCAGCGCCCCACCTATTTCAAGCTGGAGGCCCGCCTGCCGTTTGACGGGGAAGACCTGAACGCCTATGTGGCGGCCCTGCTGGCGGAGCGGCAGGGGGTGGCGGGCCGGTTCGTGACCGTCTGCTGCCAGTATGGCGAGATCGTGGATACGGCGGGAGCATCCCGCCTGCGCAATGCCGGTGGCCTGCAGTCCGGACGTGTGATGGCCATACCCGTACAGCGGGCCACAGGCCGCGTTAAGGACGGCCCCATATCGCAGCTTACCCTTCCGGACGGCTGGGAGGCTGTCCAGCCGACCCTGGAAAGCAATGGATTCCAGGTGGCCAAAAAATACGCGGGGCTGGAGGGAGCCTACTGGGGCGATTCGCGCACCCTGGCCGAGGATACCTCCGACTTTCGCTATGAGGAAGTGCTGCGTACCGTCTTCAAGGCCGTGCGCCTGACGCGCATCGCTGCCCTCAAAAGCATGTATGACGAGGCCGGAGACCCCCTGCGTCCGGATAGTGAAAGTGGTCTCGCCTATCTGAAGGCCAATCTGGAAAATGCCCTGGATGCCATGACCACGGCCGGAGAGCTGGCCTCCTATGTGGTGGAAATCCCCTCCGGGCAGGATATTGTGAACAACGGCGTGGCGGTGGAAATCACGCTTGTCGGCATCCCGATTATCCGGGAAATCAAGCTGTACAACCGCTACACCTATGCGGGTTCCAACTTCGACCCGCGCATCGAACGCTACAGCGTGGCGGCGTAACGGGAGGCAGTATGTCTGTCAATGGACGAGCCTACGATTGGGAAGACATCACGGTGACCCTGCCGCACGGAGAGGCGGCGGGGATTACCGAGATCAAATACGAGGACGGGCAGGAAGTTACGGCCCGCTATGGAAGGGGCAGCATCCCCAGGTCCTATGGCCGGGGAAACTACGAGGCCAGCGGCAGCATGGTCCTGGACAGGGATGAATGGGAAAAGCTCAAGAAAGAGCTGACCGTTGACGGCGGGGGCATTTATGACCATGCGCCGTTTACCATCGTGGTCTCCTATGCCAATAACGATATGGGTACGGTCACGGATACCCTGAAAAACTGCAAGATCACCAAGTTCAGCGGCGGGGGCGCCGCGCAGGGGGATGATAACGCCAGCCCCATGACCTGCGAGTTCACCATCCTGTCCCCCATCCTGTATAACGGTGTGCCCGCCAAAAAGGACTGGAGCGGCTATACCCTGTAGGGAAGCGGCTTTTTGTTCGCATGGAGCGCGTCCAGTACGGGCGCGCTCTTTGTTTTGGGCCTACGGTATGCGGAAGGGGATTTTCCCCGGAAAACCACACAAAGGAGCGCATACCATGAGCGACACCCAACCCACCCGCAAATATGCCCCGTTCGATCTGACCTTCACCGACAAATGGGAAGACAGGGAAGTCGAGCTGTCCCTCCGCTTTGCCAAGCCCACGAAAATGGAAATCAAGCGCCTGCAGGACGTGGCCGGGAAAAATCCCACCCAGGCGGCCCGCAACCTGCTGCTGGCCACCATCCACCCCGATGACAAGGAGCGGCTTGCCGAGGCCCTAGAAGAGTACCCCGGCATTGCCACCACCTTCTCCACCGCCCTGATCCGCGCTGTGGGCATTGCCGCCGATCTGGGAAACTAGAGGCCCCGGACGGCTACGCCCAGGGCGATGCCCTTATCCTGCACTGGCTCCACCTTCAGCCGTCGGAAGATCTGGACGAGTGGGCGTGTCAGGTGCGTCAGGCCGTCTGGATGGAACGACGCTTTTTTGAGGCCCTGTCCCGCAGCATCCTGGGAACCCGCGCCGACCGTTAGCGGTCTTTCGTCTGCGGAGCGCGCGACAGCGATTTCTTTGTGCAACAGATTGCGTAATCCTAGCTGTCTTCATCTGTAGCTTCCTGCGTCGCAACGGCTGAAGCAAGGTTTGAACATGGAAGTTTTCTCCGTATTCGCCACCCTGTCCCTGGTGGACATGATCTCCGGTCCCTTGGGCCGCATCACGCGATCCATGAACGTGGCCAACGCCGCGACTGCGGGTCTGGGGGAACGCATGGGCAACCTTGCACTGGCTATGGGTCCGGCGGCGCTGGCCGCCGGACTCCTGGTCGGGGCTTTCGGTATGGCGGCCAGCAAGGCCATGAGATTTGAAAGCGCGATGGCCGATGTGGCCAAGGTGGTAAACTTCGACACCGCCGCCGAGTTCCGGGAAATGAACAAAACGGTCATGGACATGGCCGGGCGCATCCCGATGGCGGCGGACGGCATCGCGGCCATCATAGCAGCCGCCGGGCAATCCGGCGTGGCCAAGGAAGACCTGACCGAGTTTGCCGAGCAGGCCGCCAAGATGGGCGTCGCCTTCGACCTGACCGGAGACCAGGCGGGCAAGATGATGGCCGACTGGCGGGCCGGTATGGCCCTGAGCCTGCCGCAGACCTATGCCCTGGCCGATGCCGTGAACCATCTTTCAAACAACATGAATGCCACGGCTCCCGCGCTGGGTGAGGTCATCCAGCGCGTGGGCGCGGCGGCCATGAGCTGTGGACTGGCGGAAACGCAGGTGGCGGCGCTGGGCGCGGCGTTCCTTTCCGCCGGAGCAAGCCCGGAAGTGGCGGCAACGGCGCTCAAGAGTTTCACGACGACCCTGGTCAAGGGCACGGCCATGAGCAAGAACCAGGCCGCCGCGTTCCGGTCCCTGGGTTTTTCGGCCACCCAGATGGCCAAAGACATGCAGCGGGATGCCCAGGGAACCATTTGGAAGGTCCTGCAGGCATTGGCGGACAAGCCCAGGGAACTGCAAATGTCCCTCCTGACCGAGATGTTCGGCCAGGAATCCCTGGGGGCCATTGCCCCGTTGCTGAAGAACATGGGGAACCTGTCCCAGGCGTTCGAGCTTGTGGGCAATAAGGCGAACTATGCCGGTTCCATGCAGGCGGAGTTCGACACACGCAGCAAAACCACGGAAAACGCGCTGCAGCTCCTGTCCAACAAGCTGACAAATCTGGCCATTGCCGTGGGCAATGCCTTTTTGCCCGCCATCACCGCCGGGGCCAAGGCCCTGGGAGCGATGGCCGACGCCCTGCGCTGGGTGGCGGAAACCCGCGTCGGCCAGGTCATCCTGACCCTGGCCGGAGGACTGGCCGCCGCTGTGCTGGCCGTGACGGCTTTCAGCGCCGGGATGTGGGCGGTATCGAAAGCCGCCCCCGTGGTCTCCACGACCCTGACCGGTATCAGGATGGCCCTGCTGGCGCTGGGCTGGCCCGTGTGGGCGCTGATTGCCGCCGTGGGCCTGCTTTATGTGGCTTACAAGAAAAATTTTGGCGGGATCGCCACGACCCTGAACCGCTGGGGGCGGAACATTTCCCTCGTGGTTCGGGGCGTGACGGCTATCTTCGAGAGCCTCAAGGGAAGCACGTTCGAGATCCGGGGAGAGCTGGCCAGGGACATCCGGGCCGCCGGTCTGGAGCGGCTGGTTGTGACCGTTGGCCGTGCCGTGTACCGCATCAAAGAATTTTTTGCGGGTATCTGGGAGGGCCTGAATTTTGACGGTGCGGTGGCGGTCCTGATACCGGCCATTCTCAAGATAGGTGACCTGTTCGACTTTGTTGGGAAGGTCGTGGGCGAGGCTTTCGGCTTTGAGGTCACGAGCGCCGCGTCCGAAGCGCGAGGGCTGGGAGAGGTCTTGGGCGGCTTTTTGAGCTGGATACTGGAAGGGCTGGCGACGGTCATTGCCAATCTGGTACGCGGCATCGAAAGCCTGATCGCGGCATTCCGCTGGCTTGGTGCCGTATTGACCGGCGACTGGGCCACCGCCGCAGAAATGGCACAAAGCGTCTGGGACAATTTTTGCGCGTCGCTCATGGCTTTTGCTGACCTTTTCCGCATTGGGGACTGGCTGCGCAATGCGTGGGCGCAGGCCACGGAATGGCTGGCGGGCATCGACCTTTTCGAGTCCGGGGCACGCCTGCTGGACACCTTCAAAGAGGGCATCCTGTCCAAGGTGGAAAGCCTCAAGCAGACGTTTTCCGATGCTCTGGCCAGTCTGCGCAATCTGCTGCCGTTCTCCGACGCCAAGGAAGGCCCCCTGTCCACGCTGACGCTGTCCGGAGCGCGGCTCATGTCCACGCTGGGCGAGGGCATGAACGCCGGGTTCCCCGGTCTGTACGCCACCCTGTCCAACAAGCTGGGCAGCCTGAAAGAGAGCATAGGCAGCTGGTGGGACGGATTGTGGAAGACCACGGATGTGCCCGTGCCCGCCACCGGCGAGCAGCCTGTTGTCCCCGACGCCCCCGGTATGCCCGCCGATCTGGCCGAGGAACAGGAACGTCGGGCGAGGGCCGCCGGAGACCGTGCCGCCGCTCCGCAATCCTGGACCCTGCATATCGCCAACATCACCCTCCCCAACGTCAAGGACGCGCAGGACTTCTTCGCTGACCTGCAGGCGGCGGCCACGGAAATGGGAGAAAATATGGCATGAGTGTAAAACTTCTGACATTTGAAGACGGCGTCGTGCGTATCGACGGCGAGGAGCTGCCCGGCATTCTTTCCGACCTGCGGGTAAGCGGCAAGGTGCGATTCGACGAGCAGAGCGTGGACAAGGCCAGCGGCAAAAAAAAGACGCCGCAGGGCTGGGAAGACGCGGACATCAGCCTGACCCTTTACCTGACGACGGACGGGTCCGGGACCTGTTACGACAAGCTGGAATCCTTAAACGGATGGTTCAAGAAAACGGATGGGAAAGCCAACCCCCCCATTTTTACCGTGACCAACCGGCACCTTCTCGCGCGAGGTGTGCGTCGTGTGGTGTTCTCGCGTCTGGATTCGGCGGAGACGACCCAGACCGACGAGATACGCGCGTCGTTATCTTTTGTGGAGCATAATCCGCCCATCGTGCGCCAGGAACAGGCGCAGGCCAAGACCCCCACACCCGGCGAGCTGGCCAAAAAAGCGGAGGAAAAAGCCGCAGCCGCAGCCAGGGCGGAAGAGCCTGAAGAAGTCATCGGCGGGGACCTGTCATGATTGAGGGCCTGAACGTCCGCTGCAATGTGGGGCCGCTGGAAGTGTTGCGCAGTCCGTTTCTTGAGCTGGTCTTCCGGCGGCGGGCCGTTGTCAGCCGGGCAACCATTACCGTGCCGGACCCGGAGGGGGAAGCCCGCGCTGTGCTGGCCACGGGGCAGGCGGTCGCCGTGCGCTGGGGATACCGGGGCGAGACTGGCTTCTGGCAGGAATGGGAGGGGACCGTGGAAGGCATCGACCAGCCCCGCGCCGACAGCAGCAGCGCCGATGCCGTGACGGTGCATGCCGTTGGGCGTGAAAAGGTGCTGACCACCACGGACGTGACGGAATCTTTTTACCGGGAGCCAGCTGACGTCGTGGCCCGGCGGCTGCTGGCCCGCACCGGGCTTGCCGTGGGCGCAGTGGACGTGCCGGGCGACGTGTTGCCGTACCAGGTCTTTTCCGGGGTATCCGTGGCGCGGGCCGTGCGCCAGCTGGCCTATACGCTGGAGCGCAGCTTCGGTCATGACATGAGCCGCCATGCTCTTTGGCTGGGCGCGTCCGGACTGACCTGGAGCGACGGGAACGAACCCGGCGATGTGTACAGCGTGGCTACGGCGGAAAATCTGCTGTCACATACGCCGCCGCAGGCCGATGGCGGAACAGGGGTTCTGGTGTCTGTGCCGCTGCCGGGATTAACGCACAGCCGTCTGGTGCATATCCGCGACGCCCGGCGCAGCCTGGATGCCACCGTGCGGGCATTGGACGTAGTGCATACGTTTCAGGAAAGCGGCAACCGCACCGTAATTACCTACGGGAAAGACGTTGGCTGGAGCTGAACACCGCATACCGCCGGAAGCACGGCGCGTGCGCCGCATGGAGAGACGAGGGAGCGCCCGGTCGGGCTTTGCCCGCCGGGCATGAAGGCGAACGAGGAACGGAAATGGACGAGCAACAGGGAAAACGGGATGTCGTGGGCATGATCCGCAAGATTGTTGAGCTGGCCATGCCCAATCTGCGGCATTATTACCGCATCACCAGAAAGGCCCGTATCGTGGCCGTATATGCCTGTAATGGAGAATACTTTACGGACGTGCAGCCGCTCCGGAACGATGAAAGCCCGGACCCAAAGGAGCCGGTCGTGCCGCGTGTGGCCCTGCCCGTACTGTGGGGCGGCCCAGATCGGGGCGTTGTCTGCCCGCCCGTTTCAGGGGTGCTGTGCGACTTGGCCTATTATGACGGCGATCCGAACTACCCGTATATCTCCAACATTCGTTGGGGCGGCGGCATGAATGCCCCCCATGCAGAGCTGAACGAGTTTGTCATTCAACTTGAGAATGGCGTGGAAATCCGCATTGACAAGGAAAAGCGGATCGTGACGCTGACACCGCAAAACGTGGCCACCGAGGCCGGTAAAGGCTGGACGGTCAAAGCCGGGGAACAGGCGGCTATCCAGGCGGGTAACGAGGTGAGCATCATTGCCCCGCGCATCAACCTCCAAGGGCATGTTGTTTGTAAATCCGTGGATGGCATGGGGCAGGGGCAAGCGGAGTTCGTAGGAGACGTGACTATCCGTGGCGACCAGACGGTCACGGGCAACACCACGACCAACGGCAGCAGCCATATTGACGGGGATTCCTACGCCGGTAGCCGTAGTGGGGGAAAAATTTAGCCTTGACATATTTTGGTACATAGTGTGTACTTAGTACACATTGTGTACCAAAATAGGAGAAAAACATGCCACGCCCCTTTGTACTCCCTGATGTCAATGATCGGTCTATCAACAATCCTACCACGATTATGAGCAATAAGCAGGTGTTAGGGTTGTATAACCAAGAAAATCCTGATGACAAAAAAGAACGTGTTGTTGACTCTGTGAAAGAGTGGTTTGAGGAGTATGCACTATCAGAAGGATGGTCCTCCGTTGACTTCTCCGGTAGTCAAGCGATATTAACTGCTAATGTAATTATCGCTCAGTCTAACAATTAACGATAGCCAAAATTTATCGCATGGAGCGCGTCCTTTCCGGGCGCGCTTTTTTGTTGTGTGCCATGCTTCCCCCATGAGTGACACCACGACAGACCTCTGGGGGCAAGACATCGCGCTGGACGGCAGCGGGCAGGCCCGCGTGGCCGCTAACGGCGAGCTGGTGTTGACCGACGGCGTGGACACGGGGGTGCAAGACATACGCCTGCGCATGTTCACCCGCCTTGGCAAGTTGTTTTATGACCGGCAATTCGGCTCCCTGATCCATGACTGGATCCTGGAAGAATCCACGGCGGCGAACAGGGCGGCCCTGGAATCCGAGGTCGTCATGCGTGTGGAGGAAGACCCCCGCGTTGCCGTAGGGTCCGTGCGCTGCACGGTCACGGCCTGGGACGCACGGTCCATCACGGCGCTGGCACGCTGGCGCTTCCTGGAAGATGACACGCCGATGTCCCTGGTCCTGCAGATCAACAAGCTGACGATGGAACTGGTAGTGAAAGATGCCGACCCGCGAACAGACAGTTTTGTTCAGGCTGTGGCCGTGTCGTAGGGCATGGCGGGCATGAAAGCGGAGGAAAGAACGCCATGAGCACCAGACAATCACTGTCGGCATCCGTAAGCCCCGCAAGCGGGACAACGGCTGCCGCACCTCGTGTTTCCCGGACGATTGAGGACGTCCGGGCCTCCGTATTCGGTTATGTGGAGACGGCACAGGACAGCCTCGCCACCTACGGTTATCTGCCCGTGCGCCTGAACCTGAACAAGGGCGTGGTTCGCGGCCTGCTGGAAATTTTTTGCTGGGGCTACTGGCAGATCTACAGCCTGTTGCAACGTCTGCTGCAGCAGGTCAGCCCGGACGGCGCAACGGGGGAATGGCTGGACATGCACGCCGCCGGGGTGGACGTGACCCGCCGCCCGGCGACCAAGGCGCGGGGGAAAGTGCGCTTTGCCCGCGCCGTGGAGACCGGTCAGGACACAAACATCACCATCCCTGCCGGGCGCATCGTGCGCACCCTGCCGGACGGCACGGGCCGTATTTTTCGATACAGCACGGTCGCAACCGCTGTCCTGCCTGCCGGGGCGGACCATGTGGATGTGGAAGTCGAGGCGGAGGACTACGGCGCAGCGGCCAATGCATCCGTCGGACAGATATGCGAGCTGGTGACCCCCGTAACGGGCGTTGCCGGGGTGAGCAACCCGGCGGACTGGCTGGTCAGCGAGGGGGCCGACGAAGAAACGGACGCCAGCCTGCAACGGCGCTATGCCTTGCAATGGCAAGCAAACAACGGCTGCACCAAGTTCGCCTACATGGCCTGGGCACTGTCCGTGCCGGGTGTGACCTCGGTGTCGATCCTGGACCGGCATCCGCGCGGCCAGGGCACCGTGGACATTGTCGTGCGCGGTGCGGACGTGCTGCCCACCGAAGCGTTGTTGCAGAAAGTCCGGGAGGCCGTGGCCCCCAACGTGCCCATAAACGACGACTGGCTGGTCAAGGGACCTGTGCCCGTGGCCGCCACCATAGACGGCGTGCTGGAATACACCGACGGCGATCCGGACGCCATAACGACCCAGGCGGAGAACCGTCTGCGTGCCCTGTTCGCGGAGACCAGCCCCCTGGCTGACGTGACGGCCCTGCAGATCGGGCAGGACCTGACGCTCGACCTGCTGACCCATACGGTCATGGCGGTCGCCGGTGTCAAGCGTGTGACCTGGACCAGCCCGACACAGGACGTGCTGGTCGTGCCCGCCGATGGCGTGGCCCGCCTTGAAAGCCTTGCCCTGCGCGCCGTCAGGGCCGAGGAAGCGTAACCGTGTCCGAGTTCTGGAAATATTTTCATGACATCCTGGCATGGCCTTTGATCCATGCCCCCGGCCCCCTGCAGGGTCTCGTCCGGGGCATGGCCCATGCGCTGGACGAGACGCGGGATGATGTCGTGTATTTCCGGCGGCAGTGGTTCCCGGCTCTCTGCGAGCCGGGGCTTGTGTCCGCCTTCGGGGCAAGCCGGGGCCTGGTGCGCAGCCCCGTGGAAAGCGACGCGCAGTTCCGCACCCGTGTCGTCAATGCCTGGCGCTGGCACATGCTGGGGGGCAAGCAGCAGGGCCTGCCGGAGATTCTGGCAGCCTACGGTTACCACGTCGAAGCCATCGAGAATATGCGCCAGTTTGCGCCCACGCGCTGGGCGGAGTTCATGGTGCGGCTGGAAACGCCGCCTCATTACGGGGATCAACAAGCCCAGCTCGACAGCCTTGCGCACCTCGTTTGGCTGATCCAGGAATACAAGCCGGCACGCAGTTTCTTTTTCCGTATCTACAACGACACCAACGACCGGCGGCCCATCATCCCCGGTATAGGCCCCAAGCTGGGCAGCGGCATCCTGTCGTTCTGGAGCGGGACCACGGACCCCGGCGTCGGAGACGGCGACGTGGTCATCGCCTTTGGCGTCAAGATCAGCCTGTTCGGCCCGCCCCTGCTGGATGGTTCTCCGCTCTGGGGCCTGACGGAGCTGCTGACCCTGTATGGGCCGCGCCGCGTCAACAATTTTGTGCTGAGCGTGTCCCGGCTCTCTGACACGTTCATCCGCCGCAATCCCTTTGTCATGTCCGAGGTGGTCAGCATTGGCAGCGGCGAGGACGTGTACTTTTCCGCCTCCTGGAATGACGGGAGCTGGGACGACCGCCCCTGGGAACGCTGGGAGGGCTTTACCCGCTACATCCCGCCGTTTGAACTCGGCATCCGCCATACGGCACGCAGCCAGCTGGAAACGGGCCTGTCCCGCCTGTCCGGCATCAATGAACGGCTGGGGGGCGTGCGTCGTATCGTGCTGGCGCGCGGCGTCAACAGGCTGGGGAACCTGCGTCTTGGCAATCATGGTCCCGTGCGCACGCCCGTGTGTTTGTGGGCCTATGAGGCGGAACGCCGGAGCATGGGGGAACTGGCCTTCCCCGGAGCCGTGCCCGGTCAGTGCTGGGGATCGGAGACAATGGTCCAGGTCGGGCACTCTCCCTGGCTTAATGCCGGGACATGGGAAGAGGAAGGCGGCTGGAATGATGCCGCCTGGGACACCATCCATGCCTGCATGGGAATATCCATCACGGAGGAATAAATGCAATCTACCGTTACCGAACAGGGGCGTATCGCGATGGCTGTCGCCATTGCCGCACGCCCGCTGCATATCGCGTGGGGTCTGGGCGACGAGGCCTGGGACAGTATGGACCCCCTTGAATGGCCGTCACTGGTCAAGGCCACGGCCCTGGTCAACGAGGTGGGTCGCCGCAAGCCCTCTGTGGTGGGATTTGTGACGCCCGACGATAACGGCTCCATCGTGGTCCCTGTCGAGAAGCGCGTTACCGAGGAGGGGACCGTTGAGGTGGTCACCAAACGCTACGCCTACAGTGCCGAGCCGACGGCCTACTTGTACCTGCGCGCGGACTTTGACTACAGCGACGCCCCCACCGCCACGTTGCGCGAGGTCGGCGTTTTCATGGATACGGAGGTCTCCCCGGACTGTCCAGCCGGCCAGCTCTATTTCCGTTCTGAAGAAATCGTGAACGCGGGACGCCTGTTTGCCGCGCAGATCCTCGACGAACCCATCACTCGCAGCCCCAACCGCAAGATCGGCATCGAGCTGGTCCAGGCCATCTAAGGAGCATCACATGGGTAAGAAAATCATGGGCGGCCTGTTTGAGCTGCCTTCCACCCCGGACAACTACTACAACCTGCACGACCCGGAAAAATCCTTTGAAAGCATCCTCTTCCGCGACGGATATGTGCTTCAGGGCCGTGAACTCAACGACCTGCAGGAACTTTTTTTTGAACATGCCAGGGGCCTTGGCGACGCTCTGTTTGCCGACGGCGACATTATTCGCGACGCGCAGATTTCCGTGGACGCTTCCACCGGGCAGGTCACTGCGCAGGCCGGGGCCATCTATCTGGCGGGCAAGGTGCGCGGGGTTCCCCCGGCCAGTTTCGTGATACCCACGTCCGGCACGGTGACAGTGGGCATCCGTCTGGTGCTTACCGTCATCAGCGAGAATGAAGATCCCGCGCTGCGCAACCCGGCGCAGGGCTGTGATGGCGAAGGCGAAGCGGGCGCATGGCGGCTCAAGGTCGAGGCGCTGTGGGGTTTTGATACGGATGGCGGGTCCGGGCGCTTTGTACCCGTCCACACTGTGGACAACGGCGTCGTGCGGGCAAAGGAACAGCCGCCGAACCAGGACAGTTTTACCCAGGGCATCGCCCGCTATGACCGCGACAGTACAGGCGGCAGCGGCTATGTGGCTGAGGGGATGCTGCTGCGCTTTGCCGAGCAGACCGACGACGCTCAGATATACAACCTGTCTGAAGGCCGGTGCCGTGTGTACGGTTACGGGGTGGAGGTGCCCACATCCCGCCGCCTGTCCTACCCGGCGCGTCCGGACCTGCGCACCATCGACACGGAAGTCCATGTGGGCGACGGCACGGAAAGCCAGCGCATCACTGTGGCTCATCCGCCCATCCATGCCGTGAAAAAGGTCAACGTCATCGTCGAGAAAAGCGTGGAGCTGACACACGGCAGCTACGCGGGCTGCGAGGACGCCCTGCCCGATACGTCGGTAGTGGCCCTGCTGGAGGTCAAGCAGGGGGACACCGTCTATGTGTCCGGAGACGACTACACCAAGAACGGGGACAAGATCGACTGGTCCCCGGCGGGTAACGAGCCCGCCACGGGGTCGTCCTACCAGGTCAAATATACGGTCATGACACAGCAGGTGCCGGATGACGTGGACGCCGACGGTTTCAGCGTCAAAAACGCCGTGCGCGACAGCAACGTCCTTGTGACCTACGAGCAGGCCCTGCCGCGTATCGACCGCCTGTGTGTTACCCAGGACGGTGCGTTCGAGTGGGTACAGGGCGTCGGCAACGAGCTGGCCCCCAAGTCCCCGGCTGTCCCGGCCACCATGCTGGCGCTGGCCAGCGTCACCCAGGCATGG
>CDZH01074552.1_pt1 | contig 23857 bp, 20 predicted proteins | sample 557721 | NCBI WGS metagenome assembly CDZH01 (sample SAMEA3182062, study PRJEB8094) | gut metagenome | biome: human; feature: gut; material: Stool; isolation source: human stools | place: Canada | collected 2013-01-14 | reverse complement strand
AAAAGCCGCCTTGTCTTGCTTGACAAAGCGGCTTGCTGGTGTATAATAAAAGCAGAAAGGCGATACCGATAAGCGGTCAGCCTAAGAGAATAGAGTCAAACGAAATGACCGTCTTCCTTTGGCGAGGGGCGGTCATTTTCGTTTGCAAATCTGAACTATCAGACCCACAAGGCCGATGATAACAAGAGAATACGCAAAAAGCGATTCGTAAGTAACCATTGGCATCACCTCCCTCCACAGGGAAGTGCCGACCGCCTACCGTATATGGTAACGCCTTTCTGGCTCCTTTTGGAGCATTGTTATCTTACCAAAAAGGCCCCGCTTTGTCAATTTCTGCCGCCCACGGTTTATCCGCAGGCGGTTATTCTTTTGCCCCGGCTGCCGCCTGGGGAAGCCGCACCCAGCCGCCCTTGTGACGAACAAGCTGGATTTTCTTCATACTGACCACAAGCGGCTTTCCATCCGTGAGTAGGCTTAATGCCCTGCCATAGCTGGAGCAGCCCTTGGAAGCGTATTTGCGATTGCCGTAGACCACGATATCTCCCGGCTGCATGGCATATCTCTGCTTTCTGGTCGAGGTTCGGCCCTTTGACTTCTTACAGCCACGGAACCGGCGCAGATTTTCGCCGTCAAGGTTATGATTGCGGTTCGTCCTGCCGGAGGACAGCTCGTTGCCAGAACGGATAACTCCCTTTTCCCGTGTGTCGTAATATTTGGCGTCATAGAATTTGGATAGGACTCTGTTGTTTCGCCTGTATTTCTGGAAGACCTCTGTTTCGCATCTGGCTTCCGGACGCAGCTCGCCCATGCAGTAGGCATCCGTAGCGCAGGAATACGGGAGGCCGAGGTTGGTGCGGACGCGCTTGGAGATGACGCCATAGGTCATGTGTACTTCCGCAACACCCTGGAAGCGAGCCATCGCACGCTGATAGAGAATCCAGCGCACGCTATTCATAAACGCTTCGCCGGTATATTTCCGCAGAGGCTTATCGAAGCCCCACAGCTTCCCGCCCTCCTTGTGATTGGCAGGTGTGTTGCACTTCTCGCAGCAGGTCGCAAGCTCCCTCATGCTGTTCCCATGCAGACCCTTCCAGTAGTAGGCGTGATGGACATGAAGGATAGCGCCGTCTTTCAGGCCTCTCTTGCAATACACACAGGTATAGTGGTCCCGTTCAAAGACCGCTTCCCGCAGCGTATCGTAGCCGTACTGCGGTCCATGCTGATAGTCCTTGCCCTGCGGGACAGGTTCCCCTGCCTCCAGCGCCGCAAGGAGCTGTGTATCGTATGTCGCGGCCTTGATAAAGACATCCGTGACAGGCATGACAGACAGATAACGGGAGATAATATCCAGGTGCCGCTCCACCTTGTTGTCCAGAGACGGAGCAATCCAACCGGGCTTTTTGCCTGATACACGGTTATTGAACCGTGCAGCCCGATACCGCAGGCGGTTTCTGCGCGTCCGGCGGTACGCTCGGCAGTCGTCATGGCGAGAGCGCTCGTTCGTGAGCATATCATATTGCTGCGATACGACCTCTTTTGCCTTTGTCTTAATGCTGACGCCGATATGCTCATATCCGGTGCCGACGCACATTTCGATGGGCTGGGTATAGGTACTGGTATCGTAGGTCAGCTGGATGGTGAACGGGTTCCGCTTCGCAATCACAGCGCGGCCATCCTTCAACAGATGGCGCACTTTGCCGTAATTTTCGGTCGGCATCAGCCGTTCACCGTTTGCACTTAAAACACATACTGGCATCTTATTTTTTCCTTTCACGCTGCGGGTGCAGTTTCCTGTCATTCGGTGGGGGACGTCAACTGTGCGTGATGCTCCGTTTGCGGGGGGGGCTGCGGTATAGCTACCTGTCATTTGGTGGGGGACGTCAACCTGTCAATCCGGATTGCAATTTAATCGTACGGTATAGCTCCCTGTCATTTGGTGGGGGACGTCAACTGAAGTTGAGTTTGCCGAGTATATTCCAAACGACAAACCAAAAAGGTAAATCAGCACTTACCGCTCACGCGGCGTTACTGTGGTCCACATCGCCAAGGATATACCGGGTTTGATGGTACGCACACTTCTCCTTCCCCTCAGAGATGTTTAATACGCACCCGCAGAGCGGCGGACTTGTGGAGCATCCACCGGTGCCTATATATTCCGGCATATCGTAGTCTTGCGACTGAGGCTTATTGACGAGGCTTACTCCCCTTGCGGGTCATAAGCCACACCAAATGACAGGAGGCTGAGCCGGAGTTTCCGGCGCACCCGCCCGCCATTCGGCGGGGTAAAGCTAAAGAGCAGCGTCCTGATTGACAGGACATTCGAGACTCATGTTTTTTCTCTTCTCACAGGACTCTGCCTGCGACCACAAGCTGTTTGGCAGATTGAGCACCGTTACGAGGACATCCCCGGCAAACAGATAGACGTGCCGGTGATATACTCGAATATTGTTGATGGTTTTGTTTTTGAAGCGGATGGATGTAAGGTATCCATTCAGGTGGCCTCTGGTCTCCGAGTGCTTCACGCCAAAGTCAAAGGCTTTCTGTGCATTGCGCACGGCTGCTCTTTTGCCGAGACCAGCACGCTGTTTTGTACGCTTCCTCGCGTGTTTACTTACCTGCGCTGACATGGTTCGTATCATTCTGATGGACAGACACCGCGTTGCGATTGGCCTGCCGAATGAGCGACAGGATATCGTCCAGCCTGTTTCCGCCAAAGTACACAAGTAATGGCTGATACAGCGCCAATACCGCCACAACAAAGCAGACGGCATCAGCAGTACCCGCAGGGAAATCCGCCCGTGCCATAACTACAGAATACAGGCTTGCCAGCAGTACAATCGCCGCTGTGAGGGAAAGAACGGTATGGAAGAATAAAGCGAGCGCCTTACTCACAGCACCGCAGTTGGCGAACTTCTTCTCCGCGAAATACTTCGCAGCCGGCAAGCCCACCAGGACTGCCAGCAGCACAAGCTGGATGCCAAGAGAGACTTTGGGAATCTGGAACTCCCAGTTCTGGAAGAACAGCGTCACGCGGCTGCCGACGTTAAGTGTTTCAATGAGTAGGAATAGCCACAGAACCGCAAGCACCGGCGGTCTCGGCGCATTGAGCTTGCCCACGGCGAAATCGCACAACACCCATAGCACAATGAGTACCGCGAGCTGCGGCACCATGAGCCGCCCTAATTCCAGAGCAAAACTGAAAAAAGTCATTGTTCATTCCTCCTGAAAAATTTACCGATTCCTGTCATTTGGTGTGGGACGTCAATCCTGCGGGCCAGATGATACTCCCTGTCATTTGCTGTGGCACATCAACGATTAAAAAGACGAGAATTCCCCTACTTGAGAAAACCAAAGATTTGGTAAATCAGCACTTACCGCTCACGCGGCGTTACTGTGGTCCACATCGCCAAGGATATACCGGGTTTAATGGTGCGCACACTTCTCCTTCCCCTCAGAGATGTTTAATACGCACCCGCAGAGCGGCGGACTTGTGGAGCATCCGCCGGTGCCTATGGATTCCGGCATATCGTAGCCTTGCGGCTGAGGCTTATTGACGAGGCTTACTCCCCTTGCGGGTCATAAGCCACACCAAATGACAGGAGGCTGGGTCGGAGTTTCCGGCTCACCCGCCCGCCATTCGGCGGGAGTGCAGACTAATTGTTGTAGGAATTGAAGGGGCAAAGCATACACTTTTGCAGGTCCTCGCCGCAGAACTGGCAGAAATCCACCTCGCTTTCCCGCATCTTCTCAAAGATGGCGGCGAAGTTCGGCCAGTGGAAGCCCAGCGCCTTTCCGAGACTGTCGAGAAGCACATCCTGTGATAGGGCGGAAAACAATTCCGCGTCGCACAGCGGTTCGTCTGTCTCCGAATTGATGGGACAGACGATAACAGAGCCGCCGGTGATGTCTTCCCGCCATTGCGGCGGTGTTTCCCGGATGGTGTTGCCCTCCGTGTCCACAGTTTTTCTGGCCACCGTGTAGACGCCGCGCTGCACTACGACCGTGCTGCTCTTTGCATCCGGCATTTTCAGTCTCCTTTCCCCGCCGCCAGCAGGCGCGGCACAAACTCAGATACTTCCAGTTTTTCTTGGTACATCTTCCGGCAGGTGATGATTTCCAGCTCATGCCGTGCCCGCGTCGCTCCGACGTAGAACGCTCGCGCATCCTCTTCGTCATCCTCCGCGTCGCGGTCATCGCTGTCACCGGGAATGATGCCAGATACCATGTCGATTAAGATGACCTTATCGAACTCCAGACCTTTACTGGAATGGATGGTGGTAACGGTCACATTGGAATCCTCGCAGCCCTTATATTCCGTGATGTTTTTGAGTGCGGCGAGGAAGTCCGGAATGGTCGAATACTTCTCCGCTACCATTTTCAAAATGCTGATACGCAGACTGATAAACTGCTCGGAAGCACCGGCGTCAATTTTCTTCGTCAGCCAGTTGCTCCAATAGTCGAGCATGAACAGAATGTAGTCGATAGCCTCAGCAGGCTTCTTCTTCGCAAGGTCGGAAAAGTCCCTCGGCAGGCATTCTATTTTCCATGCGTATCCCTTGCCGCCTGCAAATTTCATCGCGGCGCTGAATACGTTCCGGCACTCCCCTTCTTCAACCGCCTCGATAATGCGCTTGGCGGTGACGCCCTTCATGTAAAGGCCCATTTTGTAGTACAGATGCCCAAAAGCGGTGGTGTCAGCAGGGTTCAGGGCCAGAAGCATAAAGTCGAGCAGGTCCCGAATGACGTAGTTCGTCATGAAGGTCCCCGTCGCATCTCTGGTTTGAACCTGAATGCCGTTCATCTGGAGCAGATTGATAAGAGGGATGGCAGAGTCGTTATTCCGATACAGAATTGCCAGGGATTCATCCGGCTTCTGATTCCGGATGCGCTCCAGCAGAAGCTCCGCCTGCTGTTCCATGCGGTCGATGCAGGTCACGACGATGGCTCCGTCCTTTTGGGACTGGGCACGCATATTCTTGTCGAGTCGTCTCGTATTCAGTTTGATGAACTGATTGGCCGCTGAGACGATGTTCCTGTCGCTGCGGTAATTGGTCTCCATACGCAGGATACAGGGTTCGTTATAGTTGCTCTGGAAGTCCAGCAGTGCGGCAGGATACGCGCCTCGGAAGCCGTAGATGCTCTGGTCTTCGTCTCCGACCATGAAGATATTGCCATTCCGCCCAACCAGCTTCTGGACGATAAGGTGCTGGACATACGAGGTGTCCTGCGCCTCGTCCACACTCACATAGCGGAACTTCTCATGCGCCCGCTGTAAGATGTCCGGGTATTCATCCAGCAAATCATTTGCCATGAGAAGCTGGTCATCAAAATCCATCAAATCATGCTCGCTCATGTAGAGCTTGTACGCCTGGTAAAAAGCAGAAAAATCAAGGCTGTTTTCTTCGATGGCCTCAATTTCCTGAAAGGTCATGAGCTTGTTTTTTACTTTGCACACCTTCTGCGCGAGAAACCGCACCTGTGAATCACTGGGATACTCCGGAAGCATCTTAGCCGCAATAGCACGGACGATGCTCTCGTTGTTCGGCACCAGCTTTGGTACATGAATGTACTTCTCTTTCGCACAGGTATTGATGACGGACAGGCAGAAGCTGTTGATAGTGGAGAATGCCGGTATCCGTTCCGGGGCAAACTTCTTTATGAAACGCTCCTTCATTTCCTTTGCCGCAGCGCGGGTATAAGTGATGGTCAGGATATTCTCCGGCTTTACGCCTGCGACATACATGAGATAGCCGGTTCTCGCTACGATGACCGTAGTTTTTCCGCTTCCCGGCACAGCAAGGAGCAGCGTTGCTCCATTCACGCGCCGGACAGCGGCTTCCTGCTGTTCGTTGAGTCCGCAAATATTGAATTTTTGGCAAAAAGTGTGGTAATCCAATGCAGCGCACCCCCGAACTTTTATATTTACATTATACCACACATTAGCTTGATTGTCAATTCGTTTCAGAAAAGCTAAGCGCCCCAAGACAAGGAGCGCTTGGCTTGCTGGCTGACGTCTACTGCTTCTCAATATAGCCGCTGACAGGCTCTGCGTACATATTGTCGTCTGTGACAGGCTGGTAGCTTTGGGTTTTCAAACACAGTATATCACATAGAATTTTGTGTGCAAATAGTTACCGCTGCGAATGATGATGCCGCTTGCGTCGTGCAATTTGGTATTCGTCGAATGCTTTAAGCGGTTTCTGAGCCTCGTCAATCATATTCTTTTCCGCCGTCAGCGCCTTCTGAAACTCCGCCCATGCAGAACAAGCCTCCGGCTTATGGCATCCGGGAGTGCGGTCTGGGCAGTCGAGACAAGGAGAATTAACCATGCGTCTGTGCCTCCTTTCCAAGCGCCGCCGCGAAGCGTTTGGCCTGGTATTTCGTAATGGTTCGGACACCGGCGCGCAGCTTCCACTCAGACAGCTTCACCGGCCATTCCGCATCCTGACAGATGCTTGGGTCGATAGCATCCAGAAGGGCTTTCTCCCCCTCTTCCCTCTTACGGATATAGTCCAGAGCCGTCTTGAGGTAGCGGATGGCGTAGGCATAGTCCACGGCAATGCCGCCGATGCGCCAGTCGCCGAGAGACTTGTTTGTGACCACATATTCCAGCCAGACCGAATTGAGGTAAGTCAGGTTGATATACTCGCCATCGTATAGCTCGAAGTTCGCACGGGCATTTGCGGCGCTTGTACGGTTCCAATTCCATTCGCCGCTCTTTTCAGCGGACACAAACACATGGCGCTCAGGCTCTGTCTGATAGTGCCGGAGAATGATGTCCCCTTCTTTTTCGTCGAAATACTTCGCTTTCGCCTTGAAGGGACCATCCATCCAGCCCTGGCAGGAACGGCGCTGGAATTCCACCATCTCAATCGGCGGGTCATATTCGACCAGATTCGCTTTATATAGCGCACAATCATCCACAGCACAGTCATGTGTGCGATTACGCTCGCCGCGTCCACGCACATTCTCCCATGCCCGTGGATAGAAAGCGGGTCTGTCCGTTTCAGGGACAAGATGCTGGGTCGTGAGCAGTACGTCGCCCTGCTGAACCTTCTGATTGCAGCGTGCGATGATATCCGTAAAGGAGCCGTACTTATTGTCTGAAATCCACTTATCCGCAACGGAGAAGATGACATACTCCGACTGTTTGGCAAGCGTAACGCCCTTCGGCAGCGGGAGCAGCGCGGAGTGGTCCACGACGCCTTGCAGGATGTTGTAGACGAAGGTGCGGGATACAAGGCCGTCCAGAATTCGCTTGCGCTGTTCTCTCTGCTCTTTCACATACCGTTTACGCTCTGACTCAAAGATGAATTCCTTCGGCTCCTCCGGCACGGTCTCTGTAACGACCTGCGCTCTGGTGAGAATCAGGTCGTCACTGATATGGACGCGGTTTTCATCCGTCCAGCCAAGGTAGAGATTTTCACCGTTTCGGATGATAATGCCAACGGTCTTGCCGTGGTAGTAGTCGTAGCGGTCGAGCATATTGTGGTACGGTCTGCCCTCATTGTCCATTGCGCGTCCGATGGATTTTCCGGTGCGGCTGAGGCGCACGAGCATGATGCAGCGTTCGTTCGGTGCGAAGGTGTCCAGCGCGTATGGAGAGTGCTTGAGGAAGCTCTCAAACATATCCAGCTCATTCCACTGAATTTCATACAGGGACGCGAGCCTCCCTAAATCCTCGTCGAGGAAGCGAAGTTTCTGATGCACGACGATAGGCTCTGTATCCGGTGCGTTTTTCCCTGAGCGGATGCGGGTGAAATTCACGACTTCTCCGGCATAACAGCGGATGGCATAGATTTGGGAGTCCAGCAGGTAGATTTGTCCCTCCAGCTGTTCCTTTTTCTCTTCCATCTCCTCCATTTTGCGGTTCAGTTCCGCCATGAGCTTATCTTTCTTCTGCCAAAGCTCCTGCTTGAGGGCCTCAATTTGCGCTGTCAGTTCTGCAAGTTCGCCGGTCTTTGCGCCTTCGACATCCTTCATCTCACTTTTCAGCTTCTCAATTTCGGTCTGGTGAGTGCTAAGCTGTTCCTTGACCGTTTTCTGAGACAGCGCGGTTCCCGCACCCACCGGAATGATGCTCATATCGCAGACGGCCGCCGAGCCAAGCTCCGCCATCGCCTGTGCAGGCGTCAGGTCGGAGTAGTCTCTGTCCGGCGTATAGGTCATGTACTTCTCAGGCTCCATGACAATGATGCCCTTCTGCGGATTGCCGATGTATAAAAACGCTGCTTCCTTCGACCAGAGAGCTGCGCGGATAGGCTGTTCAAACTCCTCCGCGAAGTGGAAGAACTGAAGCATTTTTTCGGAAACCGATGCTCTCTGCTTCTCCCAATTCTCTTCCGTCTGATGGCCGAAAAAGCTGAAGGTGTTGCGGCCAATATCGTAGAGGTCAACGCCCGCGTTCTTTGCCGCCTCTTTTGTCAGTCTTGAACAGACGTCGGAAATCTCTTTTGCGTCAGCCATGGAGAGAGTGCGATACCACGCCAAATAGGCGCTCACGCCCTCCTTCGCCACCTTTACGGTGCCGTTGTTGTAAATAGGTTCCTGCATGGTCGGTCCCTCCCTGTGCTTCAGAAAATCAGACTACCCAAGGCGTCGTAGTCTGTGCTGCTTTTGAGTTTGGCGTAGCCGCCGTCCTCGCTAACGCTCCAGAGCGTGAAGGTTGGTGTATGGCCATCGTCACGCCTCTGTGTGATGGCATAGTGTGCTCCGTCCCGTGCGGTGATGGACACACCAGGGTATCGTGTCTCCTCCGGAGGAAGACTATTCTGCGCTTTTGCCATCAGGCTTTCCCTCCTCCGTACTGGTTTTGATAGCACCGCACTCAACCAGAATGCGGTATATCTCATGGACAGCCGCATCCGAGACAGTGTATGTTCGCCAGCAACTGAATGGGTCGTATCCGTAAAAATCAGCATCAACGATTTTCTTGATGGCAGAGCGCTCGTCTGCGGTGCGAACCGCTTCCTCATAGGCTGCCATATCCGGATAGAGCACATAGCCGCCATTGCATTCATTCCGGTCGATGTATTCACCAGTCTTGCGGCTGAAGGCGTCGTTGCCGATGTAGAAATACTTCTTGCCGACTTTTGTAACGGTTCTTGTGATTGGCGTTCTGCCGCCAGCGGTCCTTGCAAAATTGCCATACGGTATGAGCACGAGTTCGCGCCCGACACTAATGGTAGAGAGCCAGAGCTTGTCCTGCATAGTATCGTCCTCCTCTTCGTGGAAAGTTAATCAGCCACTTTTCTTATGATGATTTCTCCGTCTGAGCACTCAATGACGGAATAGGCTCCCTCACTCGAAATATTGACACTCCCCACGGCTAAAGCCGGGGGATTCCTGGTTCAACGACCGCAGCCTGCACGAGCGAGGTCTTACATGGTCTCCCCAGGCGTATCGGTTCGGGCGTGTCCCGCCCTACCATGAGCAAAAAGTCTATCAGGCTGCGGACGACCGCTTGCGAAGCCCCTCTTCCAGGATGTTCTGCGCCGCGTTGATGTCGCGGTCATGGAACGCGCCGCACTGCGGACAGGTCCAAAACCGGATACCGAGGTCTTTGACCTCTTTGTTTTGATATCCGCAACAGCCGCAAGTCTGGCTGGATGGGAAGAACCTGCCGATGATGACGAGTTCCTTGCCATACCAGTCAGCCTTGTAGGCAAGCTGCCTGCGGATTTCGCCCCATGCGGCGTCCGCAACATGGAGCGCGAGCTTGTGGTTCTTCATCATGTTTTTGGAGGACAAGTCCTCTATGCAGATGATGTCATTGCTCCGCACAAGCTGCGTCGTCATCTTATGGATGGCGTCATTCCGTTGGTTAGCAATATGCTCATGTAACCGCGCAATTTTAACGCGAGCTTTCTCACGGTTGCAGCTCCCCTTTGATTTTCGGGAGAGCTGCCGTTGGAGGCGGGCCAGCTTCTTGAGATTGCGGCGGTAGCTATGGAGGTTGTCGTACTTCACGCCATCCAATGTGATAGCCAAGTCCTTGATGCCGAGGTCTATGCCGACAGCGGCTCCGGTCTTTGGCAGCGACTTGATGTCCACGTCGGTACAGCAAAGGGAAACATAGTATTTGCCGCTGGCTTCCTGTGACACAGTAGCAGAGAGCACTCGGCCCTCCACCTTGCGGCTGACGCGGCACTTGACATTGCCGAGCTTCGGGAGCTGCATCGCACCGTCCAGCACCTTGATATTGGTGCCGACGCATTTGCTTTTATAGCTGCGGCGGTGCTGGCGCTTGCTCTTGAAGCATGGAAATCCCGGCTTCTCACCGTGCTTCACACGGCGGAAGAAGTTCTGGTAGGCGGTATCCAAGTCACGCAGGGACGATTGCAGCGCAGTAGAATCCACCTCGCCGAGCCACGGACGTTGTTTCTTCAAGGCGGTCATATCGGCGGAGCAGGCCTTATAGCCAAGTGTCGTCTTGTCTGTCTTGTAAGCGTCAATACGCTTGGCGAGATAGTAGTTATAGACGAAGCGGCAGCATCCAAAGGTTCGTTGTATCTGAATCGTTTGCTCTTTCGTAGGGTAGATACGAAATCTGTAACTATGCTCCATGAAATCACCGCCTTTCATACTTGATTATACCATATTTTCGTGGTTTTCAACAAAAATTGCACTTTCGGTGCAATTTGGAGCGCCTTATATCCCCATGCCTAAAGGCAGGGGTTTTACGGCGAACCCCGATAATATACGCCGCAAGAAGTGCCATAGAATCATTCAGAAAAAAGTGAAAGTCTGAAAGTAAATCCCACGCGAAGGCCGATGCAACGCACAAAATCGTGGCCGCGACAATACAGCAAAGCGCAAATGCAGCTGATTCGAGTGCGCTGGCGTTTGTCATGTCCGTATCTGTATCGTCATCAAGCCCCTGCCGCATAAGCCAAAGGGACATGATAATCGGAAAGTTCAAAATGATATCCTCCTGTTCGGCTATGGAAGCTCCCAGTGAATTGGTGTGCTTCCCATCTGTTCCAACAATCTGTTAGTTTGAGAAAAAGGTCTGCTGCCGATGAACGCTTTTACTACATCGTTTCCTTTTCGCGCTCCAAGGGGGCTTGGATGACTTGAAAATACCACACCCTTATTAGGCAGTTGTGAAATTGGAATTCCGGCAAGAAAAGCTCTCGCCTGTCCGCCCCATGTGATGAACACAATCGGCTGCGGCAGCTTCGCACACGCCGCGAATACCGCCTGCGTGAAGTTCTGCCACCCCCAGTTTTTATGGCTGTTTGCGGCACCCTCCTGTACCGTAAGTACGGTATTGAGCATGAGCACGCCTTGTTTCGCCCAGTGAGTCAGGTCTCCACTTTTCGGATACGGACAACCAATATCACTGACCAGCTCCTTGAAGATGTTCCTGAGCGACGGAGGAAACAGCACACCACGGTTTACTGAAAAACACAGCCCGTTCGCCTGCCCCGCCTCGTGATATGGGTCTTGCCCGACAAGGCATACCTTCACCTTCTCCGGCGGGGTAAGCTCCAACGCACGGAATATCTGCTCCTGCGGCGGGTATATCGTATGCCCCGCCTCACGCTCACGCGCCGCCCGCTCAGCAAGTCCGGCACCCAGCGCCTGCACATCTGGCGGCAATATCTCTTTCCACATCGCTGTTCCTGACTCCCCTCAAAATATTCTAATCGCCTACAATGAACTTGAGCATCTCCTCGCTGTCCGTGCAGCTCTTGAGTTTCTCACAGTCTCCGTTCTCGTGCAGCTCGTTGAGGGTATAGGTCGGAACGCCGTGTCCGTCACGGGAGAATGTGATAGCGAATCTCTGTATCTGAGGATATTTTGGTGCGCGATTGCGTTGTTTCTTAGGCATGAAAACACATCCTTTTCGCAATTTTCTTCATTCACTCCACGCTTTTATTATACCACATATTAGCTAAAAAGTCAATTTAATGCGTATAGAAATGGCCTTCGCGTGAATCACGCGAAGTACCACTCCCCGTTGCTGAATTCTATGAATTCTTCCTCGGCAGGAAAATGTACTTCCAGAAAAAGCTCTCCGTCCCTGTCATCAACGACCATTACACTATAGTCATCGTCTCCGTAGTAAGAGATGATGTCGTGATGTTTGTTTGTCTCGTCGTCGATGATGCACATATCGTATGGGACCTTATAGAGCAGCGCACCATCCTCCCGCCGCGTGCAGGACGTCGCATCATAGAAAACGAATGTCTCCCTGTTGCCCTCGTTGGCATTTTTGAATTCCCTGATGCCGTTCTTTTCTTTCTTTGCCAGTTCATTCAGCAGGGAGATTACCTTCAACGTCTTTACGTTCAGCATAGAATTCCTCCTTAGCAGTTCATACAGCATCCCGTAGAGATACTCCGGCGGGTTGCACTTTTCCTGCTCCCAGTTCCGGACCGTCCCCAGTGGGATGCCGGTGGCACGGGAAAATTCCCGCTGAGATAGCTTGAAGTCCCGACGCTGCTTCCGGATGCGGTTCTTTTCCGTCGGCTTCTTTTCATTCTTATCTATACTCACTTCAATCACCTTTGATATTTAATGGTACGCTATCTAAGTACACTTTTAATATATCACCTGCTTTTCGGCTTGTCAAGCACAATATCCAAAATGTGCAAAAAATCACTCCCCCACTGCCGGAGGAGTGATTTGTTCTGTTTGGAAGGGGCTGCCGCAGTCAGCTATGTATTATTCAGCCTTGCCGTCCGCGTCGTTCTTGGCAGGCGGTTCCTGCGGCTGTGTGGGAGCTGCCGTATTGTCCGGCTTGTCCATGACGATGACAGGAGAGGTCTGCTGGGCCGTGAGCTTGCCGCCGATGGCTCCAGCAATAAGAGACTTAATATCCAACCCCATTCCGGAAGAAAGGCCCTCTGTGACCTGCGTAGTACCGTTGATGATGTCGCCCAACAGCTTCGCACTGTTGCCTTCGCCGTACATCGTGATTTTATCCACTTTGCTGAGCGGTTCAGCGACATTCTTGGCGATTTCCGGCAAAGCGTTCATAATCATCTCAACGATGGCCGCGTCGCCGTATTTCTTCATAGCCTCGGCCTTCTTGTCGATACCTTCTGCTTCGGCAACGGCCTTGGCGCGGATGACATTAGCCTCCGCTGCGCCGACTGCGGCAATACCCGCTGCTTCCTGCTCACGGGCATACTTGATGGCATCCGCCTCTGCCCTCTTTGCATCTGCCTCACGCTGGCGCTCGAAAAGCTGCGCCTCCGCGTCCTTCTGACGTCGGTAGAGGTCGGCATCCGCCTGTGCGCGGACCTCCGCATCCAGAGACTGCTTCTTAACTTCGACCTCTTTGTTTTTCAGCTCCGCTTCGCGTTCTGCCTTGGCGATTTGCGCATTTACGGTAGCCGTCTCAATGGAGCGCTGCTGTTCCTGCTGCTGGATGGTATACGCGGCATCGGCCTCGGCCTTCTTCGTATCCTCCTGAACCTTGAGTTCAGCTTTGCGGATGGAGAGGTCGTTCAGCTTCTGAGCGATTTGCATTTCGGACTCGACTTTGGCATCGTTAGACGCCTTGGCTGCCTGCGCCTGAGCGATAGCCACGTCACGCTCCGCCTCAGCTTTGGCGATAGCAGCATCCTTCTGGATTTTGCTCATATTGTCCTGACCGAGGGAGTTGATTAAGCTGTTTTCGTCCGTGACACGCTGGATATTGCAGGAGATGATTTCGATACCGAGCGCACTCATATCTGTCTGTGCTTTTGACTGTACCTCGTCACCGAATTTCTTTCGGTCATTGCAGATTTCCTTGAGAGAGATGGTGCCGATGATTTCGCGCATATTGCCCTGGAGAGAATCCGCGATGGCGCAGCTGAAATCCGCTTCCCGCATATTCAGAAAGTTCTTCATGGCGAGCTGGATGCCTTCCGGGTCCGTCTTGACTCTGACCTTGGCAACCGCGTCCACATCGACGCCGATGAAGTCGTTGGTCGGGATATAGCCTTCCGACTTGATGTCGATGGAGATTTGCCGGACAATGAGCTTATCTACACGCTCCAGAAATGGAATTCGGATACCTGCTCGCCCAATCAGAACGCGGGGCTTTTTTCGTATACCGGAAATGATGTAGGCCACATCGGGCGGAGCCTTTACATAGCCCAGAAGAAAGATGATTACCACAAGGGCCACGACTGCAATTACAGGCAGCAGCTTCACGAGATTTTCCATTATGTATTACCTCCAGTTTTATTTTGTAAATATATTATACCACATAACACCTTGCAAGTCAATTTTGCATAGAAGAAGACAGGTGAGACGCTGAACACGTCCCACCTGTCTGCCCAAACGATATAACTTCAATCGTGTGCAGCCTTTGCACGTCTCACTCAATAGAGTCTTCCGGTTCCAAGGCCGCTCCGCAATGCACGCAACGGTTCGACGTTGCGGCGCAGCATCCGCAGAGGACATCGGCCGGAGTATCAGCGCAGGTGATATGTCTGCCGCAGACCTGACAAAAGCCGTCTGAGAAAGCGTGGAGAACGATGCGGTTTCTACACTTGCGGCATTCCTGCGGACCGGCAAGGCGCTGGACCCGTCCAACTTGTCCATCCTCCAGCATGACCTTAATACCGCGTGGATGTGTTGGACTGTTGGTGAGAATCCGCTTCACGACGCCGCGTGTGAGTTTACCTGTCGGCTGGTCTGCTTTGAGTACGATATCTACTGGCATACCTGGGTGAATGGATGCCCGTTTGGTACAGGTTGGCTCAGGGAATTTATTTGTCATTCTGAGGAACCCCTCTCACTTTGGCCTTTTCGATTTTTCCAATCACTTCTGTTACCTTCTGCGCAGTTAGAGGACTGGCGGTGGATTTATCCAGTGCGTCAAGCAGTTCCGGCAGCTCGCCGAGTTTTACGACCGGGATTTCGCTGTTGTCCGCATCCTGCAATTTTACATTTGGGTTGGCAAGGCAGATGATGCCGCATACCGGAACATCCTCACCAACGATTTTCGACAGTAAGGCAGCGTGACGCTTAACTTGGAAGGCGGGGCTTTCCGTTGTGGTGAAATGCCCCGCATTTCGCATATCCCTGTCCCAATAGTTCGTGTCATCGACGCGGATGGTTCCAACGTAGTTTTTTGTCTCAATATGAATGATGCCGGCAGGCCCTACGAGAAGGTGGTCGATTTCCTGTGGCTCTTTCATATAGTCCCATGCGGCGATACGGATACATCCTCCGCTGTACTTGCTCACGCAGTCTGCCGCGATGCTGCGGTATGCACTGTGCTCTGCAAGCCACCACTTGAGTTTGTAATTCACTTCCCTCTCACCGGCTTCGCCCAGTTCTCGTGCTTTGCGCTCCCGCTCCTCCTGCTCCTGCTCCACACGAGCGGCTTCCGCCGCCGCGCTGGCGATTTGATTGCGGTAGTTCGAGCACACGCTTTCCGCGAGACCAGTCACGCCTTCCAGTATCAGATTAAGCTGACTATTGAGTTGAAAATGTTTGGCTTCTATTTCGCTGCGCAAGTGCAAGATGTTTTTCGATTTTTCGAGAAGCACACACTCACCGAGCGTGAGGTCGGAGTAAGCGTCGCAGAAGGCATCTGGGATATTGAGCCTGCACTTCTCCGTTATCCAGCTTTTTACTTCCGCTCTCTTCTGTGCTCTGACACAGCAATACTCCGGATGCGTCCGCTCCAGCGTGTCGATGTACTGTCGCGCATGGGCGATGATGCCGCTTTGCTCCGCAGCAATCGCTGCTTCCTCGGCCTGCTTCGCCTCCGCTTCCCGGCGTCTGGCCTCTTCCTGCCTGCGTTGCCGCTCCTCACGGATATGCTGCGCAGTCTTCCCGCTTACGCCAGGTTTGAACTCGTACATCTTGCCGGTCGCAAACAGGGCTTTCAGCAGAACGGAGACATAATAGGCGCTATACGGAATCAGCAGGACAATGCCAAGGTAGCAGAACACATAGGAGACGACGCCGAGAGCCTTCCACAACGAGACGACCAGGACGAAGGCCGCAACGTAGGCGGCCAGATAGATAAGGCATTTTGTCCTCTGATTTTTGTCGCGAGTCATGGTCAAGAATTTGCTCTGCTCCACATAATCCGCATACTGTTCGTCCGATACGACTTTCTGCCACTCGTCCGCCATGCTGCGGTTTGCAAAGAAGAAGGTTCGGAGCATTAACAACAAGCCGATAACCGCCGGCAGAATGAAGGCCACAATGCAGACACAGAGGAGTACGAGCACAGCGCTAATCACCTTGAGGATACCGTGACCGAGCAGTTCGGCGAGCCATCCGCACAGCATGGTCGCCAGAATTCCGCCCATGCCGATGCAGAAGGTCTTAGTGAGCAGTGCGGCTTCCTTTTTCAGTGTTGCCTTGACTGTACTGTAGTATGTTTCCGCAGACCTTATCCCCTCGTTGTTCTCCACAATTTCCCGTGCGGCATCCATGTACTTATGAAGCCGGTCAACAAACCAATCTTTGATGGAATCCAACATAAGCAATCACCCCCAAAAGCTATGTCTTCATTCTACCGTATATCTCGGTTTCTGACAAGCTGACTTTTTGGCTTCGTAGCTTCGCATTCGCTCAGCAGAATTCGGGAACGAGGACACGGACATCTTCCAGATTTTTATTGAACATTTTTGCAACCATTTCGCCTTGGCCGCTGAATAGTACCTTGGAAATTGCGTACTTTGCGTATTTGCCACCCCATGCGTGGGAGAACGGATAGGTATAGCAGATTTCCGATTTTCCTTCGTCTTCCTCAAAACCGTCCCACACCACATTCGTTTCCAGCATAACAACGGGCAGGTTCGTTTCGACTTCCTTGATGACTTCCGGGATACTACCCCACAGAACAATCCACTTATAGAGCATATTGGAGTTCATAGGGCTGTCATCGTTCTCATAGATGTGTGCATCCATTACTTCCCCATGTCCACTGTTCGGGTTTGCCTTCAGGTAGCGGAGTGATTTCAGTCTTACGCTCGTACACACTCCGTTCTCGCCGGTCACATCGAACTCGGCTTCCCTGACATCGCTTTTGATTCGTACTAAATATTTCTGTTCCATACTGTATCCTCCTCATGCAGTTAAGAGACTGTCATGTATTTGACATCCTGCTCCATTGCTTCATAGTACGGTATCTGCCATTCTTCGCACAGAATTCCATACTCTACCTGTGTCTTTTCCGAGACTGCTTTCAATGTATCGACTCGCCGGATATCCATAAGGGTTCCCACGGATATCAACAAGCCGTCTTTGGTCTTGAGTGGAAACAGCTTCGCACTCACATCGGTGTTCTTCGTATAGATGCCGCTCTCGACCGCCGCCTCTATAATGTCCCGCTCCTCCGCATCGACGTCGGTCTCTGCCAGCGTCCGCATCTGTGCAACGCCCTTTCTATCCAGCGTCAGCACATAAAGGTGGTCTAAGCCCTTTCCGAGATGCTCTTTCCGCTTCCGCCTTTTCAACTTATCGCTGTAAATGTCGGCCAGGTCTTTTGCGTTCTTTACAATGAGTATTCCGTTGTTTTGCTGAGAGATGGTTCCGGCTCTGTTCGCGTTTCTGGAAAATCCGTTTTTCAGTGTGATTTCCTTGGATACAATGTGCTCGTGCCAATCCATGCCGTTCGCGTTTGCGAGATAGACAATGTAGCTATGAAAACAGCCGATTAAAAGACCACTGAGCCTGCACATCATAAGCCCGCGTGCTGCCTGCTTCTTCCGCTCCTCGGACAGCGTTGACAGCTCGACCCGTTTAACTTCATCGGACGAATAGAATATGGGGCTATCTTTCTTTTCCCCTCTGTTCCGAATCGTTATATTTCCGTTAGTTGCTTCCATTATCATCTTCATCAATGGCGTTCCGTCATCTGCTGCGCAGGTCTCAACTTCGTATTCGGCTTCGCAATCTTCCTCCTCGTAATCGTCCTCGTCATTGTCCGCACCATCTTCCCCAAGAATGCTCTCGATGTCGTCGAGCCACCAGCGGTCGGATTGCTCGTCGGTGTTCATCTTCTGTTTGGAGGCTAAAACACTCTTCTCCGTTTCCTCCTCGCTCCTGACTATAAACATCATCTTTCCGCTGATGCCAGCTTCCACCGCCATCTGCATTGACACTGTTGACCGAAGGAACCGTTCCGCGTAATTCGTTGAAAAGCGCGTGCCTTTGATTTGCACTCTTTCGGAGTCCTCGACGCTGAGATTGGATAGCCATTGGATTTTATGTGAGCATTTCTGCTTGAGGTATTCAATGCCGATTGGTGTTATAGTGAGATACGTCAGTTGATGTTTGCGAGATACGCCTTTGATGTTGTATGTCATTCGCCCATCACTGATGGTTCGTTCTTCCAACCCGCGTTCAACAGCACGATAGATGGCATCTTTTGAAAAGTTGAGCAAGAGAAGGGATTTCTTGGTCGCATAATTGAACACAAGCAGTTGGTATAGGATGCTTTCATAGCAGGTCAATCGCTCCATCTTTGAGACCTCCTCTCTTTCATTCTTTTACAGGCTCTTTTACCGAGCCGCTCAGCGGCTGTTATCGACCTCTGCCTATGCGGAAATAAGCGCCTGATTTCTCTGACAGTTACCAAGATGGCAGCAGATGGCTTAAAAGTCCAAAAAATGATTGCTTTCTCCGCTGACTCCTGAGCATGACGGAAAATTCCGCTGACCGTGCTTTGGAGCCTTTGCAAAATCACGGTTTTTACGGCTTTTTTGTATACAAATAAACCGTTTTTGCGAATGTCGATTTTTTTGTATGCTTTTTCAGCCTTTTTTTGCCGGTGAATCAGCAAAATTCTGATGGAAAATTTGAATGATTTCGTGCGGATTTGCGGACGAAAATTTGTCCGGACAGACGCAAATGTAGGTTCCTCGTGGAACATCATCGGAGCGAAAACCCGTCATGTGAAAGCTGGTTTTTTCTGCGGAGTCATCGCAAAAAGTATGCAGGCAAATGGTGTCTGTGATTGCTTTTGTGTCGAAATTATCGCAGTCAACAACGATATTTTCCGAGCAAGGAAACACAAAAATATAGTTGATGCTTTGACTTGGGAACGGGGGAATTTCGTTGTCAAGAAGCATCAGGCTCTCGTGCAAAGACTGCGTAAAAAAGGAGAAGAACCGCTTCAAAGCAGAGGCCTTTTCGATATGTGTAAGTGCGTAACTTCGGCTCCAAATGACAGGCAACATCGGCAACTTTATTAGCAGCTTTCCCTCCGAGAGGAAAGTGCGGATTCCCTCGATTTCAGCGCCAAATGCAAGATAGTTTTCCCTCTGAACAGCTGCTTGCGAAAGAAGTCCGCCTGCGGTATTCGGTGCGATGATTGCTTGATACAGCGAGTGTGTGTGGACGAGTCCTGAAACGTAGAAGGACTTCACAATTTTCTGCGCGTCGATTTGATTTGCTTCGCGTTCAAGAAAGCCGTGGTCGTGCTCCACTTTTTCAGACAGCTTCAACACACTTCCTGCAAGGTTATTCAGCGCATTTGCTTCCCCTGCAACTTCCTCTGCCACGGACTTTGCCTCGTCGATTTGCATGAGCGTCAACACGAATTCTTCATCCGGCAAAGTTGAATTCACCATGAGACATACCTCGGAATATTGTTATTATCCAGCGTACAGAAACAGTCAAACCCACGGTAAAGGCGGCTATTTTCGTCCAGGCATTCTTTCATAATTGCCTCGCCGGTTTCCTTATTATTTACCAGTGCGATGTGCGTAGCTTCCTCCTCAATGGCGCTCCGTTCGCATTTGCTTCGCTTGTAAACAACAGCCTTTGCGATGTCAACGCTGTTGCAGACGGCAATATCATACGGAATATACCGCTCCTCACCGTTCTCGTCCAACGTGTTCGCGATGAAGGAGAACTGCATCGGATGGTCCAGCGAGGTTACATCCAGAATAGCGTCGCATCCGACACGAGCAATCACCCAAAACGCACGGATTTTCGCCTTCACATATTCAGGTCTCAGCCTCGATGTTTTCAGGCCCATCCGGTGAAACCAAATCAGCTCGTAGTCCTGTTCGTCGATGTCAAGGACTCGTTGGCTTGCCAGCGCATTGATAAGAAAATCAACCTGCGCTTGCGTAAGCTGCGAAGAGAAAAAGCGATACAACCCGCTTCGACTCAGCACAGTACATGACCTCATGAGACATTTCAAATTGTCAACAGGAGCTTCATATAACATAGTCAGCACCTCTCTTGTAAATAGTTTTTTCCATTGAAATCAGCGCCTGAAGGCAGCGCAAGTACGCTTCTGCTCAATTCGGCGCTTCGCAGCGGCTCTTGCTTTTGGGTCAGTCGTTATCAGGTATTCTTCCGTATCCGTCGCCTTAACATTGATGAAAATGTGGTTCTCATTTGCGGTCAGGAGACAGGTTCCACGGTCCATGGTTTTTACACGCTTGAGTTCCTCGTCGGTCAGACCAATCGCATCCGCAATCGCGTTTGCTTCCTCTTTTTCACTGCGCAAAATCATTTTGATTTTGGCGTTTCCGATGATGGCGGTGCCAATTCCCGCAGAGAAGAAGTCTGCGATATTCTGCGTGGCAGCGACGGCGCTTCCACCGAAGCCTCGGATAGTACGGAAGATTTCGACCACGAAATTGGCGGCTTCGATAGGTGCATCGGAGCAGACCAAGCGCCAAGTCTCGTCAATGAAAACACACTTGTTGACGTTCCGATTTTCTTTGCATTTATCCCAAACATAATCCAATGCAAGGAACATAGCCACAGGAAGAAAGTCTTTCTGCGCATCGGAAACATCCAGCACTACGAACTTGTTGTTAAGGTTCACATTGGTTTGCGCGTTGAACGAAGATGCAGAACCTGTGGTGTATCGCGTCAGCAAACGGCACAAACGATTTGCTGGTGCGCCCATCTTTTCCAGCTCAGAATATACATCCGAAAGGATAGGCATTTTACGGTATTTCTTCTTGTCGTTGGGGTCCAACAGGCTCTTGTTCTTATGGGTAATTCCGAAATTGCCGTAAGTTTTCAGCAGCGCGTCATCCACATACTGCACCTCTTCTGGCGTTATGTCCGGGATAATCAGCTTAAAGAAAATGAGAAGCTGCTGGATTTTCTGTGCCAAAATCGAGCCGGAAGTGACCAACGCACCATCGTCATCGTAGACGTTGCCCTCTTCCTTCTTGCGTATCTCCATGATATTGATATTCTGTCCGGAGCCAGGTTTGATTTCAATGAAACTGCCCCCGACCTTCTCACAAAGCGGCAGGAACTCCTTGCCTTTCAGCGGCGCGATAATGAAGGTTTGAACCCCCTTCTCCCGCATTCTCAATGCCAGAACCTGTGTGGTGAAGGTCTTACCGGAGCCAGAGGAGCCGACAATATTGATGTTGGCATTGATGTATTGCTGGCGGTCGAAGAAGTTGACCAGAACCGGTGATTTGAACACATCATCCACGCCCAGCATCACGCCGTCCTTATCGCACAGCTCCGAAGATGTGAACATATAGGTGGACGCAAAATCGGAACACAGAATATTTCTGCGGCTCTTACGGAATAGGTTTTTGTCATACTCACATACGGGAATGGTGGAGCGAAACGCTTCTGCTTGCTGGAAAGTACAAGGCTTGAGAGTCAATTCTCTCTCAATGAAAATGCGCCGGATTTCCTTGAATTTGTAGTCAATTTCTCGCTCGCTTTCGCCTGTAATAGTGAGCATTGTAGACATATAGGCAAATTCGTCGCCGGCCGAGAGAGAGCTTTTCAGATAGTATCCTGCGTCCACCGCAGCCTTCACATCATCGTAGTCACTACTGGTGGTTTCTGTGTTGCGGAAGCGCATTGCATTGAACCGCAGGCCATGATGCAGTGCCGTTTGAATTTTCTCCGGCGAAATCTTCTGAAGCCAAACATCCACATCAATCCCCTCTCCCAGCCCTGCCAGCAGCTGCATCCAGCCGCCAAGAACGCGCACAGGATAGGCATTGCTCGGAAGATAGCAGCACATATAGTAGATGCCATCCACGATGATATATCGGGGACTTGACTCCGTATCAATACAGTACGGAGCAAGCACATCATTGACAGGAAGATGCGCCGCGCTATCTCGCGTGAAGTCGATGTTTGCCGCCGTATATCGGGCAACAACATCCGCCATTCTCTCGTCAAACGGGTGGTTCGCGCTCTGTGCTCTGGACATGATATCGTAAAGCGTGGAAAGCACATAGACGTCATCGTGAGGCCTTGAAATCATAATGTTGCCGCAGGCCCGAAGGTTGCTTCTGATGGCGTCCTCCTGTCTCGTAATGGTGCTTCTGATTTCATTCCATGATGGTGAACGATGTGCGAATCCCTCTTCTTCCTCATACTGGAATGCGAGAAAGAAGCGACGGGATACGCCTTGCGACGCGCCAAATTCTGACATCATGTCGATTTGCTCCCGCATCAGTTCACGGGTTCCTTCATTCTTTTCATGGCGCACGCTTTCCACCATGCCGGAAATATAGTGTTCGACATTTGCGCGATTGGACAGAACTTTGATTTGGACAACGCTTGGAAACGAGCGGATTGCGGCCGCATATTGTGCCGTAATCATGTTCTTATCCTCGTTTGACCGTAAGCCGTAGTTGATAGGAGAGAACTCCATCAACTTCACAAATTTCCCGTCTTTCGTGACGATGATGCCGTCACGGACATCACTTATGGGCGAGAAAGATTGGCAGCTTATTACTTGTTTCAGTTTTCTGGACATTAAAACAAATCCTCCTCGTCAAGTTCTTCATCTTCCCCATCCGCGTCGCCTTCGGCGTCAGAATTATCCTCTGCCGCAGGCTCCAGTTGCGTTTCACACGCGGGGGGATTATCGTCAGATTCCTCGGCGTCAGGCATCTCGTTAGTGTCATCGTTGCTCAATTCCACATCGTCGGCCCCGCCCAAATCCGGCAACGGCAGGACAGATTCCTCAACGGTGCTGCTGTCGATATCCTCCGTAAATCCGTCCAGTTCCAACGAGGTATCGTCATCCTCTTCCAGGACTTCCACTTCAACGAGGGATTGGTTGTGCTTTGTTTTATGGCGATTGCCGGCGCTGCCGCTCGGCGTTCCATCGCCATCGTCATCTTCATCAATGTAGTTGCCCTCAAGTGAACTGTCAGGTGCAAACTCGAATGTTTTGCCTTCAACCATCTCCTGACTCGCCCGTTCGGCGGCCTTCTTTTCCTTTCTGGTATCCAGAAAATCCCTGAGTTTGTCGCCCATGCCATCTTCCGACATCATGAGCTTAATGGGGGCTTCCTTCAACGCTCGTGCTTCGTTGTTGAACAGCATCAGCCCCCGTTTTCTTCGCCATGAAAAGAAAATCTTGATAAAGGTGGACAGCGGGTCGCCGTTCACTCCAAACAAGCCAAGCAGGCCAAGTGGTGCGGAAAGGAATATGACCAGGGATATTTTTGTGGTGATAGGAACTGAAATGACATTCCAAAAGAAAATTGCCAATACCCCCGAAATCAATCCTCCTTCCACTACATTGCGTGTCTTTAACTGCCCTTGAAATAGTCTGGATTCTCCCATAAAATTTTCTGGAATAATGAACTGTTTCAAGTCCTCGTTACGCTTATCGCTCACGAGAATGCAAGCCTCCTTTCAAAAAAGCCGTTTCAAAGAAAAGCGCGGCTCCGACTCCGGGTGGAGGGGAGCCGCACCGAAACGGTCGTCAGGCGTTGGGGAAATTCATGGGGCCTTGGGTGCCGATGCACCGGCACAGAATCATCCCGTTGTCCAAATAATTAAGAACCTTCAGCCGGACGGTCGAACCACGCGGAGGCTCGCTCCCAAGGAATTTCGCAGGCATATTGTTCACGAGTACGGGTAAATCGTACATCTTGATATACGCCAACACATTGATATTCCCAGGCTGCTTCTTACTCGC
>CDZH01061265.1_pt1 | contig 25027 bp, 21 predicted proteins | sample 557721 | NCBI WGS metagenome assembly CDZH01 (sample SAMEA3182062, study PRJEB8094) | gut metagenome | biome: human; feature: gut; material: Stool; isolation source: human stools | place: Canada | collected 2013-01-14 | reverse complement strand
GCGCCCACGTTGGACGTCATGACGATGACGGTGTTCTTGAAGTCCACCCGGCGGCCCTGGGAATCGGTGACAACGCCGTCCTCCAGGATCTGCAGCAGGATGTTCCACACATCCTCATGGGCCTTCTCGATCTCGTCGAACAGCACCACGGAGTAGGGCTTACGGCGCACCTTCTCAGTCAGCTGGCCGCCCTCCTCGTGGCCCACATAGCCGGGAGGCGAGCCGATCAGGCGAGACACCGTGTGCTTCTCCATGTACTCGGACATATCGATACGCACCATGGCGTTCTCGTCGCCGAACATGGACTCCGCCAGGGTCTTGCACAGTTCAGTCTTGCCCACGCCGGTGGGGCCCAGGAACAGGAAGGAGCCGATGGGCCGCTTGGGGTCCTTCAGACCCACGCGGCTGCGGCGAATAGCCTTGGCCACGGCGGTCACGGCATCGTCCTGACCCACCACACGCTGGTGGAGCTTCTCCTCCAGCTTCAGCAGGCGCATGGACTCATCCTCGGTCAGGCGGGTGACGGGAATACCGGTCCAGCCGGCCACCACCTTGGCGATATCGTCCGCGGTGACGGTGCCCCGGTTCTGGGACAGGCTCTTGCGCCACTTGTCGCGCTCGATGTCCACCTGCTCCTGATAGTCCTTCTCGATATCGCGCAGCTGCGCGGCCTTCTCGAAGTCCTGGGCGGCGATGGCATCGTTCTTCTCCCGGTGCAGGGCGGTGATCTTCTCCTCCAGGGCCTTCAGGTCCGGAGAGGAACTCTCGGCGGTCATGCGGACCTGCGAAGCGGCCTCGTCCATCAGGTCGATGGCCTTATCCGGCAGGAACCGATCGCCGATGTACCGCTTGGACAGCTGCACCGCGGCATCCAGCGCCTCATCGGTGATGGTCAGCTTGTGGTGCGCCTCATAGCGGTCGCGCAGGCCCTTCAGGATCTCCAGCGTGGCCTCGGGGGTGGGCTCGCCCACGGTGACGGGCTGGAAGCGGCGCTCCAGTGCGGCATCCTTCTCGATGTACTTGCGGTACTCGTTCAGGGTGGTGGCGCCGATAACGCGGATCTCGCCGCGGCTCAGGGCGGGCTTCAGAATGTTGGCGGCGTCCACGGCGCCCTCAGCAGAGCCTGCGCCCACGATGGTGTGCAGCTCGTCGATGAACAGGATGACGTTGCCGTCCTTCTTCACCTCATTCAGGGTGTTCTTGATGCGCTCCTCGAACTCGCCGCGGTACTTGGTTCCGGCCACCATGCCGCTGAGGTCCAGCGACAGGATACGCTTGTCCAGCAGCTCCTCGGGCACATCGCCGGCGGCAATGCGCTCGGCCAGTCCCTCGGCGATGGCAGTCTTGCCTACGCCGGGCTCGCCGATGAGTACAGGGTTGTTCTTACTGCGGCGGGACAAAATCTGGATGACCCGCTGTATCTCGGTATCGCGGCCGATAACGGGGTCCAGCTTGCCGCTGCGGGCGGCCTCGGTCAGATCGCGGGTGTACTCGGCCAGCGTCTTGTTCTTCTTGTCCGCCTCGCGGTTAGGGGCGGAGGCGCCGCCAGCGGCAGCCCGGGGCATATCGTTGAGCTTCTTCAGCACAGCGCTGTACATCTTATTGGGGTCCACGCCCACGGTACGCAGGATACGCAGGCCCATGTTGCCGCCCTCACGGAGCAATCCCATCAGCAGATGGGCGGTGCCGATGGCGCTGCTTCCCATGCGGGACGCCTCGGACACAGCCAGCTCCACCACGCTCTTGGCGCGGGGCGTCAGGCCCTGGCTGGGCGCGGCGCCGGAAACGCCCTTGCCCACGCTGCGCTGCAGCACGGAGCAGACCATTTCATCGGTAACGCCGAACTCACTGAGCACGCGGTGGGCGATGCCCTCCTCCTCACGGATCAGGCCCAGCAGCAGATGCTCGGAGCCAACATAGCCGTGGCCCAGGTCCTCGGCAGCCTCCTGGCTCAAACGCAGAACTTCCTCTGCACGGGGGGTAAATTTATTCTCAGACATAAAGGAACACTTCCTTTCGATTTGTTATTTTAACATAGCGGAACGGCGTCAGGACGCCTTGCCGCCCAGAGCCTTCAGCTCATCACGCAGGCGGGCGGCGTCCTCATAACGCTCCTCCGCCACCGCGTTGTGCAGCTGCGTCTCCAGCGCATTGCGCCTACGCTCCAGCGCCAGAGACATCGCCTCGTCCTTCGGCAGCAGCTCCTCGGCGGCGCTGTTCTCCGGGCCGGCGCTCTGCGCCTGCTCCAGCACGTCCACCGGCTGAGGGAACTCCGTCAGCATCCGGCTGCCGAAGCCGCCGAAGAACGGCTCCAGCATACGGAAGGGCCGGTCGAACCAATCGTCATCGAACCAGCTGCTCATGCGGCCGGACATGGAACCGGCATAGCCCATGGCCCGGGCACAGTCGGAGCAGAGATGCGTCTCGGTCACTCTGCCGTTGATATTGCTCTTATAGTAGAACGTAGCCTCGTTCTTACCGCAGCGATCACATTTCATAATCATAACCTCCTTGCTCCGCCGTCAGACGGAATGGATCAGAATTTGCTTGAATATATCGGCGCGCAGCGCGTCGCGGTTCTCCGGCGGCGCCGCCTGCAAGGCTCGTGCGCCGGTGGCGGACAGCAGCGCCTGTCCCAGCTCGTGGCTGACAGCCTCGGACTGGACCAGGTTCTGGGCAATCGCCCGTGCGCTGGCCGCGTCCAGCCTGTCGCCGATGCTGTTGATAACGTGCATCAGCAGCGTCTGGCGGTCCACCTGCACCCGCGTGATGCGAATGTAGCCGCCGCCGCCCCGCCGGGACTCCACGATGTAGCCATGCTCCGGCGAGAACCGGGTGGACATCACGTAGTTGATCTGGCTGGGCACGCAGTTGAACCGCTGCGCCAGGTCGGCTCGCTGTAGCTCCAGCGCACCGCCCGCCTGGTCTAACTCCTGCTGGATAAATCCAGCGATAATATCGGAAATACCCAAATCCTCGCCGCCTTTCGTTTGCATCTCTCGGTCAAGCTCGGCTCATTTGACTTTGCCTTTCTTTGACCTTGAGCATATATTACACCGCCTTTCCTGCTTTGTCAATAGGGTAATTTGACTTTCTTTGACTTTTATTGTAAACAATTTGTGAACAGCCAAATGCATCTCTCTGCGGCAATTTTGCCGTTTGCAACCTGAAGTTGCTATACAAACGAAGATGCATCGGTTATAATAGCACCAACAGGCATATCAACAGAGAAAGGAACCGTCTATGAAGAATACAAATTGGAACGACCCCAACTTTCAGGGCTTCGGCCGCCAGCCCCGCCCGAAAAAGGAACGCAAAGCCGTGGGCACGCCCCTGGGCCGCACGCTGCTGAACATCGCCGTCACATTGGTGTTCGCCGCCGTGTATTTCTATATCGTTCTGCCGCCTATCAGTCTCAAGAGCGAGGATTTCTACGTCTTTGTACTGCTGGTGTGCGCCGTGTACGGTGGCTGTGCCATACTGACCTCCGGTTTTCAGGGCACCGGTGCCAAGGGCTACTTCACCTTTTTGAAAAAGCAGTGCACCGTGCCCCTCATCGCGGCCGCCGCGCTGATCGCCACGGCGCTGGTGGGCGCGGTGATCGGCTGGCAGCTGTTCCGTGCCGGGGACTACCGCGACCTGCTGACCGTCACCGACGGCGACTTTGCCGCGGAGGTGGAGGAGATCAGCTATGACCAGATCCCCATGCTGGATGCCAACTCCGCCACAAAGCTGGGCAACCGCAAATTGGGTGAGCTGGCGGACATGGTGTCCCAGTTCGAGGTGGCCGACGACTATACCCAGATCAACTACCAGGGCCGCCCTGTCCGCGTTACGCCCCTGCGCTACGGCGATATCATCAAGTGGCTGAACAACCGCGCCGACGGCCTGCCCGCCTATCTGCTTATCGACATGGTGACCCAGAACGTGGAGGTCATCCGTCTGGACGAGGGCATCCACTACACCACTGCCGAGCACTTCAGCCGCAATCTGTACCGCCATCTGCGCTTCCACTACCCCACCTATATGTTCGACGAGCCGGCCTTCGAGATCGACGAGAACGGCGACCCCTGGTGGGTCTGCCCCCGGGTCAGCCACACCATCGGCCTGTTCGGCGGCCGTGATATCATCGGTGCCGTGCTGGTGAACGCCGTCACCGGCGAGAGCGCCTACTACAAGACCGGCGACGTGCCCAACTGGGTGGATCACGTCTACACCGCCGAGCTGATCATGCAGCAGTACGACTACCACGGCGCGTATGTCAACGGCTTCATCAATTCCCTGTTCGGCCAGCGGGACGTGACCGTCACCACCGAGGGCTACAACTACATCGCCATCGGTGACGATGTGTATATGTACACCGGTGTCACCTCCGTGGTATCCGATGAGTCCAACATTGGCTTCATTCTCTCCAACCAGCGCACCAAGGAGACGCGGTTCTATCTGGTGGCCGGCGCCAAGGAGTACTCCGCCATGGACAGCGCCCAGGGTCAGGTACAGCAGATGAAGTACACGGCCACCTTCCCCCTGCTGCTGAATATCTCCGACCAGCCCACGTATTTCATGGCGCTGAAGGACGCCGCCGAGCTGGTGAAGATGTACGCTATGGTCAACGTCAGCCAGTACCAGATCGTGGCCACCGGCGACACGGTGGCCTCGTGCGAGGCCAACTACCGCCGCATCCTGGCGGAAAAGGGACTGGTGTCCGCCGATGACGCCGATCTGCCCCTGACGGGCCAGAACGAAGTCAGCGGTGTGCTGGCGGATATCCGCTCCGCCGTGGTGGACGGCAATACCCTCTACTACCTGCACCTGACCGGTGACGAGCACTACTACGTCATCTCCGCCGCACAGCAGCCGGAGGTGGTCATCTACAACACCGGCGACCGTGTCACCATCCGCTTCGCCGACGGCGAGGGTACCATCCTCACCGCCGACAGCGTCACCCGCACCGCCGCGCAGACCGCTCCCGTTGTCGAGGAAACCGAGACTGACGGTGCCGCGTAAAAGCGCATAAAAAAGAGCACCCCCTTGCGGGGGTGCTCTTTTTTGCATCACTTGATCTCCACGACCTCGTAACCGGCGTCGGTGACAGCCTTCTTCAGCGCCTCGTCACTGGCGTTGCCGGTGACGACGGCGGTCCCGGACGCCAGATCCACGTCCGCCTGTACGCCCAAGGCGGTCAGCGCCTTCTCCACGTGGGAGACGCAGTGGGCACACATCATGCCCTTGATAGTGATGGTCTTTTTCATAGCGGTATCCTCCTTACTGCTTTCGTTATTATTTATATTTTGCACCGGCTGTGGCTCTTTTGCACCCGGCGTTCCCTCCCGTCTGCGGCCCCTCCAGCCCCGCAGACGCAGGGCGTTGCTGACCACGCACACGCTGCTCAGGCTCATGGCCGCGGCGGCGATCATGGGGTTCAGGGTGATCCCAAAGGCCGGATACAGCACACCCGCCGCCACCGGGATGCCCACAGAATTATAGAAGAACGCCCAAAACAGGTTCTGACGGATGTTCCGCAGGGTGGCCCGGGACAGGGCTGCCGCGTCGGCGATATCCATAAGGCTGCTCTTCATCAGCACGATGTCCGCCGACTCGATGGCCACATCTGTGCCCGCGCCGATGGCCAGGCCCACATCCGCCGTCACCAGTGCAGGGGCGTCGTTGATGCCGTCGCCCACCATGGCCACCCTCTTGCCCTCGGCCTGCAATTCCTGCACCACGCGGGCCTTGTCCTGGGGCAGCACCTGGGCGATGACCCGGCTGACGCCCACCTGCCGGGCAATGGCGTCCGCCGTGCGCTGGTTGTCGCCGGTGAGCAGCACCACGTCGCAGCCCATCTCCCGCAGGGCGGCAATGGCGGCGGCGCTGTCCGCCTTCACCACATCCGCCACGGCGATGACCCCCAGCAGCGATGTACCTGCGGCGATAAACAGCGGCGTTTTACCGTCCTCCGCCAGTCTGGCCGCGCCGGACTTCATCTCCTCGCTGACGGCCACGCCGGACGTCTCCATAAAGGCCTCGTTGCCCGCCAGCAGTAATGTACCTTCCGCCCGGGCGGCAACACCGCCGCCGGCCACGGCGGCAAAGTCGGACACCGGCCGCAGGGCCAGTCCGCGCTTTTCCGCCTCGGCCACAATGGCCCCGGCCAGCGGGTGCTCGGAGGGCTTTTCCAGCGACGCGGCGGCGGACAGCAGCGTATCCTCGGTCATGCCGCCGGCGCACAGCACATCCGTCACCCGGGGCTTACCCTCGGTGACGGTACCGGTCTTGTCCAGCACCACCGTATCCACCCGGCCCATCAGCTCCAGGCTGGCGGCGGACTTTACCAGAATGCCCTGCTCCGCCGCCTTGCCCGTGGCCACAGTAATCGCCACCGGCGTGGCCAGGCCCAGGGCGCAGGGGCAGGAGATCACCAACACGGCGATGGCGATGGACAGGCAGAAGCGCACACCCATGCCGCCCACCGCAGCCCACAGGATAGCCGCCAGCAGCGCGATGGAAATGACCACCGGCACGAACACGGCACTGATCTTGTCAGCCAGACGGCTGATGGGCGCCTTGCCGCTGGCGGCCTGCTCCATTAGCTGCACGATCTGGGAGAGGGTGGTGTCGGCTCCCACGCGATCGGCTGTCAGCTCCAGATAGCCGCCGGTGAGGATGGTGGCGGACACCGCCTTGCCGCCCACAGTCTTCTCCACGGGCATGCTCTCGCCGGTGAGGGCGGACTCGTCCACGGTGCCGCTGCCCGCCGTCACGGTGCCGTCCACGGGAATACGCCCCCCCTGCCGGACGATGACCGTCTCGCCGGCCTTGATGTCCTCGGTGGGGACGGTGACCTCCTTGCCGTCCCGGCGCACCACGGCGGACTCCGGCGCCAGCGCCAGCAGGGCGGTGATGGCTCCGGTCGTCTTGCCCTTGGAGCGCTCCTCCAGGTACTTACCTACCGTCACCAGCGCCAATATCATGCCCGCCGACTCGAAGTACAGGTCCGGCATACCCGTGACCTTTCCCGCCGCCAGCAGGCCCATCTCGATCAGGCTGTACACCAGCCCCGCCGCCGCGCCCAGCGCCACCAGCGAGTCCATATTGGGCGCACCCTTGAACAGCCGGGAAAATCCCACGGTGAAATAACTGCGGTTCAAAATCAGTATGGGCACCGTCAGCGCCAGCAGCACAAAGGCCGACAGCAAGGGCTGTGTGTGCATGAACATGGGCACCGGCAGCCCCATCATGTGCCCCATGCTCAGGTAAAACAGCGGCACCAGACACACCACCGACCACAGCAGCCGGCGGCCCATGGCCTTTACCGCCGCGTCCTGCTCCGCGTGCAGGTCCCGCCGGGCCTCGCTCTCCGGCGCCGCGCCGTAGCCCGCCGCCGTCACGGCGGCCACAATGGCGGCGGGATCCACATTTTCGTCCCTGTCGCACACCAGGGAGCCCAGCATCAGATTTACCGACGCGCTGTGTACGCCGGGCACCGAAGCCGCAGCCCTTTCCACATGGGCGGCGCAGGCGGCGCAGGTCATGCCGGTGATGACGAATTTCTCTGTCATACTGCCATCTCCTTATTTCATCAGCTTTTGCAGCGTGGTCACCAGCTCGTCGATGACCTCGTCGTCCCCCTGTCGGATACCATCCGCCACGCAGGTGCGGATGTGGGTAGCCAGCAGCTCTTTACTAAAGCTGTTCAGTGCCGCGCCCACGGCGGATACCTGTATCAGAATGTCGGGACAGTAGGCGTCCTTCTGCAGCATCTCCTGCAGGCCCCGCACCTGCCCTTCAATGCGGCACAGGCGGTTCAGGAGTTTTTTCTGCTCCTCCGGCGTGCGGTGCTTGGTCTTTCCCTGGCAGCAGCAACAAGTATTTTCCACAGTCGTATACCTCCTGGGGGTATTTTTGATCACGGTCGCATTATATACCCCCACCGGGTATTTGTCAACGTTTTTCTTTGGGCCGCACCAGCAGCGCCGCCAACAAGGAAAACACCACCGCCGCGGCGATTCCGCCGGAGGTGGCGGTCAATCCGCCGGTGAGCACACCCAGCAGGCCGTCCTCCGCCACCGCTTTGGCCACGCCCTTCGCCAGGGAGTAGCCAAAGCCCGTCAGCGGCACGGTGGCCCCGGCGCCGCCCCAGTCCACGATATACTGATACACACCCACAGCCTGCAGCAGCACACCTGCCACCACATAGCCCGTCAGAATACGGGCCGGGGTCAGGCTTGTCTTGTCCAGAATGATCTGGCCCACGGCGCACAGCAGCCCGCCGCAGAGAAAGGCATTGAGATACTCCATCACGCATCCTCCTTCGTCCGGTCCAGCACCACCGCGTGGCAGATGCCCGGTATGCTCTCCCCTTGAAATGAACTGGTGGGGCTCAGCAGCGCCCCGGTGGGGGCGAACAGCACCCGCCGCCACCGGCCCCGGCGCATCTCCGGCAGCAGATAGCCGCAGAGCACCGCCGCAGAGCAGCCGCATCCGCTGCCGCCGGCGTGCATATCCTGTCTCTTCCGGTCATAGAGCACCAGTCCGCAGTCGGTGTAATTCTCCAGCGCCACGCCTTCCCGGGCGAACAGCTCCAGCACGATGCGGCTGCCCACATCGCCCAGGTCGCCGGTGAGGATCAGGTCATAGTCCCCGGGTACGGTGCCGGTGTCCCGGAACACTGCCTGCAGGGTGTCGAAGGCCGCCGGTGCCATGGCCGCGCCCATGTTGGTCATGTCCGTCACACCCAGATCCACGATGCGTCCCCGGGTCACATGGGTGATATACGGTCCCTCCGCCTGGGCCCCCAGAATGCAGCACCCCGCCGCCGTGGCCGTCCACTGGGCAGTAGGAGAACGCTGGCTGCCGTAGGGCAGAGGCATCCGATACTGCCTCTCCGCCGTGCAGAAGTGGGAGGAGGTCTGCGCCGCCGCCATACGGACCGCGCCGGAGGCCACGGCCATAGCGGCCAGCGACAGTGTCTCCCCCATAGTAGAGCAGGCCCCATATACCCCATAGAAGGGAATATTGAAATCCCGCAGGGCAAACGTGGCCCCAATGTTCTGGTTCAGCAGATCCCCGGCGAAGGCGCAGTCCACGTCCTCCGCCGCCAACCCGCCCTTTTGCAGGGCCAGACGCAGGGCATCCGCCTGCATCTGTGCCTCGCCCTGTTCCCAGGTCTTTTTCCCACAGAAGGCGTCCGTCCCCACAGCGTCGAAGCAGCCGCCCAGCGGCCCCTCGCCCTCCAGCTTTCCCGCCACCGCCGCAAAGCTGACCACTCCCGGCGGCTGCAAAAACCGGCAGGTCTGCCGGCTCAAGCGCTTCACATCCATGATACGCACCTCGCAAACATAGCATTGGCCGTAGTGTGCACCATTTACGGGAAAATATGAAAGCGCCGTCCCGAGGGACGGCGCTTTCACAGATCTTCAAAACACCAGCTGTACCAGCAGCATATAGCAGGCGGTGCCCGCCAGGATGGACAGCAGCGTGTTCCGCCGCCACAGGTGCAGCCCGGCTGTCACCGCCACGGCGATGGCCTCCGGAATGCCGTGGCTGCCGCCCAGAAGGTCGGTGCTCCGCAGGCTATACACCACCAGCAGGCCCATCATGGCCGGCGGCAGCAGCCTGCCCAGGTCCTCCACCACCTTCGGCAGCTTCTTGTCCCCAGAGAACAGCAGGAACGGCGTCCATCGGGTGATCTGGGTGGCCAGCGCCACCATCGCCACGATGATCAGGGAATGTATCGTGTCTAGGCGCATAGCTTCCTCCTTCCCAGCAGCAGGACCGCCAGGGTCAGCACCATGGCCGGGATGACCATGTTGTCCGCGCCGAAAACGGCCAGACCCGCCACAGCGCACACCAGGCCGGCAGCGCCGGGGGCACGGTTCTCTTTCTTGACGACCTGCTCGATGAACAGCACCACGAACAGCGCCGTCAGGGCAAAGTCGATGCCGGTGATGTCAAAGGTGATGAGCCCGCCCAGCAGGCCACCCAGCATGGAGAACGCCACCCAGTACAGCCAGGTCAGGAAGCTCATGGCAAAGTAGAACAGCGTGGGGTCCGTGTCCTCCGGCGGCTCCACCGAGGAGGAGAGGGAAAAGTTCTCGTCGCTGAGGGTGTAGATCATAAAATACCGCAGTTTGCCCAGCCCCCGGTACTTGGGCAGCAGTGCCAGCGCGAAAAACAGGTGCCGTGCGTTGACCATCAGGCTCAGCACAAAGGCCTGCAGTGGATCAAAGGCCGTTGTCAGCAGCGTAATGGCCACATACTGCATACTGCCGCAGAAGGCAAAGGCACTGACAAAGCCGGCCCACAGGAAGCCGTAACCCTTGGAGGCCATCAGTACGCCGTAGGCCATGCCTACGGCCAGATAGCCGGTCATAATGGGGATGGTATGAGGAAACGCCGCCTTCACCGCCGCGGCAAAGCTCCTGTTCTGCACGGTATCACATCCTTTGAAGCGTGGGATAACGGCGCCATTATAATGTAAAACTCTTTTTCCCGCAATACTGGAAAACAGCGAATAAATGGTATATAATACAGGAACTTGTTGTGACTTTTGGTTGACAAAGGAGCGTATGTCATGGAAGAAATGCGTAGCTTTGGATATATCTGTCCGTCCTGCGGCAAAGCGGTGCTGCACAGCCGCAGCGTTTTCGCCCTGAACGCCGCCGCGGCGCGGATGGAATGCGAATGCGGCAAAGAAGCTCTGACCGCCGAGACGGACGGCCTGCGCTTCCGGCTGAACGTGCCCTGCGGCGTGTGCGGTGGGCACCACCAGGCGGAGTGCGACGCCGGTGCGCTGCTGCACGGCCGGGGCATCGGCTTGGCCTGTCCGGTAAAGCAGGAGCTGTGCTGCTACATCGGTGAGGAGGCCCAGGTGCGAAAGGCCATGGAGGGTCTGGCCCTGCGGGTGGCCAAGGAAAAAGCGTCCCCCGATGAGGCCTTCACCGACAACGTCATCATGTATGAGGTGCTGTCCGAGCTGAAGGATATCGCCGCCCGGGGCGGTATCGCCTGCGCCTGCGGCAGCCGCGAATACACCATGCAGGTGCGCCGCGGCGCGGTGGACCTGACCTGTGCCAAATGCGGGGGACGCCTGCGCCTTCCCGCCGCCACCGACAGCGACCTGGATGATCTGTGCTGCCGCATGACGCTGACCATCCCGGGGAGGTAACATGGGCGCTGTCTTCTGTTTTCTGCTGTTTCTGGCCGCAGTGAGTCTCTGCATCCTTTTGGGCCAGTCCCTGATCCTTGCGATATGGGTGGGCATAGCAGCCTTCGCCGCCCTGGGCCTGCGCCGCGGGATGACCGTGCGGGCCATGTGGGACGCCGCTTGGGCGCAGGGCCGCAAAATGTGCTGCGTGATCGTGATCTACATGCTCATCGGCGCCATCACCGCCCTGTGGCGCAGCGCCGGGACCATCGCCTTCTTCATCTATCACGGGCTGCGCATCATCACGCCGCAGCTGTTCCTGCTGGTGACGTTCCTGCTGACCAGCTTCATTTCCTACGCCCTGGGCACGTCCTTCGGCGTGGTGGGCACCTTGGGCGTGATCCTGATGGCCTTGGCCCGCTCCGGCGGCGTCAGCGTGGCCATCACGGCGGGGACCATCGTGGCCGGCGCCTACTTCGGCGACCGCTGCTCGCCGGCCTCCTCCAGCGCCACGCTGGTGGCCGCCGCCACCGATACCAAACTCTATGACAACCTGCACATGATGCACCGCACCGGCTGGCTGCCCTATCTGGTCAGCCTCGCGGCCTACGCCGCCCTGTCCGTAACGCACCCGCTGGCCATGGTGGACAGCGGTGTGCTGGACCAGCTGTCCGGCACCTTCAGCCTCAGCTGGTGGACGGCCATCCCGGCGCTGCTGATCCTGATCCTGCCGCTGTGCAAGGTCCCCATCCGGCCCACCATGGCCGTCAGTGCGCTGACGGCGCTGCTGGTGACGGTGTTCGCCCAGGGCCGCGCTCTGCTGCCCACCCTGCGGGATGCGGTGCTGGGCTACCTCCCCGCCCCCGGTGCGCTGCACGACGTGCTCTCCGGCGGCGGCATGATGTCCATGGTCTCGGCCACCATCATGGCCGTCAGCGCCGGGCTGTACGCCGGGCTGCTGGGCGGCATGGGCGTGCTGAACGGCGCGGCGCATCTGGCCCAGCGCCTGGCCCGGAGAGCCGGGCGGTTCCCCGCCTGCGCGGCGATCTCCGTGGTGTGCAGCATGGTGTTCTGCAACCAGTCCACCTGCGCGGTGGTGTGCAACCAGCTGCTGGAGGACGACTACACCAAGCGCGGCCACGGCAGGGGCGAGATGGCCCTTGACATCGAGAACTCCGGCATCGTCCTCTCGCCGCTGATCCCCTGGAACATCTCCGTGTCCATCCCGCTGGCCATGCTGGGCGCGGACATGTCCGCCATCCCCTACGAGATACTGCTGTACGCCATCCCTCTGTGCTATTGGCTGACAAAGCGCCGGGTCTACCCGCCGAAAGGAGACGACTGCTATGATACGATTGCTGAGCCGCTGGCTCATTCCTGACCGGGACAACGTGTCCTCCCCCGCCGTCCGCCGCGCCTACGGCACCCTGTGCGGCGCTGTGGGCATCGCGCTGAATATCCTGCTGTTCATCGGCAAATTCTTCGCCGGACAGCTGTCCGGTTCCATCGCCGTCACGGCGGACGCCTTCAACAACCTGTCCGACGCCGGCTCCTCGGCGGTGACGCTGCTGGGCTTCCGTCTGGCGGGCAAAAAGCCGGACACCGACCACCCCTTTGGCCACGGCCGCATCGAGTACATATCCGGCCTGATCGTAGCGGGCCTGATCCTGCTGATGGGCGTGGAGCTGGCCAAGTCCTCCTTTGACAAGATCCTCCATCCGGAGGCCGTCACCTTTTCCCTGATGGCTATCGCCATCATGGCCGCCTCCGTGTGCGTGAAGGTCTATATGTGGCTGTACAACCGGGCCGTCGGCCGGAAGATCAAGTCCGCCGCCATGGAGGCCACCGCCACGGACAGCCTTTCCGACACCGTCTCCACCCTGGCGGTGCTCCTTGCCATGCTCATCGGCAAATGGACCGGTCTGGCGGTGGACGGCTATGTGGGCCTGGTGGTGGCGCTGTTCATCCTGTTCTCCGCCTACAAGGCCGCAAAAGAGACCCTGTCCCCCCTGCTGGGGCAGGCGCCCGACCCGGCGCTGGTGCAGCAGATACGGGATATCGTCCTCTCCAACGACACAGTGCTGGGCGTACACGATCTGGTGGTCCACGACTACGGCCCCGGCCGTCTGATGATCACCCTCCACGCGGAGGTCCCCGCCCACGGGGACATCATGGCCATGCACGATGTGATCGACAACATCGAAAAGGAGTTGATGGAGAAGCTCCACTGTCACGCGGTCATCCACATGGATCCCGTGGACACGGACGACGCGTCCATCGCCCGCCTGCGGGAGCAGGTGGCGGAGCTGGTGAAGCAGGTGGAACCGTCCCTGACCATCCACGACTTCCGGGTGGTGCGGGGCACCACACACGATAACCTGATCTTCGACGCGGTGCTGCCCTTCTCCAGCAGCAAGACCCCGGCCCAGGCAGCGCAGGAGATACGCGCTCTGGTCCGCGCCATGGACGGCAATTACTACGCCGTGGTCACGGTGGAGCACAGCTACACGGACTAAGGGCAACACCGCACAGTGAAAGCCGCGGTGCTGCCCGAAAAAAACCGTGCGCCTGCGGCGCACGGATGAGAGCCCTTATTCCTATTCCCACGTCTGCCATATCTCCGGGCAATAGCCCACGGTGGCCTGCTTCCCGTTGCGGACAATGGGTGCGGCGAACAGCTCCGGGTATTCCAGCAGCTTTTCCTCCGCCGCCTGAGGCGTGATATAGGCCATGTACAGCGCCTCATACGCCCGGCAGTCCTTGTCCACCAGCGCGTCGAAGCTGCCCACGGCCGCCCGGATGGAACGGTACTCCCCCGGAGATACACCCTTGCTCACAAGGTCGATGTACTGGTACTTGATGCGGCGCTCCTTGAACCAGCGCTCCGCCTTTTTCGTGTCGAAGGACTTGCTTTTTCCGAAGATCTGAATATTCATAGCGTATGCTCCTTACAAAAGAAATGGAGGGACAGTATGGACGACACCATCCGCAGACTGAAAGAACTGACAGACGCCAGTGACAACATCGTGTTTTTCGGCGGCGCCGGCGTATCCACCGAGTCCGGGATACCGGACTTCCGCAGTGTGGACGGCCTGTACCGCCAGAAATTCAAATACCCGCCGGAGACCATGCTCAGCCACACATTTTACGAGACGCACACCGAGGAATTCTACGACTTCTACCGGGCCAAAATGCTGGCCCTGGACGCCCAGCCCAACGCCGCCCACCGCAAGCTGGCGGAATGGGAGCGGCAGGGGAAGCTGAAGGCCGTCATCACCCAGAACATCGACGGCCTTCACCAGAAGGCCGGCAGCCAGGAGGTCCTTGAGCTCCACGGCAGCGTGCTGCGGAACCACTGTACCCGCTGCGGGAAATTCTACGGTGTGGAGCGCATCGTGAACAGCCGGGGCGTGCCCCGCTGCTCCTGCGGCGGCATCATTAAGCCGGACGTGGTGCTGTATGAGGAGTCCCTGGATGAGGACGTGATGGCCCGCGCCATCCACTATATCCGGCAGGCGGACGTGCTCATCATCGGCGGCACGTCGCTGGTGGTCTATCCCGCCGCCGGGCTGATACAGTACTACCGCGGCCATAAGCTGGCGGTCATCAACAAGGGCGGGGCCGGCAGCGGTCTTGGCGCCGCCGTCACCATCGACGGCCCTATCGGCCAGGTCATGGCCCAATTATAACACGCAGCGCCCCGACACGCAAGCCGGGGCGCTGCGTGCTATTGCGAACGCCGTGCCGATGTGCTATACTATATGTTCAAAAAAACACCAAGCGAGGCATAGCATGACCACGAAAGATTATCAGACCCGCAGCCCCCTGCGGATATTCCTCTCCTACTTCAAACCCCACCGGCGGCTCTTCGCCCTGGACCTGTCCTGCGCGTTCCTCATCGCCTGCATCGACCTGGCGTTCCCGCTGGTGTCCCGCGCCGCCATGTATACCTGGCTGCCCCAGCGGCAGTTCCGGGTATTCTTCATCGTCATGGCGGTGGTGGTGGCCGCCTATGTGCTGCGCTCGGCGCTGTACTTCGTGGTGGCCTACTGGGGCCACACCTTCGGCATCCGCGTGGAGGCGGATATCCGCCGCGATCTGTACCGCCACATTCAGGAGCTGGGCTTCGACTTCTACGACCGCAACCGCACCGGCCAGCTGATGAGCCGCCTGACCAGCGACCTGTTTGAACTGACGGAGCTGGCCCACCACGGGCCGGAGGATCTGTTCATCTCCCTGGTGACCATCGTGGGCGCGCTGGCGGTGATGTTCACCCTGCGCTGGGAGCTGGCGCTGGTACTGCTGGTGCTGCTGCCTGTCCTGCTGACCATGGCCCTGCGCCGCCGCCGGCAGATGAGCGCCGCCTCCCGGGCTGCCAAGGTCAAGACCGGCACCATCAACGCCGCCATCGAGTCCGGCCTGTCCGGCGTGCGGACCACCAAGGCCTTTGCCAACGAAGAAGCCCAGCAGCAGCGGTTCGACGAGGCCAACGAGGTGTTCAAGACCGCCAAGCGTGGCTTTCACAAGGAGATGGGCCGCTTCAACGCGGTGATGGAGTTCTGCACCGGCATATTGCCGGTGGCGGTGATCGCCGTGGGCGGCTGGCTCATCATGGGGGAGAAAATGGACTATGTGGATCTGATCACCTTCTCCCTATACGTCACCGCCTTCGTCAGTCCCATCCGCAAGCTGGCCAACTTCGCCGAGATGTTCTCCAACGGCTTCGCGGGCCTGCACCGCTTCATTGAGCTGATGGCCACCGAGCCGTCCATCCAGGACGCCCCCGACGCGCAGCCCCTCGAACATGTACAGGGCCGCGTGGACGTGAACGACGTCTCCTTCGCCTACGGCGAAAAGGCCGAGGTGCTGCACAACGTGACGCTGCACATCCCCGCCGGCGAGACGGTGGCCCTGGTGGGGCCCTCCGGCGGCGGCAAGACCACCCTGTGCCAGCTGCTGCCCCGGTTCTACGATGTGGACAGCGGCAGCATCACCGTCGACGGCCGCGATGTCCGCGCCGTCACCCAGCGCTCCCTGCGCCGGGCCATCGGCATCGTACAGCAGGACGTGTTCCTGTTTGCCGACACCATCCGCGAGAATATCCGCTATGGCCGCCCTGACGCCACCGACGCTGAGGTAGAGCAGGCGGCGCGGCAGGCGGAGATCTACGACGATATCTGCGCCATGCCCGACGGGTTCGACACCTATGTGGGCGAGCGGGGCGCGCTGCTCTCCGGCGGGCAGAAGCAGCGGGTGGCCATCGCCCGGGTGTTTCTGAAGGCCCCGCCCATTCTGATACTGGATGAGGCCACCTCCGCGCTGGACAGCGTGACGGAAGCCCGCATCCAGGGCGCCTTTGACCGTCTGGCCCGAGGCCGCACGACACTGATCATCGCCCACCGGCTGTCCACCATTCGTTCGGCCGGCCGGATACTGGTGATACAGGACGGTGTCGTCGCCGAGCAGGGCTCCCACCAGGAACTCCTGGCGAAGAACGGCGTGTACGCCACACTGTACCGCACGCAGAATTTGGGGGCATAACATGGACAGACGTGAACTGCTGGACAGAGCCGCCCACAGCCCGGAGGAACGGCTGCTGCTGAGCCGCGTGTGGGATAAGTGTGAGCAGTGCCGCACGCGGAACATTCCCACGGCCACAGGCTTTCTCTCGCCCCAGGAACAGACGGCGGCGCAGCATCTGCTGAACGCGCTGGGGTGCCGGGAGGGCTATGTACTTTGGGGCGGCTATGACGGCGCGGAGCGCCGGCGGCTGGTGTTCCTGCCGGACTGGCTGGAGACGCCTGACGACCAGGTCGCGGCGGTGCGGGCCGCGTGCCGCAGCGGCGGCGACCTGACCCACCGGGATTTTTTGGGCAGTTTGATGGCTCTGGGATTGACCCGGGAGAAGATAGGCGATATACTTGTGGAAAAGGGCGGCTGTCAGGTGCTGCTGGACCCGTCCATGACGGATTTCCTGCTGCAGAACTGGGACAGCGCCGGCCGGGAGAAGCTCACCGTAACGCCGCTGCCGCTTTCGGCGCTGGCGGTCCCCCATGCGGCGGTGAAGGAACTGCGGGACACCGTCTCCTCCCTGCGGCTGGACAACGTGCTGGCGGCGGGATTTTCTCTCAGCCGGGGCCGGGCGGCGGAGGCCGTGGAAAAGGGGTCCGTACAGGTGAACTACGTCACCTGTGTGAAGCCGGGCAAGCCCGTGTCGGCGGGGGATACCATCACCTGCCGCGGTCTGGGAAAATGCGTATTGGACAGCGTGGGCGCTCCCACGAAAAAGGGCCGCCTGCCGGTGGACATACGGCGATACATATAAGGGAGAAACAGCTATGGACGAGAAGAAGATAGCACGCATCAACGAGCTGGCCCGCAAGGCCAAGGCCGAGGGGCTGACAGACGCGGAGATCGAGGAGCGCGCTGCACTGCGGCAGGAGTACCTGAACGCGGTAATGGCCAATGCCCGCAGCGTGCTGGAGAATACCTATATCGTGGACGAAAAGGGCAACAAGCGAAAGCTGCGGGGAAAGGGAGAAGGGGAAGCATGAGCTACGAATACAATGAGAACAACGGTCTTCAGCCGAAGCCGCCGAAAAAGAACAATAACGACCTGGGTTCGTGGATATTCATCGCGGTGATGTTTGCCGTGGCCTGGCCTGTGGGCCTGATCCTGCTGCTGAGCAAGCTCAGCGAGGGCGGCGGCAGGAAAATGCGCCAGCAGGCGCGGGATGCGTGGCAGCGGACGGCGGCGGGCAGCGCCGAGGCGAAGCCTGCGCAGGCGCGCGCCTCCGCGGCGAAGAACACCGTCCGCAAGGTCACAGAGACGCCGAACTACTCCGACAAGGGCGCCAAAACCATGAAGATCATCGGCGCGGTGGTGGGTATTCTGGGCGTGTTTTTCCTGGTGCAGCAGGTGGACTACTTTGAACTGCGCTACGCCATCAAATGGCATGAATGGATGGACCTGCTGCGGCAGCTGTTCTATCCCCTGGGCATGATGGCCGGCGGCGCGTCCCTGCTGCTGGGCAGCGGCGCCATGAAGCGCCGCCAGCGGCGCTTTGCCACCTACCTCCGCACCGTCGGGCAGAAGCAGGCCGTGCCCCTGGACTATCTGGCCCGGGCCGCCGACGTGTCCCGCCGCCGGGTGGAGAAGGACGTGAACCTGATGCTGGAAAAGGGCCTCTGGGGTGACGAGGCCTATATCGACATGGGCAGCGGTATGCTCTTCAAGTCCCAGGCCGCCGCCACGGCGTACTTTGATGCCGCCCACCGCGCCAAGGCGGAGCAGGGTCAGCCCGCACAGCCCGCGCCCGCGCCGGCGGGCTACGCCGCCATCCTGGCCCAGATCCGCGAGCTGAACGACCGCATCGCCGACGAGGCCATCAGCGCCAAGCTGGACCGCATGGAGCAGGTGTCCGGCCGTATTTTCAAACTCATTGAAGAGGACGAGGCCAAGCGTGACGCCGCCGGCACGTTCCTGAACTACTACCTGCCCACCACCCTGAAGCTGCTGGAAAACTACGCCAGCTTCGAGGAGGCCGGCGTCAGCGGCGAGAACCTGAGCCAGGCCAAGGCCAAGATCGAAAAGACCATGGACAGCATCGTGGCGGGCTTCGAGCACCAGCTGGACGAGCTGTACCGCACCGATGCCATGGATATCGACAGCGATATCCGGGTGATGGAGACCATGCTGCGCCGGGACACCGCCAGCGTGGCGGACGACTTCGGCCTGAACGGCAGCAGCGCCGTGCAGCAGCGGGATGAGTAAACGAAAAGGGAAACGCAGCACGCCTGCGTTTCCCTTTTGTGCTTGCGGCCCTTTTCCGCCCCCGCCGCGGCACAAAAAGCGCCTTGTTTGTTGACGGGACGGGAAAAATGGGGTACAATGTCGGTAACGTTACCAGCGACCTGTTTCGCGTCCTTTGACGGAACAGGCGTGCTACCATAGAGCAGACGAGCAGAGTGAGAGAAAAGGAGCTGAGCACATGACGCGGCACCCGGCCCACGACATCTACACCTACCTCGGCGCACACCCGGCGGAGCAGGGCTTCACCTTCCGCGTGTGGGCGCCCCACGCCCGCGCCGTAGCGCTGGCCGGGGACTTCAACGGCTGGCAGCCCCGGCCCATGACCCGGCTGGATACCGGCGTGTGGGAAACGGCGGCGGAAAACGCCAAGGTCTACGACGCCTACAAGTATGTGGTCACCGGCGCGGACGGCCGGGTGGTCTGGAAGGCCGATCCCTGCGCCTTCCATGCGGCCACCCGTCCCGGGACAGACAGCAAGGTCTACGACCTGTCCGGATACCAGTGGCGGGACGATGACTGGCGGCGGCAGCGGCTGGAAAAGCCGCCGGTGAACGGCGAGCTGCTGATCTACGAGGTGCATCTGGGCTCGTGGAAGCGCCACGAGGACGGCTCTCCCCTGAGCTATGTGGAGCTGGCAAAGGAGCTGCCCTCCTATGTAAAGGCCATGGGCTACAACTTCGTAGAGCTGCTGCCGGTGACGGAATACCCCCTGGACGACAGCTGGGGCTACCAGTGCACCGGCTACTTCGCCCCCACCAGCCGCTACGGCACGCCCCACGACTTCATGGCCCTGGTGGATGCCCTGCACCGGGCGGGGCTGGGCGTGATACTGGACTGGGTGCCCGCCCACTTCTGTAAGGACAGCCACGGGCTTATCGAATTTGACGGCACCTGCCTCTACGAGTACGGCGACCCCCTGAAATGGGAGCACGCCGGCTGGGGCACCCGTGTATTCGACTTCGGCAAGCCGGAGGTCCGGGAATTCCTGCTGTCCTCCGCCGTCTACTGGTTGAAGGAATACCACATCGACGGGCTGCGGGTGGACGCGGTGGCATCCATGCTGTATCTGGACTATGACCGGCAGGGCGGCGCGTGGCGTCCCAACAAGGACGGCGGCCGGGAGAACCTGGAGGCCATCGACTTCCTGCGTGAGCTGAACCGGGCAGCCTTTGCCGCCGACCCGGCGGCGCTGATGGTGGCGGAGGAGTCCACCGCGTGGCCGCTGGTCACCTATCCGCCGGAGCAGGGCGGTCTGGGCTTCAACCTGAAGTGGAACATGGGCTGGATGAACGACCTGTGCCACTATCTGAAGATGGACCCCTACTTCCGCCAGTTCCACCACCGGGACGTGACGTTCTCCATGGTCTACGCCTTCTCGGAAAACTACGTCCTGCCCCTGTCCCACGACGAGGTGGTCCACATGAAGGGCTCTCTCCGGGGCAAGATGCCCGGCGACGACTGGCGGCAGCTGGCCGGTGTAAGGAGTTTCTGGGCCTATATGCTGTGCCACCCCGGCAAAAAGCTGCTGTTCATGGGCAGCGAGCTGCCCCAGTGGCACGAGTGGGACTTCCGCGGCCAGCTGGACTGGTATCTGCTGGACGATCCCGCCTGCCGGGCCAGCCATGAGTGCCTGCGGCAGCTGAACCGGCTGTATAAGCGCAACCGGTGCCTGTGGGAAAACGACCGGGACTGGGACGGCTTTACATGGCTGGTGGCCGATGATAACCACAACAATGTGCTGGTGTTTCTGCGGCGGGACCGCAGGGGCCACGAGCTGATCTGTGCGGTGAATTTCGCGCCGGTGCCCTGGGACAACTACCGCTTCGGCGTGCCGGCGGCGGCGCGGTACGAGGTACTGTTCAACACGGACGACGCCTGCTGGGGCGGCAGCGGCTGCGCCCTTCCGGCGGGCAGCCGGATCGACGTGGACGAGATCCCCTCCCACGGGCGGGAGACGTCCCTTTCCCTGACCATCCCGCCCCTGGGCGCGGTGCTGCTGCGCCGGGAGGGAAAACGCCCCCGGAAAAAACAGAACACAGGAGGTACGCAAGGATGAAAAAAGAGTGTGTGGCGATGCTGCTGGCCGGCGGCCAGGGCAGCCGCCTGTACGTGCTCACCGGCAGCATGGCCAAGCCCGCCGTGCCCTTCGGCGGCAAATTCCGCATCATCGACTTTCCCCTGTCCAACTGTACCAACTCCGGCATCGACACCGTGGGCGTACTGACCCAGTACCGGCCGCTGGAGCTGAACACCTACATCGGCAGCGGCCAGCCCTGGGAGCTGGACCGTGTCAACGGCGGCGTACATATCCTGCCGCCCTACCAGAGCGCCGGCGGCGCCGTCTGGTACAAGGGCACCGCCAACGCCATCTACCAGAACATCGGCTTCGTGGATCTGTACGACCCGGAGTACGTGCTGGTGCTCTCCGGCGACCACATCTATAAGATGGACTACTCCCTGATGCTGCGCCGCCACAAGGCCACCGGCGCTGACTGCACCATCTCCGTCATGGAGGTCCCCTGGGAGGAGGCCAGCCGCTTCGGCATCATGGCCGTGGACGGTGATGATAATATCACCGAGTTCGCCGAGAAGCCCAAGGAACCGAAAAGCAACCTGGCCTCTATGGGCATCTATATCTTCACCTGGAAAAAGCTGCGCCAGTACCTCATCGATGATGAGACTGACCCCCGCAGCGACAACGACTTCGGAAAAAACATCATCCCCGCTATGCTGCGAAACGGTGAGAGGATGTCCGCCTACCGCTTCGAGGGCTACTGGAAGGACGTGGGCACGCTAGACTCCCTGTGGGACGCCAACATGGATATGCTCTCCCCCGGCTCCGGGCTGAACCTGCTGGACAAGAAGTGGCGCATCTACGGCCGCACGCCCACCTGCCCGCCCACCTACATCGGTAAAACGGGCGATGTGGGCAACAGCGCCGTGGCCAAGGGCTGCACCGTGCTGGGCGAGGTAAAGAACGCCGTCCTCAGCACCGGCACCACCGTGGCCGAGGGCGCGTCCGTCTCCTATTCCGTGGTCATGCCCGGCGCCGTCATCGAGGCAGGCGCGAAGGTGTCCTACGCCATCGTGGGCGAGGGCTGCCGCGTAGGCAGAAACGCCGTGGTGGGCGGCGCCCCGGGCAGCGTCCCCTTTGAGGACTGGGGCATCGCCGTACTGGGGCCCCGGACCTCCGTGGCGGACGGCGCGGTCATCGAACCGAAAATGATGCTGGGCGAAAACGGCAAGGAGGTGCGGCCATGAACGGAATGCACGGGATCATCTTCTCCTACGACAAGGAAACCGGTCTGCGGGAGCTCATCGAAAATCGCGTCCACGGCTCCATCCCTTTCGGCGGTGACTACCGCATCATCGACTTCATCCTCTCCAGCATGGTGAACGCCGGCGTCACGGACGTGGGCGTCATCATGCACGGCAAGTGCCAGTCGCTGCTGGACCACCTGGGCAGCGGCAAGAGCTGGGACCTGAGCCGCAACTTCGGCGGTCTGACGCTGCTGCCGGCCTTCGCCTATAATGAGCAGCACCGCGGCGACGGCCAGTTCCGCGGCCGCGTGGATGCCCTGGGCAGCGTGATGAACTACCTGAAGAGCATCCGTCAGGACTACGTGGTGCTGTCCGACAGCGACACGGTCATCAACGCGCCCCTGGAGGACGTGCTCCGCCGCCATATCGACACCGGCGCGGACATCACCGCCGTCTGCACCGCCGTCCCCGGCGACGGGCAGGACACCTATTTCCGGCTGGACGCCCGGGGCCGCATCACCGACACGGCCTACGGCCTGCACACGCCGGAGGGCTATCGCTGCCTGAACATCTTTGTCCTGCGGACCGAGCTGCTCATCCAGCTGGTGACGGAGTGCCTGAGCCACAACCGTTACAGCCTGCGGCGGGATATCCTTCAGGGCATGAGCAGCCGCCTCCATCTGCAAAGCTACGTCTACGACGGCTACGCCGCCCACATCAGCACCCTGCAGAACTACTACGACCGCAGCATGGAGCTGCTGGATACCGCCACCCGCAGCGCCCTGTTCTGCCCGGACCGCCCGGTATACGGCAAGGAAAACGACTCCCCCTCCAGCTACATCGACCCGGAGGGCGGCTGCGTCAACTCCCTGGCCGCCGACGGCTGCGACATCCAGGGTAGCGTAAAAAACTGCGTGCTGTTCCGCAACGTGCGTATTGAAAAGGGTGCCAGCGTGGAAAACTGTATCCTGTTCAAGGACACGGTGGTCAAGCGCGGTGCCATACTGCGGGGCGTGATCACCGACAAATACGTCACCGTCAGCGAGAATGTGACCCTGATGGGCCACGAGCGCTATCCCATCGTCATCGCCAAGGGCGCGACGGTGTAAGAGAAAGGAGCCTGCCATGAAGCTGCTGTATGTGACCAGCGAGGCCTATCCCTTCTGCAAGACCGGCGGCCTGGCCGATGTGGCCGGCAGCCTCCCCCCCGCCCTGGCGGCGGAGGGTGTCGAGACCGCCGTCATTCTGCCCCTATACGACAAGATCGGCCCCCAGTGGCGGGAGAAAATGACCTTCCGCCGGTATATCTACGTGGACCTGGGCTGGCGGCATGAGTACTGCGGCCTGTTCTCCCTCTATGACCGGGGTGTGACCTGGTACTTCGTGGACAACGAAAAATACTTCCGCCGCGGCCGCCTGTACGGCGAGTTTGACGACGGCGAGCGCTTCGCCTTTTTCAGCAAGGCCGTCGTCGACCTGCTGCCCAGCCTGGACTGGATGCCGGACATCCTCCACTGCAACGACTGGCAGACGGCGCTGGTACCCATCTATCTCAAGGACGCGGCCACCCGCTGGTGGGAGATACGCCATATCCGCACGGTGTTCACTATTCACAACATTGAGTATCAGGGCCGCTACGGCAGCGACAGCGTAGACCAGCTCTTCGGTCTGAATCGTGGCTGGTACGATGACGGCACCCTCCGCATGGACGGCGACGTGAACCTGATGAAGGGTGCCATGCTCATGGCGGACGCCGTCACCACCGTCAGCCCCACCTACGCCGCGCAGCTCCACGATCCCCGGTACGCCGAGGGGCTGGAGAGCGTGGTGGACGCCATCGGCTGGAAAATGCACGGCGTGGTCAACGGCATCGACACCGTCACCTACGACCCCGCCGCCGACCCGGCGCTTCCGGCGCATTACACGGCGGCAGACCCGGCCGGCAAGGCCGTGTGCAAGGCATCCCTGCAGGCTGCCCTCGGACTTGCCCAGGAGCCGGACACGCCGCTGATCGCCATGGTGACGCGGCTGGTGGGCCACAAGGGGCTTGATCTCGTGCAGCAGGCCATGGACGGCATCATGGCCACCGGCTGCCAGTTCGTGGTACTGGGCACCGGTGACCGGGGGTATGAGGATTTCTTCCGCTGGAAGGCGGGTCAGTACCCCGGCCGCGTGTCAGCCCAGATCCTGTACGCCGAGGACCTGTCCCGCCGCGTCTACGCTGCCGCGGACCTGTTCCTGATGCCCTCCCGCAGCGAGCCCTGCGGCCTGAGCCAGATGATCGCCATGCGCTACGGCGCGGTGCCCATCGTGCGGAGCACCGGCGGTCTGGCGGACACCGTGCGCTCCTGCCAGGTGGGGCAGGAGGACGGCACCGGCTACCTGTTCGGCGACTATGACGCCGGGGCCATGCTCTCCGTCATCGGTCAGGCCACCGGCCTGTACCGGGGCGACCGGGCAGGCTTCGACACCGTTCGATACCGTGGCATGACCGCGGACTTCAGCTGGGGCCGCAGTGCGGCGGCCTACCGGCACATTTATGAGAACCTTTGACCCAAGGAGGAGTTACCCGATATGACCTACAACAAAGAGACCCTGAAAGAGGCCATCGTGCAGAAGCTGCGCCTCAACTACGGCTGCACCGAGCAGCAGGCCACCGACGGCGAGATGATGAAGGCCTGCGCCATGGTCCTGCGTGACATCATGGCCGAGCACGGCGTACAGACCCGCGAGGAGACGGCCCATGAGGAAAAGCGTAAGGTCCACTACCTGTCGCTGGAGTTCCTGATGGGCCGCAGCCTGATGAA
>CDZH01042991.1_pt1 | contig 25282 bp, 33 predicted proteins | sample 557721 | NCBI WGS metagenome assembly CDZH01 (sample SAMEA3182062, study PRJEB8094) | gut metagenome | biome: human; feature: gut; material: Stool; isolation source: human stools | place: Canada | collected 2013-01-14 | reverse complement strand
CTGGTGCGGGGTACATAGTATGTCTGTAATATGCTTATTTAGATGTGTTTAATATATAGCAGGAGAGCGCGGGAGGGAGCGTTTTCAGAATTTTAAAAGGGCGTATTGCACGCCGACACCGATATAAGGAGCGGTTTTTCCGGTTGTGGGGACGATGCCCACACCGGCCTGTATGCCGAACGAGAATCGGGAATCATGCCTTGTCGTTACCTCTCTTATCGTCTGGGTCTGTCGGTACACCTCCATTTCCACGAGTTCGGGCCTGTATCCCTCCACCACGGCCCGGTATTCCGGGGTCCTATATTCTTTCCGTTCTATGGGGACGGCGACCGGGACGCGGACGGTATCGACCACGCCCGGCAGGTAGCATGTATCGACGCGTACGCGGGTGACGGTGTGGGGCACGGGGATTTCCCGGACGATGGTATCCGTCACCGTCACCGTATCGCGGCGCAGTATTTCGACCTGTTCGGGGTGACTGGTGCAGCGCCCGACGAGGAAGCCGATGCCGAAAACGAGTACCGCCGAGATTGCGGCGGTAATTATCGTGCGTGCGTTCATATCCGGGCGTTTTTTGCGTTTTCCTTGTCGGGACGGTCAACTATACCGCCGACCGGACGAAAGCCAAAATAAAGCCGACGAGGACGCCGACGAGGGTAACGTTCAGGTCTTGCCACTCGAATGTTCCGCGCTTCATCCATTTATCCCACACGAACTCCTTTCCGAATGCGGCGAGTATACCGGCGACAGCACCGGCTGCAGGGGAAAAGATGCCGAACGTAAGCGCCACGGCATAGCCTGCCAGAAGATGTAATATTTTGTCTGTTTCCATATTGTATGGTATTATAAGTGCAGTACTTGGCCGCGGTTGCCGGATGCTTTCCATGAAACATGTATCCATGCGTAATTGCTTTCGTCTATCAATTGGTCGAACGGAATCCCTGCTGCTTGAATCATGCTGAACAATCTACGATTCTTGTCTGGTGAACCTACCGTAATGTCTGCTGCTTCTCCCTGCATATGTTGAGAATTGACGGCCCCGCCTACTGCTTTGTTCAGCATCGGCGTGCGAAAACCGCTATTCACAATTACAGGGCCGCCCCATAATGCGCGTATGGGGTCGAGGCAATTATCGATTAGGGCGATAAGGGCTACCTTGACTTGCGGGGGCGGCGTGTTGTCCATGCCCCGGCTGATGGCTGTTTTCGAGCGGCAGAGTTCCGCAACCGTGAAATACTTTCCCATGCTACCGTATCGTGTCTTTGCGTTCCCTGCCGGTTATTTCGGACAGGTACAGTTCGTCGTTGGCTATTTTCTGAATCAATACAGGGCACTGCGAGGTGTCCGGGCAGAACTTGCATTCGTGCGCCTTGTTCATGGCGCTCTTGTTGCGCGAATGCTTGATTTCCAGCGTGTGGTTTTCGCCCGATAGCTGCTCGATGTACGTGTCTTTGGATATTATCAGCTCTTGCAGGCTGTTGATGCGGCCCTGACAAAATTCTATCTGTTCCTGCAATATGGAGACGGTGCCCTCCATTGCTTTGACCTCCTGCTCGAAAGCCTCGGCAGTCTTGAACCGCTTAGCCTGCCGCCTGTACAGGAAAATAGTATAGAACGACGACCCGCCGAACAGACAGGTAAGGGCCGACAGTATCCAATTGAGTGTATCCATAATTACAGCTTTTTTTGCCCGATGCGCACGATATGCCGGGGCGCCTCGGTATACTGTTTGCAGGGTAATAAATCATATGCCGCGCACATCTCCACGACCTGTTCCAAGTATGCCTCGCCGATGCGCTGGGCGTCGTTCGATGCTCTTACTATCGCGTTATCTTCAACACGTGACGAAAACTCGCCATCCTTGTAGCGTACGCCGAATGCTGTTATATTAATCGGATTGTTTACCAAAAAACGTGCGTATGCGATGTACGATATGGCATACACAATACCGGGGGCGTATTTGTCACCGCAATTTCCCAACGTGTAATAACCGCCGTACATCAGTGCGTGGTACTGTTCATTCGTCAGCGTAACCGTTACACCGTCCGGGCGAGTGTATTCTGTATCGTCCTCGTTGTTGTACGCATCCAGAAACCGGTAAAGAGGCGCCCCGATTGCGTCCATAAGGCGCAGAGACTCCGCCTCCATGAGGTAAGGTTCTAACCGGTCTTTCGCGTTCATGTTAGCGGCGATGGGCCTTACCTTTTGAACGTCTTGTATATTAACTAACATTGGGCACGAGTTTTAGTGCATCGTCTTCACTTATTCCGTATAATAAATTGAGTGCGCTGCGCTTCTGCTGCACGGTCAGTGCCGTGTCTTTCATCAGCTCCACCACACGTGCGGCCGCGGATTCCCCGTGCGTCTCTATGTATGAGCCGCCGGAGTTGTACGCCAGCGGAGTAATCTCGAAATCATAGTTTGCATCCTCTTCCCACCAGAATCCGAACAAATAACTGAGGGTGTCGGATATGGCCTTTCGGTCGCGGAATGTTATCGAGTTGTAGAACTTGTAAGCATTCGTAATAAGGTCTGCGCCGATATTTCCGGCAACGTCTTTTGCCCGGAGAATGGGCGGTTGCTTGAATGCCTGCCCGATGTTGTCCGGAATGATGTTCTGCGTCGTCGAGAATTTGGCGTCGTAGTTTTCGCCGGAGAGGGAAACGAACTGCGGTATTTGTTCTTTGTTTTTTGCCGTCGTGTACCAGAGTTGCATGGCGTTTTCGTCGCCCTGGAACTTGGCCAGCTCTTCCTGTTTGCGGCGGAGCTGTTCTTCGTTCTGGTCGCTCTCCATGATGTCGACCAGCAGACCGGCCAGCATGAAGTTACTGCATACGTTGCGTCCGGCAATATTGGCGAGTCCTTCCTCCGTGCGCATATCGGTAAGCTCTGCCACGTATTTAGGGATTGGATACGCCAAATCGCCGACGGAAGAGCCGCAGAAATAATACACTTGCCCCCGATATGCCTCCCAGCCTCCGGCATCGTCCACTTCGGCGCGTACCACGTCCGGCGAGGGGTTGAAAAGGTTGTAGCGGATGATGTCGGATGGTTTCCAGCGCAGCCGGTTTCGGGACGTCCGGCGTCCCCAATCCGTGTGTACTGCGATATGCGTTATATCGTCGTTTTCGCCAGTGCCCAGCCTGCAAAACTCAAACGGTACGACGTGCATATCCTTTATGCGGTAATCCTCCGTATAATTAACATGCACGGCGAAACCGTTGTATTTGGTGTAGTCTTCGACGATGCGCCGCAAGAACATACTGCCCGTATCTTTGTCGTTTACGTACATTTCGTTTGCGGCGCTGTCTCTGAAACATGCACCGTTCACGAAATCCGCGTAAATATCCAGACACGAGCTGGCCGTCTTGGATGCCGTCACCAATTCAGAAACGAGCTGCGGGAAATCATTGTCCTCGCCGTAGGTGAGGATGTGGCATTGCAACCAATCGTACGTTCTGAACTGCTGCTTCGTCTTTATCTGCGACGCTATCATATCGGCTTATTTTTTCACGCGCTTTTTCTTCGATACCGGAGTTTCGGGTTCGGTAGCCGCTTCCGGGGTTTCGGGGTCCGATTCGGCAGCCTGTTCCTGCATCCTTTTACGGTATGCCTCGATTCGGGCGTCCACGTCGTCGGGGAGCTTGCTGAAATGTTTCCGCACGTCCGGGTTGTTTGCCAAATGCCGCAGGGCGATTTCTTCGCCTTTGGCCCGCAGACTTGCCGGGGTAAGTACCCAATCTATTTCGAGGTTCACCGGGTCGAGTTTGTACGTGCCGGGGTATACATCATATTCCGTTGTCATTGCTTCCGTAGTTTGAATTTTCAGCAGTTTGATGTGCGCCTCTATATAACAGTATATGCACCCTCGCAGTTTCAGGTCGAGAAACACTGCCGCCAAATACTGTATTTCGGTGCGGGCGGCGCTGTTGGTGTCCAGCTCGCGGATATACCTGTTTTTCGCTTCGGTGCTTTTGCTCTGGTAGGCATATTGATATGCTTCCAAGCGTGTTATATCTTCGGCATTCATGACTGTTTCGGCCCTCCGGGGCACGGGAAAAAGTTATGGAAAATGGACGATAGAAAACCCGTGCCCGGATGCCGTAAAAATAGGTTGATGTTACTTGGTGGCGGAGCTCAGCAGCGATTCGATGGCTGCGTCCGTCGCGTCTTCGCTCGTTTTGAAGAACGATTTGGGCAGGGAGTTTTCCCGCCCGCTGTCGTTGGTGGAGAGGGTCACGTCGTAGGCCACGCCGTCGGTTACTTCGGTCGAGGCGGTAAGCGCAGAAATGCTCAGTCCGGACTCCCATCCGTACACTTCGTACTTCGTATCCCCTGCCTCGCCACGGTCTTTATTTTCGACGATAGCTATGATAAGTGCATTCGTCAGCCCGTTAATGAACTTCTTTGCCGCCTCCGATTTCTTGAAGATGCGCACCTGCACGCTGTGGGTGTGGCTGTTGGTGTAGGTACCGGCGTTGATTTCGTCGGTACCTATCGTAGCATCCGGCAACGAGTCAACCTCGTATGCCTTTGCCCCCGTCTTCAGACTCAGGTCGGAAATGATGTTGTTTTCCACGGTCGATGCGCCGCGGTTGATGTCCGAATAGCTTATGAGGATGACGCGCGATGAAGTACCCGAAATCGCCGTTGCCTCGCAGTCGGCATTCGTGAAACCGACACTTATTTTTGAACAATCTAAAGCCATAGCACTATTTATATTGCAATCATGAACAAATCGGGATTGGTCAGCTTGGCGTCGAGGCGGCCCATCATGCGCATGTTCACCACCTTGTCCTCCTTGTTGTACCACACCTCCGTGTTGTCGAAACTGTCGTAGGAATCGACGCCCACGCCCAGCACCGCACGCGAAGTGTAAATTGCGCGGGTGGGGTTATCGTACTTCGTGCCGTTGTCGAAGTATGCGCGTATCGTCTTATCCCACTGCGGCATGGCGATAACGGGGATGTCGTTGAACCGGAGTTCGGAACCGACGCCGTCCATGATGTCGCGCGAGGTGTAGTTAGGCACGCCGTTCGTAAGCTGCATGTTGTAGGCGTCGTAGAAGTTTTGCGTGGTGAGAATTACGCCGTCCTCGCGCCCGCGCAGTCCGATAGGAGCGCCAAACACGAGGCCCCGCAGAATCTTGAATGCGTCGAAGTCCTCGCCGAGTTCCTGTGCCGCATAGCTTTCGCCGGCATTTTCGGAAATAGTCACGCGCTGTTCGGTGTTGGACGTCGCCTGCGTAATGGCCTGCTTCCAGAAACCGTCGAGCAGGTTGAAATACTTCACGTCCACGCCTGCAGTAACGGCTCCGGTAGTTGCGCTGGCGGCTGCCGTATCGCCGAACCACGTACTGCGCCACATGAAATCGCGCACCGATTTACGAAGTACTTCGAGCACGATGTTCATATAGTCCGTGTCGGTGAAGTCGGGAATCCGAACGCCGGTATGCAGCGAATATATAGTTGCGGCGTTTTGCAAGTCTGTATAACACTGCTGGAGATATATTTCCCACGTTTTCGGGGACCATTCCAGTTTGCGGGTATTGATGCTCCACGTCTGCTTTTGGGAGTTACAGCCGGTGTCCGGCACCCCGACGAGGCTGCCCTCGCCGATGAATCCTACCTCGGTATTGGTTACGATGCCGGGGTATACCGTGTGGAACCTGTTGAAATCGGGAGCACCTACCGTGTCCTCGAATATCATTTGGCTTATTGCGTCGATAAGTTTACCCTCAAAGGTAAACTTCGACATATCGAGAAAACCTCCTGCTGCCATATCTTAATATATGTTAATAGGTTTATTATTAGGTTGTTACTTTACTTTTGCGCCGTCTGCGGCTTTCTTCTGCTTTTCGCGTGCATCGGCGATGATGTCCGCCGCCGTGTTAGTCGGGGTGACCTTGCAGGTCGGCACATAGTTCGTGCGGGTCGGGGGTATCTCCTTGCTGCCGCGCAACCGGCGCAGCTCCGCCTCCTGTTCGTCGATAACCCGGCGGGCTTCTTCGAGCATCTCTTCCAGCTCATGCACGCGCTCTTCGAGGCCGCCGATGCCCGGCTCGTTCGGCGTTTCGATAGCCATAACGACGCCGTCCTCAATCGTGACCTTGCGGCCGTCGCTGAGTACGAACTCGCCCTCCGTGTCGCCCGCGGTCACCTGTACTTTGTCGCCTACTTTGAGGTCGTCCTCCGTGGAAGAGGTCGAAAACACCACATTCCCCTCGGCGTCCTTGTAGTCGAAGTTGAAAATCTCGTGCTTCTTGAAGTAATTGGCCATGCGTTCCATGAATGACGCATACGCCGACTGTTTGGTTTCTGCCATGATAGAATTATATAATTGGTTGGTATTGTAACTGTTTATGCTGCTTATGAATCCCAATTCCAGCAGCGACGCGGCAGTGTGCACGCGCTCCTCGTGCATGACGGCCCGCAGCCGCTCTCGGTCAGTCCCCGTCCGCTCTTCGTACACGTCCAATATCGCCTCCTCCTCCATTGCCAAAGCCTCCGCAAGCGCCGTGCAGCTCCTGGATGTTACCGTGCCGAAAATGTCCGTCGATACATGATGTATCAAGGCCCGCACGTTCTTGTTCGCCGTCCTGTGCTCTTTGGGTGCGGCGAGCAGAATAGTTACAGCCATAGAATGACAGGCACCGCGTATGTTGGCGTACAGGTTGCGCCCGCTCGTGCGCAACAGGTCGTAAATCTTGAATCCCTCGTCTACGCTGCCGCCGTCGCTGTCTATGTCGAGCATGACCTCCGGGTCGTCGCTGCGGTCTAGCGCCTCCCGCACCATGTCCGCCGAACATATCGGCATTTCCGGCGGCCCGTATCCCTCCGGGGCGATAACGCCTCGTATGTCAATCCTTATCATATATGCAAATATAATAATTTTCAACGAAACTATAAGTAAAACTTATATCTTACCGTTCGACTGTATGCGCACGTAGTTTGCCTCTTGCCTCTTTATGTCTTGAATCGTCGCCACAATCTGCACCTCTTGCATGGCGTCTGCTATGTCTTTGACTATGTCGGCATAAGATGCGCCGCCGCTGTGCCGGGCCACATAGCCGCCGTCGTATCCTGCGGCGGCAAAGGGGACGCCGCCCCCGGCTTCGTTAATGGCGGAGAGCAGGGGCAGAAACATTGCCGTCGAGCGCTTGTTGATGATGACTTCGCCGCCCTCGGCTTCGATAATCTCGCCCCCGGCGGTATGGGATTTGCCGGTAATGTACCGTCCGCGGGCGGCTGTAGGCAGCGGCTCGGAAAGGACGGCGGCGGTTTGCAGGGCTGCCGTGGCGGTAAGGAGGCCGGTGAGGATTCCGGCAGTTGCGGGGAATCCTGCCCATATTGACCAGATATTCATAATACCCTTTGCCGTGTCGAGCACGATGGAGTATATGGCCGACGCCCGTTCCGCTGCCGCTTCCTTTTTCCGGGCCTGCGCAATCGCCTCGGCCTTTTCCTTCTCCAACTGTGCACTTTCAGCCTGGTATTCTGCCTCGGTGAATGCGCCGCGCTCGTACATTCCCTCAAGGTTGGCGTTCGCCTTTTCGTAAAACGATTCCAGCTCCTGCACCTGCCGTTCGACGCGGGCAGAGGTAAGAGAGGCGATACCGTCGAAAATGCCGCCAATTGCGCTGCCAAAAAGGTCGATACGTTTGGCTATATTGTTAAAGTACTCTTCAAGATTTTCATTTTCTTCCTCCTGTATTTTCTTTTCTTCCTCCGGCGTTTTCGCCCACCATTTGCGCAGACCTTCCAGCATCTTCTTGCGGGATTTGAACCGGGTTACAAAATTCGTATCATCCTCTTCATATCCGGCCATGAACAGAAGGCGGCTGAAATCGTGCCACTTTTGGGCGCGCTCCTGCTCTAACTGCCACGTGTCCTCGCCATTCTCCTTACGCATTTTGATTTCGGCGTTCAGGCCCTGCAGAATTGCCTGCATTTGGGCCAGACTTCCGTCCTCGGCGATTCCGGCGGCTTTCTTGTAGTAGTCGCGTAATGCTTTTAGTTCCGTCCGGTATATTTCATCGCGTTTCTGGGCTATCCTTTCCTCTACTTCTATCGTGTCCTGTTCGTGCCTTTCGAGCAGCTCTTTTTCTTCTTCGAGCAGCTGCAATTCAATTCTCAGCCGTTCGGAGGCGTTGTCCCGGGCCTCCAGAATGCGCCGCCGGTACAAGGCCGCCGTCACTTCAAACTCGGCCCGGTCGTATTTCTGGTTTATTTCAGCAATGCCCGCGGCGAGGTTGTCCGCCAGCCGGTCACGGTACATAAGGATATTTGCGGCGAACTCCTCGTATGTCGCCTTTGCTTTTGCCGCTTCTTCCGCAGACATACCACTGAAATCGATTTCGGCGGCCTTTTTCTCCATTTCTTCGAGCTCGTCGATAGCCTGCCCGTACTGCCGGGTAAGAAGTATTATTTCGCCCTCTCTGTTGCCCGAATTGATTGTTTGTATCATCTGGTCGGTCAGTGCGGCCAGGCTACTCGTGTAGTCCTCTACTTTTTGGGTGGCGTCCCCGGCACCGGAAGTTGCATCGTCGAATGCAAAAGACAATTCATCCATTACCTCCTTCATCTTGGCCGATGTATCTTGTATCGCACTCAGGTATGGGGCGAATGTTTCTTTGCTCAAGTCTTCGTTTGCTTTCCTGGCTTTCCGGGTGTAATCGCCCATTAACTTTTCATATTTCACAAATTGGTAGCCTATTTGTGTCCAGTTGCCTCTCGAGTTTATGGGAGCTTCGAGTAATTCATTCATTTTCGCTTCTGCTTCCTGGGCTTTCGCCAGCTTGCTTTCAGCTTCTACCTGCTTTTTTATTCCTTCAGCCATCTGCTCGGACAATACACTTTCCGCGGCCTTGAGCGTGGCACGCAGACGCAGGTATTGTAGGTATTCGTCCTTTTTATCCAAGAATAAATCATTGGCTTCGTTGATGTTGTCCAGCGCCAAACCCATACTGTGCAGTTCGTCGTTGTGTCTTTCGAGAAATTCTACTTTGCCCGCTTCATCATTGATGCGGCTGTAAGCATCCGCCAGCATTGTAAACTTTGCTATGTCTGCCCCTAATGACTTCGTGTCGAGTGCTTCGTTGAATTCCATCGTCGCCTCCGCCGCTGTCCGGGCGGCGTCGCTTCCGGTAATAAGGGACTTTGCCCAATTGATAATGTCTTTGCCGTATGCGGATAGCAGCGTAATGCCGACAACCAGCAGCGAGTTCCATGATATCAGGGATTTGGCAATCTGTTTTCCCACCGATGGCACCGACTGCCCGGATGCTTTCAGCTCCTCGACACTCTGTTTCGCCTGCTTCACCTTATCCACGAACATAGGCAGATTGTTCGATATGGCGAGGAAAAATTGATTGAATCCCATACTGAGCGACGGAAGTTCCCGAACAAGGTATTGCATCTCTACGTTCAGCCCGTTAAAGGCTCCTTTATAGTTGCCGACGTTCCGCCGGTAATTGCCCAGTGCCTGTTCCTGCTCATTCAGCGTTTTTGTTAAGGCTACTATTTTGTCCCCCAATGCCTGCTTCCGGGCGGCGTTTTCTTCTGCATCGCCCAAAGCGTCGTACTGCTGCGTCACCAGCGACAATTCGGTACGCAACGCATTGAGCGAGGCCTGTTCCTGTCCGGTCAGCTTTATCGAATTGCTCGCATACTTCATATAAGCATTGTACTGCGCAGACAACACCTTGAGTTGTGCCGCCAACTGCTGGTAAGCGACGGACGATTTGCCATTCTGCTGTGCTTCCGCTTTCATCTTGCCGCGTATGTCTTCCATACGGGCCGCCAGAACAGACGCCTGCTGTATCGCTTCGTTGGCGTCGAGCCTAATCTTGTATATCGTTTCCCGTGTCTCTGTTGCCATATCTTATAATTTTATCAGTTCGCATGTGACGATGCCGCCGGAATAGTTCTCGATGGCCGATATGTAGAAAAACGCGCCGTACTGCTCGATGCGCACAGGCTTCATAAGGTCGATGGTCATTATGTCAAGCGGCGTGAGCAGAAACTGCGCCCGTAGCTTTACTGGGTTCATCATGGCGGACGTGAGCGCCGAAAAGCTTTCCTCGATAGGCGTAGTCTGGAACCGACCGGCATATAGCGTTCTGGATATCTCTTTACCGCCGCTCTTTATAATGCTGTTTATCGTCATTGTCGGCAGTATATACAGCAGAAACTTATCGTCCGTCCCCTTATACGTGCGGTCAATGCTGCTTCCGGTATTTTCCACCTCGTTAAGCGGCAGATTGGCTAACTTCAGACCGTTATATGACGGGTTGGTGGTTACGTTCTCGGAGGCGGCGAAAGGTAGCTCCATGTATTCGCCGGGGCCGTTGTCCAGCGATGCAGAGTATGCCTGAAAACTCCACCCCGTCTGGTAGTCGCTTTCGTTCTTCTTAAAGTTGATGTAGTTCGTCCCATTTACTACGCCGTCCAGCCCGTAGCTGAACTCCACATCGCCGTCCTCTACCAGCTTGTCCGACCAATCCACCACATTGCCCGCCGCGAGGTTGTCCCGCACTTCTTGAAAGGTAGTGAAGTAGATTCGTTTGTTTGTGTAATCGAACTGCGGGAGCAAGGCGAACGTCTGAATGACGGCCCGCACGAAATCGCCCTGCGTTTCAAAGTTCATGCAATCAAGCAGGTTAGCCGTGGCCCCCTGCGTGATGCCCCCGTAATTCGTTTCCGTGTCAGCCCCTGTGGTGAAGTTCACGCGTGCGGTCGCTGTTACGGTAACGGATGCGTTTATCGGCATATCTTTTATGACGTAAACAGTAAATCGGAGCTGCTCCCCGGCGTTGATGCGGAATGCGCGGTTAGGCTTCAGCGTCACATACGTATTGGCCGGCGTTGTCGGCAACCAATAGTTATGCGCATAACCACTCAGAACGTGTTCTTGGATAGGCTCCCCGTCCTTGTCCGTTACCTGTACTATCGCCTCTATTGCAATACCTTGATGGTATGCTATTTGATTCTGGTCCGATGTAATGTCTCGCGAACAGCTTATGGCCAGCGAGACATTACATATTTGCGTATCAAGTGCGTAATAGACAGGCGTAGTGCCATTATTAAGAATTCCGGTACGGCCTAAAGAATCTATATTGGAGTTTACCCAGCCGGATAACGGCGTATTGTATATAATCGTGTTAAGATTAACTTCTTTGGCGAGGGCGTTCCACTGACCGGAGAACGAATAGTGATATTGTTCGTGCAAGTTGACGCAAGGGATGTAATAGTTTTCCATTGCGGCGGTTGCGTGATTCTTGTAAGCAACTTTCCAACCATGATAGAACGCTATGTCGGTCAGAATGTCCCGGACGTTCAGCGCGGGGAGGACGTTATATGCTTCCTTTCCGCTGAATTCTGCCTCGTCCGCGTCCCCCGGCTTTATGTCGTTCTGCGTGAAAGGGTATATCGTTTTGATGCTGAACAGTTGTTTGCCGTTCTTGTCTTTTACGGCCAGTCTGAGGATACCCGATACGATAGAGGTATATTTGATGGTGCGCGAGGCAATTATGTCCGCCATGGGCGTTTCGTCCATTACGGCGAATATATCCTTTTCCCTGCTTACGATTTGGCACTTTATAGCGTCCTGCGTGACTGACTCGATGTAGATGAGCGATTCAGAGTCGACTATCTTCTGCCCGTCGAGCAGGACCACGCACGGCCACGGATGCGTATTTGGGTCGCCGTACCGTATGCCGTCGAAGTAGTCGAACGCACGTATATTGTTCGGCGTTTTCGGCAATGATATAGCCTGCGTGTAGGTAATGCGTCTCGTTGTAAGGTCGTCCAGCGATAGTGCGCCGATGTTGATATACAAATCGTCTGTCAAATCAAGCTCGTACAGGGCGTCGCTGTGCCCCGTTAATATTGTCCACTTCATAACTGCTGCAATCTAAGGGGCGGCAATGTGAATACGTATTCGACCTCGCCCAGCCCCGAACGCGTATTCCAGGCCGTCGTCACCGTGTCGTCGAATGCTATTACATTCCATTTTCCGGTAGTCTGGTCGTACCACTCTACCTGCGGCGACCGCGGGATGAACTGCAATGCGGCGAACTCGTCGGGTGAAAGCAGGCCGTCGCCGATATGAACGCGTCGCCGCCCTGTAGCGCTGACCCGCTCCCATACTCGGTACTGCCCGTCTATGCTGTTTTGTATGTTCACGATGTCGTCCACCTCCTGCTCGTATTCCGGCAATGCCTTGAACATCCAATAGTCGTAACCGCCCAGCGCATTGACCCAGCGCACGTAAAAGGGATGCGGGGGGATGCATCCGGCCCGCACCGTGTACTGCGCCTCATAGTATCCCGCATTGAGCAGCTCGTAATTCATCAAGGCGAACGACGATATGCCGTCGGCAACATCTCCCCCGGCCACGCCGGAGAAGCCGGTCGCCGCAAGGCCGCCGTCATTCGTGACAAACCATGCCGTGCCCGTGGTGGTATTGGCATTGACGATAACCTTAAGCGGAAATTCCTCGTACTTCACGAGACATGCGGGAGAGGCAAGCAGCGCGGCCCCCTCCGTCTGCATGTCGCTGATGCGCCCGTACTGCGATATGTGGCGCATGAAAACACGCTCCTCGTTGTCGCTCTCTTCGCCGGGGATACCGCTCACCGTGTAGCTTCCGGCCAAATACGTAGCGTCCGTACCGCTGTCGTCCTCCCTGTCGTGGAAGAACGACGAGCGAAATATCCATCCCATGTCGTACTTCACCACGCCGTTCGCATCCGGCACACTCGCAAGCATGACCGCCTTATTGCTGCCGTCTGCCTGCTTTACGAGGGCGGTAATTGTGGGCAGGGTGCTGTCCGTCGGGGAAAGGCTGTCGAGCAGGTCGGCAGGACTCGGACGGTAAGGGCGCGGCCCGTCTGTCTGCGTCAACATGACGCGGGAAGCCGTTATGGATTGCAGAATATTATTTTTGCCATATTCAGTATTTAAATAATAATATTCTGCGTTGCCATACTGTGTGCTATTCGGCCAATAAGAGCCTTGCACAGAATTATTTATTTTTAAATAGCTATTCTCTGACCCTATGCGCGAAAGAAATTTGGTGGTCGCATTAGCATTAATTAATCCCTGCCATGCTTGCCAATCGAAGCAGCAGCCGTATTGTGTTCTCTGATTGCTACCCCAATTCGTTACTGCCAACGACTGCGGCATGATTGTGTCGAGCGGCCGCCCGTTGTTCCACAAGTTATCAACGATATATTGCGTCGACCATGACGTATTGTACAGACGGACAGAGTAAACATATGTGTCATTAGTAGTGTTATTGCCCGAAAGCAGCAATCCGTTGATATTGTTCATAACCGAACTCTGTATAGCTAACGTTTGATTGTTGAACACTTGGCCGTTTATTACGAATTGATATAAAAGTCCGGATGATGTGCGCTTGCATCGTATGACAATATGCAACAGCCTATTTGGGGGAATGGGCACTGCATATTCTTCATTGTTAAAGCCGATAATTTTATTACTTGCAGATTGATTGCAAGATGCTATATATGTATCTTCCCCGACCGTCAACCAGAATAATTCGCGCGAACCACTGCCCCAATACAATACGACCTCGAACATCATATATCCTTTCCCAATCAATGCAGGGCTAAGAGCAATTGGCAATTTGCTGAAATACACATCAGTCAAGCTCGGCAGGCCCAGCACATTTCGAGGATTAAACCAAATTTGCAGCCCGGAGCCGGCCAGCGAAGTCCCCGCCGGCGGGTCGTATACTGTAAATGTGGCGGTTGCGGGGGCCTGCATCGTTCCCCCAGCAGTGCCGGCCAGCTGGTTGACGGGAATTTTGACGCGCTGTATATATGCGTCGAGAGGATACGTAGGGGTGGCCCCGCTCGCAATTTGCAGTTGTTTGTCGGGGGGGAGCTGCTCGATTATCATCTCCAGCCAGCCGCCGGGCGTGCTGTAATATTTTTCGTTTGAATATGATATATTCAGACTTTCAATGCTCAGTGTATATGTTTTCCCGGCGACAAACGGCACGACAGCGCTTTTCCCCAATGCGAAATACGATTTGCTGTTTATCTGAAAGATAAGTGTCGGCGCGACGAACTGCATTATTTCGTTGCTCCTCGCGCTGCCCATGTTGGGCTTCATCTCCACGGTCGCCTCCGATTGGCCCGCAGGCAGTAAATTTACATCTGACCCTGTCGTGTCTTGATTTTCTTTTGCCCAATCGTATAGCCCCTTATCCGTCTGCACGACTATTTCCGTATCTTCGTATGCCGAGTTTATAGGTTTCGGTTTTTTCAGTGTGTACGCCATTATCGCCTCTCGTGTTTATATTCACCCTGTTTTCCTGTTGGTACCATAATTTCCGATATCATGTTGTCCATTAGGTCATCTAATTGTTGGGAAAGCCATGTCTCGAACGTTTTTGCGGGCTCGTCGACTAAGTCAATGTATTGCGCATTGCGGAACATGCGAGTACCTTCTTCCCGTATCTTTCGAGCCGTCGCATAGGCAAAACGTCGGGCATCCTGTGCACTCTGAAAAACAATTCCTTTCGCCCTTGCCCAATCTTCGATGATGGTAACGAATCCGGCCGGAACCTTGCCGGGGCCGCGTCCGACGAGCAACGTATGGAAATAGTCCGGCCCTGTGACCTCTCCCGTCAGCGTCTCGCCCTCCCATGCCTCATCTGTCGTTATCCGCGAATATGTGCGGCCCGTCGCACGTTGCCCGGCATCCTCCGACGCTTGAATAATATCCGCCCGGAGCTTCTCCAGCCCGATGCGCATAGCGTTCTCGATACTTTCGCGGGCCGTCATTTCCGCTTCTGTTTTCGTTTCATTTCGCGGTTCTTCTCTATCCGCTCCCGAAAGAGCGCTCGCTGCATATCCGTATATAGCAGGTTGAAAACCTTTCCGTATTTCCACGATAACACGGTATCCGGGTCGACGCCGTACTCTTTGGCTATCGTTGTTACTACGCCCATGTATCCGACCCGGCGCTGCAGGTCTGCAATACCGGCGGCCCGCTCTTCGGCGCTCGGCGACTTGTGCAGTTCCTTATTCTCGCGCTGAATCCAATAGTGCAGGCCCTCGACTACTTCCGGCCACCACTTTATGGACGCGCGGATGTTGAGAAACGACCATCCCGGCACGAGACATTTCATGCAGGCTATCATCTTGGCCGTTTCTTCTCCCGGCCCTGCCATAATGCGGCCCAATTCGATACGCTGTGCGTAAGTGAACTGCCCGCCCTTGATATCAATCTTACGCATAATCTTTAGCACATAATGTTTCGACCCACGGAAACTCGATACGGATACTCACTTCCCCGGCATCGAATCGCGACGCCGGAAAGTAGTCCAGCCGGATGCTGTTGTACAATTCCGGATAGCGCTTGCCCATGTCCGACCGGCGCAACTCTTGAATAAAAGGCCGTACCAGAAACCGTTCTGTGTCGTCGAGCAAAGCGGCGCTCACTCTATCCTCACGGGTCGCCTTGCCGTTTTCCCATTCCGTGCCCCAGTTCCCTGTCTGGTCGTTTTGCGAAAACTCTGTATCGCCTTTGCTGAATGTCGGCGCCGCCTCGTTCGGGAATGCGCAGAAGTACATGCGCAACAGCGTCTGCCTGTAGCACACGCCGCCGCGCGGCATCGTGTAGGTCGCATTCGTCGGCGGCTCCATATACACGAAGAAATTACGGTCGATTGCATCGGGCGTCGCTTCGTCGCCGGCTGACTCCGGCCAGCGGGGCACCGTGTCTATTTTTACGGAAATCATTTCAGCGGAATCGCACTCGAACAGGTAATATATGCGCGTATCCTGTTCAGTGCGGGCCCGTTCCGTTACCTTGTCGAGCATCTGTCTAATCTTGCCGATAATATCCTCTATTGTCACCATTTTATCAACGCTTTTTCGGTATATAAAGGGTGGGGAACACTGCTCCCTCCGCCTTGTCGTGAATATCGAAATACTGCCGCATAATCAAAGCATCCAAGTAGTCAGGTGAATGCCCCAGTACTCGTTTCATTTCGTCCTTGCTAACCAGTCCCCGGCGGGTGTCGCTGTTCAGGTCGGCGGCTTTGAGCTGCATCAACTCGCGCTTGATGCGCTCACCCTGTTCCGGTGCACAAATAATGCGTAACTGCCGTTTGCCTATCTTCTCGGCCAACTTGTAGGCGCATTCGGCCTTCAGGTTAGCGTAATTCTCGTGTACTGCCTTTGCACCGCCGCGAAATTCCTTGATGCCGGACATGTAGCTTTCGAGAAAGAAGCCGAGCCCGTCGGCGTCCGCTACGATATGCGACCGGGGCACCCCGGCTTCTGCAGCCACACGACGCACCGCTTCCTCAATCTCTTTCCCGGATGTCTTCCCGGAGGTGAACGGGAATCGACACACGTCGCCGCGCCACAGACTGACAACACATGTATCGCGACCGCCCCCGGCAAGGTCTGCAGCAATATAAGCCGGACCCGTCTCCTCTATAAAGTCATTTGTGAAGCAGTCACACACTGCATCGTAATCTACCAGCAGCCGCGCGTCGTCGTCGAACTCCCAGCGTCCGTAAAGGAGTCGCTGCTGCTCGGATGGAGAGAGCGCTCGGCGCAGGTTCTCCACATATTCAAGCGTTGCGGCTCTGTTGTCGGTAATCAATGCTGGAATGAACCGTATGTGCTCCGGCAGAGTGCCGTCCCTGTATGGCTTGTAGTAGTCTGAATATAGATAGTTATTCGATGGATTGCATGTTTGTAATAGCTTCGGAGCAAGGCCATAACGGTCATTGTTGCGCCTCCCGATAGACGCTTGCAGGTTGGCTTTCGCCGCTTTGGATATTTCTCCGGCCTCCTCAATCCAGCCGCGCGTCATTTGCATCGAGCCGAACCGGACGAATAGCGGGTCGGAAGGTCTGTAAGCCGCATCAACCAAATAAACGCGCGAACCGTTGTATATGTCAAAATAATGATAAGCGCCGTTGTATTTCACATATTTGGATGAATTCAGCCCCCAACCGTCTAATACTTCGTGTATCGACGGGATAGTGAAGCGCACAAGGTCGGTAAGATTCTGCCGAGCGATGAAGTAGTACGTATCTGGATAGGTCAGCGCATCGCCCAGAATCAACGAACAGCCGAGAAATGTTTTGCCGCACATCTTCGCCCCGCCGTAAACAATATCCGTTACGGAGGGGTCGACCCATGCGCGCGCGCACTCCTTCTGCTTCGCGTTGCCCGCCGTGTTAAACGTCAGCTCCATATTTCGCCTTGTACTGCCGTTCAAGTCGCTTCCACTTGCGAAACAGCTGCGCCTCTTTCGTCCCGCGAACTTTGCGCACAATGGCAAAACACAGCCAGCCGAGCGCACCGCCCAGCCCGATAGCCGCGAATATCCCGACAAATGTGTAAATAACTATCCGCATCATTCTATTCGCATTCCGGTAATCTGTTCCACGTTAATAGCCGCTTTGATATTCTGATTTGTCACGTTCTGCCAGCGTTCAGGCGCAACGTTCGTAAGCAGGAAAATAGCCGCTCCGACGTTCACCGCCTCGTGTCGCGTCTTCTCCTCAATGGACAGTACATTTCCCGCGCCGTCCTTGCGCACTTTACGCTCTACCCATTCGTAACCCTCCGCCGCTGTCACCAGCGCTCGCACCATACGCTTTTCCAGACTGTTACGGTATTTGCGTTTCGCTTTTTCAATTTTCTCCGCAAGGCCCTCTTTATGCAGCCTCCAATCGTAAAACGCAGATTCCGAAATGCATACGTGCTTACACAGCTCTGCAATCGTTGCCCCGCCGAAATCCGATAGGCCATATTGCTCCACAAACTTTACAATGTCTTTCGCAATATCCTCATTGTACGCGCTTCTTCTCGATGCCATTATAAGAATGATTTATACGTTTCTACAAAGATATAAATATTTCGTATCGAATAAAAGCCTTATTTTTGTTTGAATAATTTGCATAATCGAAATAAGTGTATTATCTTTGTCTCAGAAACAAAGGGGGAAGCCCCGCAACATTGCACGAAAATGGAAGAACAGAAGAAAGACGGAAGGGGCGGAGCGCGAGCCGGCGCAGGCCGCAAGAAAGCCAAGAGGACGAAAGCCGCTGTAACGTGTTACTTAGATTTTGCGGTAATCGACAAAATCGACAAGATACAGGGCGACGAGTCACGTAACGCATTTATCGAAGCGGCAGTGATGGAGAAGCTGGAAAGAATGGGATATTGAAAAAAGAATGTTAAACAAAATCAAAACAATAGAAGTTATGAAAAAGTATGTAGTTACCCGGACGACGAACGTAGACGCATATGTGGAATTCGAAAGCACGAACGAGCAGGAGGCACGCGCATATTTCGAGAAGATACGGAAAAGCTTGTCAAAGAACGAAGCTGAAGATATAGCCGGATGGCAGGACGACGACAATGCATGGAAATACGTCTACACATACGAGCTGGAAGCGCGGGAAATAGACGAGGATGGCGAGTGGACAGACTTCGAGACCCTCGACCAAACGCCCTACTATGACGACGGTCTGAGGTAATACGCGGCACACGAACAAGGCCGGGATTTCCTCCTGGCCTTGTTCGTCCCGTTCTATCCCCTCGAAATCGAGGGGGTAAGCCTTTCCTTACTCGTCGTTATCCACTCCGAACCCTATCCGTCGCCGTGGTGGTTCCGGCTTTGCCGGCTTTACGGACAATGCGGCAATAGCTTCGTATATGCTGTCGAGCTCTTTCCGCATATCTTCCGACAGGTCGTTCACGGTCTCGATATGGTCCTCGTCGGTCCGCTCCAGTAATGCCAACTTTACCCGTATTTCGACCAATTCTGCTCTGTAGTCGTCAGTTCCATATCGTCGTGCCGTTGGGTTATGCCTCGTAACCCTCGTAATAATACGATTGTTCGATTCCTTTGAAAATCACCTCCCTGTCGTCTATTCGGTCGGTTAATGCCGTTTGTAGCAAAGTGCGTAATTCAAGGTCATTTATCGGACTGCGTTCCATAGCCTGCAAATACATGTCTTTGTCTACCTTGCGCCAGTCTACGACTTGCCCGATTCGCTTTTTTAGCATCATATCGAGCCATATCCGGGTGGCTCGTCCGTTACCTTCCATAAACGGGTGAGCGATGTTCATTTCGACGTATTTTGCGATGATTCCCTCGAAGGTTCCTTCCGGCATCCGCTCGATGACGGGTAGAATAGCGTCGAGATAGAGACAATTCGCAAAGCGGAACCCGCCTTTTGATATGTTCAGCGTCCGCACCTTACCGGCGAAGTTGTATAGTCCGCCGAACAGGTAGCGGTGTATTTCACACAGCCCGGCCACGGTTCCCACTTCGATACGGTTAATATCCCCCGTTTCAAATAGGGCGCGAGCTTTTTCAAGGCTGGCCGCGTCAATTTCGTGCGTTTTTTTTTCCATAACTACAACTATTTATCCCGTTCCTTCACTTCCAGCACGGCGCCGCACCGGGGACAGGTTATTGTGTTGGTCGGCTGGGGGGCAAACAATTCCGGAACCGATACGCCAAGAGCGGCGGCAATATTTTCCAATGTGGAAATAGTCGGATTTCCGCTAATGTTTCGTGTTAATGTAATGCGGGTTATGCCGAGCTTGTCAGCTAATTCTTGCATTTGCAATCCCCTTTCTTTGCAAATCTCCTTTACTCTCAATTCCATAGAACAAGTATTATTATAATGTTACCCTGCAAATATAGGCATTAAATCAATGAAATGCCTTTTTGCCGAGCAAAAGAAACATATTAATGATAATTTTTTTGCCAAAATACTTGCATAAGAAAACACTTTAATGTATCTTTGCATTAACAAAGAAACATTAAAACGTTACGCATCATGACTACCGAAAGACTTACCGAACTTAGAGACATAGCCAAACAAGCCGCCGATTATATAAGCGATCTTAATGGCGAGAGCGAGACCTTTCAAATAGACGGCGACACGCTGACGGCGGCAATTACCTACACAGCCGACATATGCGACGACAAGGGCGACTGGTGGTTAGAGAATGAGCGGGTAATTGTTTACGGCGTCTACGACGAAAACGAGGCCAACGACAAAGAGGCGGCCAAATGGTTAGAACAGCAACTAAATTAAATTATACGACTATGAACACTTACGCATTTAAAGTAATCGACGCAATCAGTCGCGAGGGGTTAGACAATGGCTCATGGAGTCTTGTACAAGACATTGACGATACAGTGGCCTATTTTGGTACGGCAGATAGCATCGAGCTCAAAGGCCAATGGGCATACGTCTACATAAAGTCAGACGACTATCTATGCTTTTTGTCTGAGATAGAGCCCACGCACAGAATGCACATCGAGGGCGACGACTGGCTCATGCTATACAAGCTCGATTAAGCCGTTCGGGCGGCTCAAAACAGGCCTTAGGCCCGAAGCGTGGCGGCAACCGTGCCGCCGGTGGTAAAAACTCAAAACACAACAGCTATGAAAAAGAATGATTTATCAATTATAATGCGTCGGGCGTGGGTGATTGCCCGGCGCACGGGTAAGGCGTTCGCCGTGTGCCTTTCGAGGGCGTGGGCGCTTTGGCGGCTGGTAAAGAATATGCGGGCCGGCGTTGTTCGGTTCGCATACGAGAAAGCGGACGGCACACTGCGCAAGGCGGTGGGCACGCTGCGCGATGTCGAATCCACCATCAAAGGGACGGGGCGCTCCGATGACGGCCAGACGGTCAGGTATTACGACGTCGAGGCGAGCGGCTGGCGCTCGTTCCGGGTGGAAAGCCTCGTTTGCGTGTATTGAGGCTGGGCCGCGGGATGCATCGCAAGTAATGCAAAAGGCGTCGATTTCGACGCCTTTAAGGTGCTGTTTGACCTGGCGGGGCCCCCATGCGGGAGACCCCTACATGGGTTTTTAGCGCACAGGGGGTTTGGGGGCCGCCCGGCCAGGCAGGGGTTTTTGGCCCACAAGGGTTTTTGCCCCGGTTTTCCGGGGGCATAGGGGTTTTTAATTGCAGGACCGCACAAGGGTTTTTGGCCCACGAGGGTTTTTAACGCTTCCCGGAGGGTTTTTGAGAATGAACACTATATTTGCGATTGAAGCTCTTCAAACAAGCTCCTAATATCAATGAAATGCTCCCATTCCAGCAATGGGAAAAACTCCGCATTAGTACCTTTCTCAGAATCTATTACTGACATGCGAGGTAGTCCGTCGGGAGAAGAAATAGTGCCCGTATAGCTTTGAGAAACCTTGATACCGCCAAGTGTATTTTTTGTATCATAAAGTGTCATATACACTACCGAGTTTCTCTCAAAATATTTATAGTGAACATATTCACTATTATACGTTGCGAAAAAGCAATCTTCTGCTGATACAAACATGAGGTAGTCCCCAGGAGAGCCAAACACCCACACAGTTCCCGCCAAAGATGAACCGGTGTTTTGTTTCTCGCAACCGCTGATTCCTGTTATTAACAGGAACATCAATAATAATTTTCCTATCGTTTTCATAAATTAGGGTTGATTAATTGGTTAAATATTAGATTATCAATAAAATTATCCACCCGATAGCAAACGCGACGCACCAAGTAATGGCTTTCTGCGAACGGTTTAAGTATGTGACACTTAGCTGCTGATACTTTTCAGCATCTTTTTTTGCCTCCGACAAGGACGCGCGGAGCGTATTTAATTCTGCCTGCATCATAATTTGATTACGTAATTGCGATTGCAATTCATCCACCCGCTGGCGTAATGCCGCGTTTTCTTGCTGTAAATCATTCATGCCGTAAACGCCTGCCGTATAGGAACGACGGCCAGACGGTACATGATTTATTATATCGTTGTATGCCTTATTGATGTTCTTAAATAAATCATCAAAAAAGGGGTCGCCATTATGTTTGTCCGGGTGCAGCTTGCTGGCGTATAACTTATACACTCGGTGTACCTCTTCAATCGGGGCATTGCACGGGAGGCCGAATATATCGTACGGATTATCCATAATTACATTGAAGTTTTCGCATAAACGGCCCGCACGAGAAAAACATGGCTAATCATATCTTTCGGCAGTTCTACCGGGTCGAAATCGGGATTGTGAGATACGCACAAATAGTTCTCTTTGCGGTTTTCCTGGCTGGCACGCAGCTCCTTGATGAGCCGCCGACCGTCGTTCAGAACAACCATATAAACCTGCCCCAGCTCCAAGAACTCGCGCCACTGCTCAATACGGTGCAGGAGCACGATAGAACCAGACGTATAGGTCGGGGCCATCGAATTGCCCACGACAGACACGCATATATCATCCAATTTCGCATCCTTGAACGGGATGTAGTCAACTATATACTGCGGGCCGTCTACTTCATCATTAGTCCCAAATCCGCCTCTTGCATCGATATTATACATAGGTACCAGCCGATAACTATCATCCGCTGGTGCTGTAATGTGGCGACGTCCCGCGCTATCGTCTGTATCTTTCAACATTTCCCCCTCGCCGGTCAAAAGCCATCCCGTGTTAAGCTCTGGGAATTTTTGAGCAATTCTCGCAATTTTATCCGGCTGCATTGAAACTCGGATATTATTTACATATCCTGTGCTGAGTCCTGTTTCTTTCTCAAAACGATTTATAGATATGTTTTTAGACTTGATAAAATAATTAAGTCTTTGTTTTACAGTATCATTCATGCTGTCCGTAGATTTTCTCTGAATTTTTCTCTGAATATATTTTGCAATTCTGAGAAATGCTCTTATCTTTGTTCCTGTAATTAAAAGTATACACACAAAAATAGCAATTATATGGAAGTGAGCAAAGGACGGCCAAGAAATCCGGAAAGTCTTATGGGGCGGTTGCGCCTGTTGGAAGTAGGCGAGATGCTTTTTCTGAGGTTGTCGGAATATAAGTACACCTCTGTCAAGAACATAGTTCGCACACTGTCCCTCGATACGGCCCGGCGGTTCCGGACGCATTTGTGCAAGGCGCCGGACGGCGAACCGGCAATGACGGTCACGAGGATTCAGTAATAACCACTACACGACATAGCTATGATAGACTCAATAACGATAGCCGACTATATACGGCGGTTAGAGTTCCGGGTTGCGGAACTTGAAAGTCTGGACAAGTCCTTAATCGACGCGCGGGAGTTGGAGGGCGTCAGCGTAAGTGTCGGGGAGCCGTTGGTTCGCCGGCGGATAGGTTCCATACCGACGGCCCGCTCTTATGTGAAATTGGGGCTGTTTTCCCGCCACCCTAAGAGCACGGACAATAAGCTGTTCCTCGACCTTTCGGAGGTGCTAATGGCGCCGAACAAACACAAGCTGCGCTTGGCGGCACGGGAGGCAACAAGGGGGGCAAAAGTAACACTCAGTAAATACGAACGACCGATGAAAGCACAGGCAATTTTTAATGATGATTCCGGGGCGGTGACAATTGCAACCGCGGACGGGGAAAGGCACGATTTCGACAGCGTGAGTAAGGCTGTAGCGTGGTGTCGGGCGAATAATGTACAGGCCGAATTGGCCTAATAATGACCTATTTTACTCATAGTCAACATAGTCAGATGATTATTATTTTTCACCGTCATCTGGGAGGACCGCGGTGAAATGAATGCATAGCTCAATGGTTAGAGCGGTGCAGGAATGCGAAATAAGAATACCATGGGGATTGAAACACCCCGCATTTCCGAGCGCAGGTTGCAGGTTCGAGTCCTGCTGCATTCTCAAACAAACACATTTTCAAATGACAACGATTGATAACAACGTATCCGTATCGTCTCAGGTACCGCCGCGGTTTTCGGGTCGCGACTTCACGTCATCGGACTACCGGGAGATTATCGACGAGCTGCTGCAGCGGACGGACGAGAGGAGGTTCCGGTACGGCCTGCGGCGCGAGGGTGCATACCCCTTTGCCGAGTTTTTCGCGGTGCCCGATGCGGCGGGTAGGCCGGAGGAGCGGCTGGTGCTGCTCCAGGGCACGGTGGAGGTCTTTTGCGACACAGAGGACGATGGGCCGGGGGCTTCGTACTTCGGTGCCCCGGCATGGCGCGGCGTTGTCCGCCTCGATTCCTGGGAATGCCGACAAATGCCCGCGGCGCTGGAAGCGTACAGGGACGAGCGCGTCTTCTTGCAATGGCCCGTAGCTGTCTGCGACTTCGACCCGACGCAGGTAGATGGAACTGAGGACTATTTAGATTAGGTACTTTTTCATATTGTTTGTGATTTTAGTTCAGCCCCGGCCACGCGAGAGCCGCGCCGGTTTTTTTAGATAGTCTTAATTATCGATTAATTAATAGAAAGTATGGACGATAATTTAAGGGATTTGGTCGCGTCTAAAGACCTGCGCGGAGCCGACCTGCGCGGAGCCGACCTGAGCGTAGCCAACCTGAGCGGAGCCAACCTGAGCGACGCCAACCTGCGCGGAGCCGACCTGCGCGGAGCCGACCTGAGCGTAGCCAACCTGAGCGGAGCCAACCTGAGCGGAGCCGACCTGCGCGGAGCCGACCTGCGCGGAGCCTACCTGAGCGGAGCCAACCTGGATTTGTCGTGCCTCCCATTGTGGTGCGGCTCCCTGACGGCGCGCACAGACAGACGGCTGCGTGTCCAGTTGTGTTTTCATTTTTTAAGTTGGATAAAAAATGCCGGCAATGCCGATGCCGACGAACTGGAGATTCTCGAGAAGTTGAGGAATTATGCTAACGAGTTTCATAGACAGGACGTCGAGCGGCTGTAGGTAGAAAGGGGCATGTGGGCCGGCAGTCCGACACCGGCGGCGGGTTCGACTCCCGCGGCCCCTCAAAGGTTTATTAAAATACAGGAAAATGGAAAAACATTTCGAGCTGACCGATGAAACGATAGAAGTAGCCGGCAATACCATGCACCGCATACGCTGTACGCGCGACTGCAAATGGGCCAAAACTGGCGACTTGGGCGGATTCATCGAAAAAGAGGACAACCTATCCGGCAATGCGTGGGTGTCCGACAATGCGTGGGTGTACGGCAATGCGCAGGTGTCCGACAATGCGCAGGTGTCCGACAATGCGCAGGTGTCCGGCGATGCGCAGGTGTCCGACAATGCGTGGGTGTACGGCAATGCGCAGGTGTCCGACAATGCGCAGGTGTCCGACAATGCGCAGGTGTCCGGCGATGCGCAGGTGTCCGACAATGCGTGGGTGTACGGCAATGCGCAGGTGTCCGACAATGCGCAGGTGTCCGACAATGCGCAGGTGTCCGGCGATGCGCAGGTGTCCGACAATGCGTGGGTGTACGGCAATGCGCAGGTGTCCGACAATGCGCAGGTGTCCGACAATGCGC
>CDZH01036603.1_pt1 | contig 25420 bp, 22 predicted proteins | sample 557721 | NCBI WGS metagenome assembly CDZH01 (sample SAMEA3182062, study PRJEB8094) | gut metagenome | biome: human; feature: gut; material: Stool; isolation source: human stools | place: Canada | collected 2013-01-14 | reverse complement strand
AGACTTCTCAACCGCTTGATTAAGAAGTCTTTTAGAGCATACAACACCCGCCGCTAAGCGGTATTTGGCATATTGGCGCACGGCGAAGTGATGCGGCTCCCGTTTTGCCAGCTCCTCAAACATCAGATCGACGGGATTTTTGAAGTCCTCGTCGTCCTCCCGCACCTCCATGGTGTTGATCATTTCGATGAGGGTGGCGAAGTTCTGCTCCTCCACCGGCGCTTCGTAGTAGATATACCCGATGAGCGCCGTGTAGAGCAGCGTCTCCGCCTTGCGCCAGAAGTCGTCGCCGGATTTCCCGTCGCCCTGCGTGTTGGCAATGAGGGTCGTGACCAGCTTCAGAATGTCCTTTTCGCTGTGGAGATACGCGAAGGGGTTGTAGTGATGGGACTTTTTGAAGTTGATCGTGTTCAGTATCTTGATCTTATACTGGTTCCGCTGGAGTAATTTTCCACATTCGACCACGATACTGCCTTTCGGAACAGTTTTGTCAAGATAGAAAACGGAAGTATTACTGATAATTTTCACTTTAGAAATTGGCGGCTTTTACATCGTCACGCATCAGGCGTTTCACCTTATCTTCCAGCGTGTCCTTGCTCTCCTTGCTGAAATGAACGCAGACAACATAGGTGGTGCCGCCTATCCTCATGTTGAACGTTCCTGCCGGAATTTCCTTGTGTTCCTTTGCTGTGTTTGGCGTTTCTTTCATTCAATACCTCCCAAATTAGGTTCTGAAAATCAAGAGGTCATTTTGACCACTTGATTTTGTGTGTATGGCAACTGCTGCACGGCGTGACCAACAGCTCATTTTACGGAATTTGCCCTGCAAAGTGGGGTGGTTCGTTTTGAACCGCCCTACATCAAGTGACAAAAGTTGTCATTTGATTCCGCCTGTGCTGCGGTTAAAATCAGTGGTTCATTTTGACCCACTGATTTCCGGCGTTGCCCTGTGTGCGCAAAAAGCCGGACAGGGTGTGTGTCGGCAACGAAGTCCGGCAACGGGCTTCAAAAAACCTGCAACATCGTCCCGTCCGTCTCTTATACTATTTTTATTCTTTTCTTTGATTTCTCTGTTGCTTTCGTTGTCAGAGAAGAAAAAAGCCTTATAGAGAAAGGGTTTTCAAGGGGTTAGCCCGGCAACGGGGTCGGCAACGGGACAGCAACCGGGTCGGCAACGCGGTCTGCCTTTCAGAACGGAAGCTCCATCTGGCGGGTTTCTTCCTCGGTCAGCTCACGAAAGCCGCCCGGCAAATCAGAGTCGGTTGCCGCTGGCTCGTTGCCGGAAGCAGCTCGCTCCCAACCTCGCTGTCTGCCGTACTTGGCAAAGATGCGGGGATTGGAAAACGCCGTCCAGCCCTCGATGCTGTTGTTCATTATCTCGTTGATTTCCCGGATTTCCCATTGCTTCGGTTCGTCAAAGGGGTGGTTCAGAGCTTCCGTATAGATCAGCTTGGAGCAGACCTGTGTGCCGCTGTAATTGTCAAGGAAGGACTGTATCAGCCCCGCCTTGGTGTCCTCCGGCATGAACTGCCTTTGCAGCACCTTCAGCTCCTTGTTCATTTCCTTGGATAAGGTCAGCCTTACAGGGAAGTTGTGATAGAAGAACATGGCTTCCGCCCACATCAAGTCGATATACGCCCTCGATGCGGCTTCATCTTCCAGAATGTGAACCTTGGCGTTCTCTGCGTGTACCATGATGGGCAGGAACCTTCGGTTGCCGCTTCGGTCGAGGGGCAGGAAGTCCAGAGTATTGGAGCTGCCGCCGAACACGCATTGCCGCAATCGGTCTGCCGGATGGGTTTCATACGGCACTTTATAGGTTTCCTTTGCTCTGCTGATAAAGGACTTAATATCCTCAATGCTCTTGGCGTTGGCGGTAGCAATCATCTCTGACATTTCGATAATCCAATGCCCCTGCATCTTGCGGTAAACATTGTCATCGTCAATCCGTTTCAGGTCATCGGAGAACCATTCGTCCCTGACTGCCAGCAGCCGGAAGAAAGTGGACTTGCCCGCGCCCTGACCGCCCCCCAGACAGAGCATCACCTCAAACTTGCAGCCCGGCTTGAACACTCTGCGGATTGCTCCCAGCATGAACAGGCGCAGACATTCATAGGTGTACTCGCTGTCCTCTGCGCCGAGATACCGGGTAAGGGCATAGCGGATGCGCTCTGTGCCGTCCCATTTCAGGCTGTTCAGGTAATCGCGGATGGGGTGATACTTGTTGCAGTCCGCGACAATGGAAATGGCTTTTTCAATCTTCTTTTCGCTGGTCAGTCCGTACTTGTCCTCCAGATAGAGCATGAGATAATTGAAATCCGTGTCGTTCAGGGTCGCTGTGGGCTTCTCCCACCATAGGGGCTTTACAATATCAATGCGCTCCGTCAGAATGTTGTAGCGGATAGCACCTTGCAGATAGGGGTCGTTCTGAAACACGGTCAGGCAGTTCCGTATGCTGTTTCGGATAGCTCCGTTATCGGTCAAGTCCAGACTTCCCCTGACTTCTTCCACGGTCATGCCCGGCTGTGTGGTCTGCAAATCGCTGTTCAAGTCTTATCACCTCTTTTCTTTGCTCGGCAACCAGAGCCTTCTTTTCTTCGGCTGTGCCGTACAGAAGAACATCAAGCAGATATTCGATGTGGCTTTCTCTTTGCAGGGCCTCCACGAACAGCGGATGCCATTCGTCCTCCGGCTGCTGCGGTGCGTACTGCCGTTTCCATGTTCTCAGGTGATGGAAGTAATCGGACAACACCTTGTAGCATCTGTTTTCTTCCTGCCGGTATCTCTGTTCCGGGGTTGGCGCTCTTATCTTGGGTCTGACGGACGGCTTTTTCCGTGCGTCATAGGGAATGGAGAAATCGTCAGCCAGCTTCATAGCGGCTTCCTTGCCGGGCAGTCCGAACAGGCGGGAAACAAAATCAACCGCGTCCCCGTCAGCTTGGCAGGCAAAGCAATGAAAACGCATATCCAGCTTCATACTCGGATTCTTGTCATTGTGAAACGGGCAGACTGCCATGCCGTGACGGTTGACCCGAACGCCGTACATCTCCGCCGCCTGTCGGGCGGTGACTTTGCCTTTTACTGCTTCAAATACATTCAATCAGCAGTTCCTCCAAAAATATTTTTATCTTTTTTGTGAATTTCTCGTCTAATAGATTGACTATGCAATGCGAAATGCGTATAATATAAGTGCAGCAGCAAGGAAAGGAGTTGACATTCATGGCTACCACGACTAATTTCAGCGTCCGTATGGACAGTGATATTAAGAAACAGTGCGAAGCGATGTATGGTGAATTAGGCATTAACCTTACCACCGCTATCAATGTGTTTCTTCGCCAGTCGCTCCGTGTCGGCGGTTTTCCTTTTGATGTTCGCATGGAACAGCCGAACAAGGAGACTATGGCGGCAATGCTGGAAGCAGAACGCATTGCCCGCGATCCGTCTGCAAAACGCTACTCTGATGTAGAAGAAGCGCTGAGAGCGTTAAAAGAATGAGCAAGCATTTAGACATCGTTTGGACAAACCAGTTCAAGAAGGATTACAAGCTGGCAATGAAACGTCACTTGGACATTGAGCTTCTTGACAACATCATTCGCAAACTGGCAAGCGGCGAACAGCTTCCGGAGAAAAACAAAGACCACGCTTTGACCGGAAACTGGGTCGGGCATCGTGAGTGCCACATTCAGCCGGATTGGTTATTGGTCTATCGGATTGAGAATGATTTACTGGTGCTGACATTATCCCGAACAGGAACGCACAGCGATTTGTTTGGGAAGTAAGAAAATGCACTCGGTACAAATGCCGGGTGCATTTTTCTTTCAGCAGAAATGAAAAAGCACCCGCTATCTTCAAAGTCGAAAACAGCAAGTGCCTTAAAGCTCCATATCCTGTTTTTTCTGTTGCGGAGTTTTCTGCTCCTGCTGATTGCTGCTCTGCTCTTGCAAAAACTTCATTTTCTCCGTGACGGAGTGCTTCGGTTCGGGCTTCTTCTCGACCTCGGACTGCTCCGGCGTGAGGACTTTGCTGACCCAATAGCGAATATCCTTCATCGGCTGCAATTCCTCCTTGGCAGCGGCAAGCTGTTCGGCAAGTTCGGCATGGGTCGCTTGCAGTTGGTCATATTCCGCTTGCAGAGCTTGAAGATTGACATTCAAATCCATGCCCTGCTTTTTGAGATAGCGGAACGCTTTGTTGAAGCTGTCCAGCTCGCCCTTGTGGCTTTCTGCAAACGCTGCCTGTCGAGCTTTCCAGCCGATTTTCAGATACTTATCATGAACCGCTTTGTGGGTCTGGCAGTCTGCCACGGCGTTCTGAATGCCAGTAATGACCTTCATGCGGGCAGATGCTTTCTTCATGGCGGCGTTGATGCCCTTGGACTTCTCACTCATTCCTTGCAGGGCTGCATCCAAATCTTCCAGCGTGAAAAGCTCATGCTCTTTCAGATAGATGACGGCTTTGGAGACTGCCTTCAAATCATCGGTCGTGCCTTTCTGCTGACCGTACCTCGACCAGTCGCTGCGTTCTGCCTTTCGCAAGTTCAGATAGTCACGAAGCAGAAGAACCAGATCGGGCGAGGTGCTCTTTGCTTGCGCTTCCGTTTCTGCAAGGGCTTCCTTGGTCGCTTCCATAATGTCCACAATCCAGTTTCGTAGATTTCGGATGGTGCTGCGGATGGCATTCATCATGCGGTTAGCGGTTTTAATATCTCGGTTGAGATTGCCGATATTGGTTTCAATGCCCTTGCGTTCCAGCGCAGAAACGGCGGCTCCCATGTGGACGGTGGGAAGAACATCAAGTCCTTGCCGCTCATAGGAGCGCATATCCACTCGTTCGGGACTTCCGGCAAGTTCCAGATACTTATTTTGAACCAACTCCCAGCCGTGTCTCCATTCCTCGGCGTGGTACTGCTCGTTCCAGTCAACGGTGTCCTCCTTATGGCTTTTCCATCTGCCGGAGGGCAGCTTGATGCGCTCGCCGTTCTCATCAAGGTCATAAACCTTACGGCTCTTGGGCAGCCACTTTCCGTTTTCGTCAATGGCTCTCATGGTCAGCATGATATGGCAATGAGGATTGTGTCTGGGAGGATCTGGGTCATGGATTGCAAAGTCACAGCACATTCCTTTGGACACGAAATGCTCTCGGCAGTATTCCTGCATCATCTGCGGATACATTTCGGTCGGGATTTCTCTCGGCAGGGCAAGAATGAATCGTCTGGCAAGCTGCGAGTTCCATTGCTTTTCCACTTCCTCGACAGCGTTCCAGAGCGATGCACGGTCAGCGTACTCCGGCGGGGCATTTGCCGGAAACATGATTTCCGTGTAAAGGACTTCCGGCTGTTTTCTTCGATGGTCTTTGGATTTCTGGTCGTACTCGGAGAACAGTTTTTCTCCGGCTTGGTAGGCAGCTCCGGCAACGGCAGAGCTGCCCTTGCTCCGCTGGACGATGCGGATTTCCAAATGTGGTACTGGCATCTTTGGTTGAACCTCCTTTTGATGGTACAAAGAAAGACCGATACTTTTCAGCACGGTCGGACGGGGGGATATTCACTTGTTGTCGGGGAATGATTGCTTGCAATCGTTCCTCGGCGCAATGTCCACAGCAGATGCACAGCATCTGCATAGGGTAGCTGTTGCAAGACAGCGCAGGGGAAGTGTAGCTTCCTCTGGATGATTGAAGCAAGGGACTTTTGCGGAAATCATCAAGCTCCATGCAATGGGCTTTCGGCAGAACGCAATCACCATCTTTAGGTGGTGTATAATTGCGCCCTTGTCTCCGTCAAGGGTTTTCGCCCTCGTCCACTTCCTGCGTTTCTCTCCGGCTCTCAATCAGCAGATTCAGCTTCTTTTGAACCGCTTCGCTCTGGAAGATGAATGTCAGCAGCTCCATCACATCCTCATCGGTCAGGACAGTCGGCTCTTTCAAAAAGGTCTCCAACATTCCGGCACGAGTGCAAAGCCGATGGGTTCTCTCACTTCTGGTCAGCCGTTTCAGCTCGCTCTGCAATCGCTTCTCCTTGTGCTTCGCTGCGGTCAGCTTCCGCTCCGCAACATACTGTTTGTGTCTCAGCTTTTCCAATTCTTCGCTCATGGGCAACTTCTCCTTTCTGATAATGAGCAAAACAAAAGCGACCAACTTTTTAACGTTGATCGCCTTTGGGTTAGCCATTATTTAGTTTCGACTATTTTCCTATCAAAGCCGCAAATTCCGAATCAAACTCCTTCATACGGTTCTCCTGATTGAAGAAATGGAGTCCCCAAATCTTATAGTCGTTGTCGTCAACAAAAATTGTAGCTGGCACAGCTTCTGTCTTTAACTGGAGCAGAAATTTCTCTTTCCATGCATCCTTTTCGAGAAGCTGAGTGCCTTTCGGCTCGATAAAAATCTGGAGCTGCTCAAAGCCGTCCGTCTTATCCCTTTGCAGAAAAAGAACGTAGTCTGGTTCGAACCGTTCACCATCTTCAAACGAATAGATGTGGAATTCTCGCTCGTTTCTGACAAGGTAGATACGGTTATACAGCTTTCGCAAATCAGCAACATAACTACGGAAATAAGCAACAAACGCTTTTTCTTCCGATGTTCCGTAGTTATCGGTATAGACAAACCAGTCCTCCGTAGTGAGATCGATTTTCCACTCGCTCTTTACGGACGGGTCGTTTTGCGATATGCCAATGCCGCCATCATGTGGATCGGCATAATTGACAGTCTTGTTACGAAAGACATCTCTGATATTCGTTGCCCGGAAAGTCTTCGTTCCTCGGTATGTTTCCTCAATGCCGGAAATGGAACCGGCGATTTTACCAAGAACATAGAAAACAGCTGCATAGAGCGTTTCCATAGTCGGATGTTCATCTTTGCTCTGAATGTCTATACGGACAGCACCGAGATATTCATTATCCGTGATGAACTGTCGCGTAGATGTTACATTCGGAAAATATGAGCGCAGCGTGTTAAATTTGAAAATCGGGTACTTCATGAGTGCCTTGTTAACAACAGCGTAGTTGATTACCGCAATCCCTCCAATCGTCATGTGCGTTGTCTTCAAATCTAAAACAAGGTCAACGCCTTGTGCTGTTTCTTTCATAACAGAATCAACACCGGAAGCCCCGGTTGCAGCTTGGAAACGGTAAATGTTATCCCGGACGCTCGGTGTAAGACCACGCACGTCTTTTCTATCTTTTACCTCTTTGGCGTTTAAGAAAATCAATCCCTGCCGGTATAAATCGGTAGCCTTAAATTCGTCTTTGAGGACGTATTCACGCTGAACGATTTTGTTAGTGTCCAGACCGATTTCACGCAGGGCATTACGCAGTTCCGTCACATAGCGATGGTCATTCTGGCAATGGTAATAGAGTGTCTCGCAGACACGCATCTCGCTGGTTACATCTTCATCGTATTTTCTTTGAAACTTCGGCTGCTCATCGTCAAGCTGGAACGGGCAGTACCGAGCTCCACGCCCGATTAACTGTGCTTCCGCTATGGTAGCGGGGGATATTTTTTTACCGCTCGACTGTCTTGTTTCATAAAGGCGAACAATGTCAAACAGGTTGAGGACATCCCAACCCTCATCCAGTTTCTTGACCTCAAAAATTGCACGATAAGGATTGTCCGCATCTTCAAGCGAATTTAAGAGAATCTGCTTCTGTGTGACATCCTTATCTTCATTTACAGAAACGCAATGCTCCTCGGAAAAATCATCATGAAGCTCTGCCGCAAGTGTGTCAAAGGAGATGCCATTGTTTGCGAAATAAGCAAAGGCTCTATGCATAACTTCGTTGTTAACGGCAGTAGAAAGGCTCTGCAACTGTGCGCCCGTCAGCTTTCTCACCGTTTCAATAAACTCAGCCATAAAGTTCTTGCTGTCGGGAATTTTCGCTGCCTTAAAAAGCACAACAGGTTTAATTGCCAGACGATAGTCTTGAAACACCTTCAACCGATACTGACTGAGGATAAGTGCTTGCAAAGCTCTCTCCATGACGGTCAGGTCGGAGCGTAGCGTAACGATGTCCTTGGAATACCTGTCGTTATAAAATTTTGCCAATGCATAATCGAATATAATCTTGTTTTCGTATGCCGCACGGATCGCTGGATTTGCAAGGTCACAGGTAGCCGTAAACTCCAGCAGGATGTTATCAGCATTCCGGCTGAAGATATTCTTTACCGTCTGCTCCCATGAATGATAGCTTGATTCCTCATCAGCAGACATTTTCTTTTTCGTATCAACATTCAGATGGTGCGCCTCGTCAGAAATCAGCACGACCTTCTGCTCGTCAAAGTCGTCAAAGGACATCCCGTTTTCCTTTGTCATCCACATATCCATGTGGAGTCCTTGCGTGGTAGCAAAGCAGAGGTTGATTGCGTCCTTCTCTGCACACTGGAAATTATCCACTTGATTGATGCGGATGCGTTCTCCGTCCAGCACAATCTCATCTGCAAATAGGTATTTTGAAGATGCCGGATTGCGAAAATTCTCCCGTGTCTTATCCACAATATTCGAGAGATTGACAAAGAACAAGAAATTCCTATATCCCTGCTTGTAAAGATACAGCATCAGTCCTGCCATAATCAGCGTCTTGCCGCTGCCGGTTGCCATGTGGAAAAGCACCTGCGTAGGCTTCGGTCGGTTACTGCTCTCAAAATGCGTAATGAAGTTTTCAAACGCCTGTTTCTGATACGGGCGCAGCTCAAAGTTCGGATTCAGGTTCTCCGGAATGTAGGGCGGGAGAACCGCAGTGCTGCCGTATTCACGCAAGGCATCTATTTTTTCGTATAAGAACGCCATCGGATTATCCCTCCTTGTAAAATCTCCTTGTGAACGCCTTGTCCTCGTCGGAGATGCCAAACTCCTCGTCATCAATATCGCAGTAGTTCACATACAGGAGATTCTTGTCCAAAATCTCCATCAGGAATCGCTTCTTGTCATCCAATGAAAGGGCGGCATAGTCATCAACAGCGGCATCAATGTCCGCTGGATTCACCTTGTAGCTGATAAACCCGGATTTCACCATTCCGTCGTAGATGTCGGACAAGGTGACCTCATCGGTAGCGGCCTCGATTTTTTCCACAATTTTCTGGTTCAGCTTTGCCAGTTCGCAGTAGACGAAAGAACCACCGCCTTGCCAGTCAACGAATTTTGAAATGCCACCTTGTTCGCCTGCAATAACATTTTGAAGTCTCACCAGAGAATCGTCCTGTCCATAATCGAGCTGCTCAACACCAATGTAATGCATTCCCATTTTATGAGCGACCGCACATGTAGTACCCGTTCCCAGATGATAATCCATTATAATGTCTTCAGAATCTGTGAACAGTCCAAACAAGCGCTGGATTAGCTTTTCTGGTTTTTTACCATTTGGTAAATCTACGCCACCTTCATTTCCGAGCGAAAGGAAGGAAATATCTGTCCATATATTCGTAAGTATTTCTGTTGGCGTAATCTTGCCGTCTATTTCTCTCAGTTTTTTAGAAAAGAATGCAAGCGTCCGCCCATTGTAAATATATGTGGTGCCAACTTGAAAGACCTTATTGCGTTCCTTTTTCGATTGCTCGACAATGCGAACAATCTCCTGAGATGGTTTTTGCATCGTGTTTAAGCTCACGATTCTATCGCTGTTTTCCATGCAAAAGGCGGCTTTTTTCTTATATCTTATTTCTTTCCAGTTCTCTCCATGAAGCCGCTTATATTCTTGCCATGACGATACACCTTCTGCTTCATAAATCAGATTGTCCACAGGAATGATTTCCCAACTATTACAGTCTTGATTATAATTCTTAATGTAACTGCCGTAATCCTCCGAATAATCACATGCTACATAAACGGGTTTTATCTTAGCCTTTGCCTTATTCTTTGCATAAATTATAATGAATTCCGATACATTCACAGGGCAGTCGTTAATTGCGCGAAAACTTGCCGTAGTCGCGGTCTTAATCGTAACTGTCGTTATGTAGTTTTCTTCACCAAGCAAATCATCACACAGTACTTTTAGGTATGAGTATTCTTTATAGTTGATTTGAATGGCAATTACGCCGCTTTCCTTCAAGAGTTTCCTCGCATATTGAATTCTTGTCTTCATAAACGACAGCCAAGTACTCCGCTTAAAGCTATCGTTATATTTGAAACTGTCATTCGCAGTATTGTATGGAGGGTCTATATAGATAAACTGAATCCGATTGGTATATCTACCGCAGAGTGAAGAAAGCGCAAGGACATTATTACCGCGAATGATTAAATTGTCGGTATCGTTAAAGCTGTCGATAGACTGAGATCCGTCAGATGAGAATAGACGGGCTCCTGAAAAAACTTTCGGGTAGAGCAATCTATCAACCTCGTCTGGTGCAAGCGTTTCATTATAAAAAATCTCGCTGCGCTTCTGGTCTTCCTTTGTTTGTCCACCCTCCAGAACGCAATCCTTGTATGGGAAAACAAGCTCTACCTGACCAGCGGCAGAAATCAGCGCACCAGTTTCATCCGCAAGCCCGATCTTATTCTTGAAACGGGTATAGCTATCCGGCAGGAATTGCCGATTGTTGATTACCCAGGCAAAGCCTATTTTATCAAAGACCTTGATACCATCGACTTCCATAAAAAAGCGGGTGCGTGTCTCATCGTTCGCAAGAAGGAGGCGGATAAGTCCCTCGTCCATTTTCATTGCAGCCTCATAGACTGCGTTACGCAGGAATGTGCCATCCTCGGCAATAAACCTCTCATCTGCTTTCAGTACCGTTAGCACGGTTTCGTAAAAATTCGCCATCTAACTATTCCCCTTAATGCTGTTCGCGATTATTTTTTACATATCTTTGATGTTCCTGAAGCCATCGTCGAATCAATGCGGATACAGTCAAATCTTCATCAAGTGCTATCTGTTTCAAAGCCTTGCGTTCTTCCTTCGATATTGTGATAGTTAAATTCACCATATTTCTTTCAGCCATATCGTTCTACCTCCCCCAGCACAATTATTTGTGTATCCGTGTAACAGTGTACCATAAACAAGCTGAGAAATCAATGCGCTAATTGTGAATTTGCTGCATTAACAAGCTCTATATTACCTGTTTTCGCATACCGGGATCAGGGCGATACCCTTATACTCCCGTATGCAATAGCGGTCAAAACATCGAGTACAGACCCGACATTTTGACCGCATATCGCCCCTAAACGCTACATTATTCCGTCCTGCTACTGAACCCGGTTTGCTTTGCGGTCTCGCTTGCTTTTCGTCTGCGTTCTTCGCTCATGGGCGGTTGCAGACGGATGGACAGCCGGGATTTGTCCAGCACATAGGAAACTCCGCCCTGCTCATGGGTCTTTTCCTGTCGGCAGAGGTCGGGGTACTTCTTGGCGAACATCGCCAGCCGCTTTTTCAGTCCGGCGTTGAAGGTGTAGATGCTTGCCGTATCTTCGCCCTCGTTGAACAGGATGATGGTTTCCTTTTCATACTTGGTCAGCTTAGCCATAATTGTCCTCCATATCGTAACTGCTGATTTCTGCCAGCCGCAAAGTCAGTTCCGCTTCATAGTAGCCGTCCATTTCCATGCGGAGTGTGCGGTAGAAACGGCGATACCAGTCGTGCGCTTCCTCAGTACTCAGCTTGATTACAAGGTCGTTGAACGGCTCTCCGGCAACAGGGTCGGGTGTGATATCCGCCAGCATTTGCAGACGGTCAACCGTTGCCCTGTGGTTGGGGCAGCCAAAGGTATAAAGGGCTTTCTTCTCGTTGATGTTCAGTTTCATTGTGTGTTCCTCCTTGATTTTTGATAAATGAAAAGCGGCGGGGACTTCACAAGGAAATACCTGTCGCTTTTGCTGCGGTATGAAATTAGCGAGGCTGGACTTGGAATATCAGCAGTAAATCAGCTCATGCTTGATGATTTCCTCGGCTCGGCTGCGGATGGAGTTCATGGATTGCACCCATAGCATCTGGTCAGACGCTTTCAAGGCTTCGTCCACGCCCTCGGCTTCTGCCATCTGCTCAATGATAAGACTGCATCTTTCCGTTGCCTGCTCGTTCAGATCGGCAAGGTAGGTGTGCAGCTTGCAGGAGAGAACGAGTTCGCTGTATAAACCGGGACGGTACATCCGCAGGTAGGCTTGATGCAGCCTGCCCCAATGCCCGACAGGGCGTTTTTCCTCCGGCAGCTTCCAGTCCGGCACATAGTAATCGCCTACGAGAATGTAGTCGATGCCGTTTTCGTGGATTCTTGGCTTCAATTCTTTCATGCTGGTACTTCCTCCTGTCTTGCTTTCTTTTTGTGGTACTCATCTCTGCGCTTGGCAAGGGTGGCTTCATATCGCCGGATAGCTTCGGGGTCTCCGGCTTCCGCATCGGCTTTCATTTTCTGATAGCATCTGACGGTAGCTTCACTTTGATATTTCCGTTTTTCTGCCAGTTTCCTTGCGGCTTCTTCATCGGTCTTGGCAAGCTCCACAAGGGCTTCGTGTTCAGCCTTGCGCCTGGCAGTCCTTGTGCGGACATACTCCGCTTTCCGTTCTGCCATCATAGCGGCATATTCGGGGTCAGCCGCCATTCTCGCTTCCTCACGCTCCTTTTTGCGCTGTCTGGCTTCGGCTTCCTTGGCTTTCAGAGCTTCCCACGCCTTAGCTGCTTCCGGGTCGGTCTTTGCCTTTTCTTTCAGCTCGGCTCGTGTCAGCTTCTTTTTCCGGCTGTCCCGTTCCATCCGCTTGCGCTCCGTTTCAAGCATCTTTTCACGCTTGATGCGCTCCTTTTCCTCTAACCGGCTGATATATTCCGGGTCAGCTTCTCTGGCTTCCTGCAACTTCTGACGGTGTTTCTGATTTCGCTCACGCTGAATTGCAAGATGTTCCTCGTATTTTGCGACCGCTTCGGGGTCTCCGGCTTCCGCAGCCGTCCGCAGAGCGTTCAGCTTCTGCTTTCTGCGCTCTGTCGATCGCTTGCCCTTTTCCTGCTTCTTTCGCTGTTGTTCGGCTTCGATGGCGGCAATGCGTTCTTCCTCGGAGACGGTTTCAACAGGCGGGTAGTAGTTGCCGATGAAATTGAAATGAATATCAATGTTCTGCTGGCGGTAGATGGTTCGTCCGCCTGTGGCTTCGTGAACCTCAATCCTGTCAATGAACGCATAGAGCATGGTATCGGTCAGTTCCTCGCAGTCCCGATATTTCCTGACAAGAGCGATGAAGCGGGATGCGTCCACTTGCTTGATTTCGTCCTGCTGAACCAGACTTTCCAGCTCTGCAACACGCTTTTCCAACACAAGCTGTTCTTCATCGTACTGCTGGATCATGCGCTGCGCCTGTCGCTCTGGCAGTAAGCCGTTCAAGGTGCTCTCATAGAGCTTGCTGATTTTCTCGTCCAATTCAGTCATTCGCTTCTTCGCTTCGGCAAGCTCCTGCTGTCCGTTGTCCGCTGTCTTTGCCTGATGCTCATTCCAAACGGCTTTGAGCTGGTCAATGAACTCGGCTTCGTTTTCAAGGACATATTTGCTCACCGCCTGAATTGCCCGCAAAATCGCCGCTTCCAGAACCGATGTTTTCACATAGTGAGAGACGCAATCGTTTGTGGTGCTTCGGTAGTTGCCGCATTGAAAAGCGGAATCAGAATCATAGCGTTTGCCGCTGTGCTTGGTTTCTGGGCTGATAAATCCCATTCTTGCGCCGCAGTCAGCGCAGTACACCAGCCCGGACAGGCGGTGGGAGTAGGTGCCGTTCGCCACTCTCGGCTTTTTCTTTGAGCGTATCTTTCTGGCAATATCCCATGTGTCTTGGTCGATGATGGCTTCATGCGTATCGGGGAAAATCATCAGCTCGTCCGGCGTTGCGGCTCTGCGCTGCTTCATCTTGAAGTTCTCGCAGATGGATTTGCCCAGCACGGTATGACCGAGGTATTCCTGCCTGTCCAGAATATAGCCGACGGTGGTTGCGCTCCAACGGCAGGGGTCTATCGGCGCTTTGTGCCTGCAATTTTCGGGAGAATACTTTGCCGCATACGCAGACGGTATCAGCACCTTTTCCTCTGTCAGCATTTCGGCAATCGCCGTAACGCCGACGCCCTGACTGGCAAGGCGGAATATCTTTCGGACGATTTCAGCCGCCGGTTCATCCACGACAAGGGTCTGCTTATCTCCGTTGGTTCTCTTGTAGCCGTAGGGGATGGAGCCGCTGCACCGCAAGCCGTCCTTCATTCTGGACTTAAAGACAGCCTTAATTTTGTTGCTGGTGTCCTTTGCGTAGTACTCGTTCATGATGTTCAAAAACGGCATGAAGTCATTGTCCTGCGGGGTGGCGCTGTCCACATTGTTGTTGACGGCAATGAAGCGAACGCCCTTCTTCGGGAAAAGAATCTCTTTGTAATTTCCATCCAAGTAACCACAAAAGAATACACCTGTGTCTTTGCTCTTATGTTTCAGAATGGTAAGCTCCGCTTATATTCACTCGGAGTGCATCCAAACTTTTTTCGGAAGGCGTCGCTGAAATGGCTGATGTTGCTGTACCCCACCAAACCCGCTACGTCTTTCACCTGAGCGTCAGGTGCAGACAACAGTTCGCAGGCGTGCTCCATGCGGCGGTTTAATATATATTGATATATGGTGATTCCATAGTGTTTTCGGAATATCTCACGGAGTTTAGATTCACATATAAAGTGCTGTTTGGAGAGCTCCGCGATGGTCACGGGTTCCAGAAATCCCTCATCTATTTGCCTCCGTATCCGAAGCAGCGTCTCGCTATCTGCCCGGCTCAATTCACCCTTCACAGCGACGGGATTCTGATCCATCATCTCGTTCGCAAAGGCGGCAACAAGTTCCAGTATCTTTCCTTCCTGATACAATGACTTTGCACAGTCATTATAATTACACTGCAATATCTGGCGTATTGTGGTTTCTATGGTAGCGGTGATTCTATGTTTTGGCGGGGGTTTTGTCCCGTCAAAGACGGCACAAACCTTTTTCTCCTGCAAACCATCCATCACAGACCGAAATCGACAGGGATGCAGGTTCAGCCCGACGCCTACATATCTCTGTCCTGCCTCATAGGTGTTTTCCGCATCAAACAGACCGCTGCCATATACGCAGCAATTTCCCTTTTCCAACAACGTTTTTTTGTTTCTGGCCGAAGACTTCCACTCCAACGCATCGGAAAGAGAGAAAATGATGGAAAAAGAATCCTTGTACACCTGCTCCCGCAATACTGTGTCCCTGTAAAACATTACATCGCAGATATACATCTCGATATTGGGGCACGGTGAAATATAGCGGAAATATCCTTCTCCAATATCGCTTGGCAAAGCAACCTGATTGTCTTTCATAATACCACAAAGCTGCTGCATTGCGGGGGAGAAAAAGTCGCTGCGATCCGTTTGCCCATGGAGAAAATCATATTGTGCTTCTTGCATACCAGGCCACCTCCTCCGCCACATGATTAGACACTTTTATGCAAATTGGTCCATTCCACCTTTCCAGTTCTGCGCACAGGTTAGCCTACTCTAACCGACGGATGAAAGAAAAGGCAGGCTGCCTGTACGCAGTTTGCCTCAAATCCGACGGCACAGCGCCTGTGAAAAATATTGTACCATAAGCGCGCAGGGATTTCAATGTAGAATACCAGGCATCCCTGCTTTTCCTGCGAATTTTCCGTTTGCCCAATGTCATCCGTGTGCCGAGAGGGAAGGTCTCAGAACTTTCAGCGAAAGATTCAATCGATTCCAACACGTTTTCTTATTCGGCTTTACGTCTACTCGACGCAAATACTTTCTGTCACCTATATTGGGATGCTTGAGCAAAAGCTGACCGCCGAGCGGAAAAAGCTCTCCCGCCGCTATTCCGCGCTGAAAGACGAGGTAAAGGAAGCGGAGCAGATACGGAAGGGCGTTTACAGTATCCTGCGGGAAAAAAATCGCAAAGAGCAGCCTGCGCACAAGCAAGACCTTGAACGATGGAAAACGGCCACGCAGAGAGTAAAATGCCCTGCGTGGCCGACTGCTTTATGCCTCTCACATCATAACAGAACCAACGGCTTGATAAGGTCAGCGGGCTTGTCCTTCATCAGCATAAGTGCGGGTTCCACATTTTTCAATCCATGGAACTTGTGCGTAATGAGCTTTTCGGGATGAATGCGACCGGTCTGAACCAAACGAGCCAGTTTCTCCGAACGTAATCTCCCACCGGGCATTAGCCCTCCGACAATCTTTTTATGTCCCATCCCGCAGCCAAGCTCAATGCGAGGAAGCCCGATGGTGTCTCCTTCTCCGAGGTAATTGACATTGCCAATCACCCCGCCTGGCTTCAACATTTGGATGGCCTGAGAGAATATATTATTGTCGCCTCCGGCAACAATAATACGATCCACACCTTTGCCGGACGTTTTCTCCATAATCTGCTCTACAATGTCACCCTCCCGATAGTTGATGATGGCTGTGGCACCAAATTCCAAAGCAAGTTGGGCGCAATTCTTTCGCGATCCCACCGCATAAATATCGGCCGCCCCGCGAATGGCTGCGGCAGCAACAGACATGAGACCGACCGGACCAATACCAATCACAGCTACGGTGTCGCCAAACTGAATATCCGCCAATTCCGCTCCATGAAATCCGGTGGGAACCATATCGCTAATCATACAGGCCGCACCGAGATCCATTCCATCCGGCAATAGCGCAAGGTTTCCATCTGCATCGTTGACATGGAAGAACTCTCCGAATACGCCGTCTTTGAAATTTGAAAACTTCCAACCAGAGAGCATTCCCCCAGAGTGCATGGCAAATCCACCCTGTGCCTCCAACGAGTTCCAATCTGGCGTAATCGCCGAAACAAGCACTCGATCGCCAACCTTGAAGTCTTTAACAAGTCTTCCGACTTCTACAATTTCACCGACCGCCTCATGGCCCAAAATCATGTCCTTTCGGTCGCCGATTGCCCCCGCCCAAACTGTGTGTACGTCGGAGGTGCAGGGAGCCAATGCAAGGGGCTTGCAGATAGCATCCATCGGGCCGCAGGTGGGTGCTTCCTTTTCAATCCAGCCGGTATTTCCGATCTTGATCATTGCGAATCCTTTCATTACAAAGTCTTCCTTTCTTTATTTATTTTTATCTGGCAATTAGAGGACGATAGTCGATGGTGGGTAGCGTATGCTGGCCTACTACTGCCAGATTTTTTCATGAGTAAAACTTTCTATAGGAATTATAGCGCAGTTTTGTGAATATTTCTACCATTCTCTGCATCTTTCGCATCTCTGCGAGGTTTCTGTTTGCCATGCTTTTCTACTCTGTGGGCTGAAGTTCTATCAAGCAGTACTCTTGGCTGATTTAACATATAGCAGAACAGCACCAGATCGAGGCCGCTTTACCTTTGAATACAGGAATATATAGAAGATTTCCATACGCTTTTGTTTTTTCGCTGTACTTTGAGAAGAAACCTGTGATATACTTTTAAGTATTGTAGGAGGTGATGCGAATGATCACGGTCGCGGATGTCATGAAACTGCCATCCATGTATGGCACAACTATTCTCGCAGGTCATGCGGGACTGTCAAACCCCGTTGAATCAGTTACCGTTCTGGAGTATGGGCAGATTACCAACACGTTGGACGAATTGTTTTCCAAAACCGAGTTTCAAGGGAATGATCTGATTATTACCTCGTTTGCCACAATTGCAGACGATGTTGACGCGCAGTGCGAAAACATCCGTAGATATCACGCAATAGGGTGTGTCGGGTTTATCCTTTTTTACATCGGGTTGATCCTTCCAAGCGTGGACGATCGGGTTATCGCCTGCTGCAATGAACTTGATTTGGTATTGATTACCATGCCCAGAGATATAAGAACCCATAAATATAGTGACGTGATTGGCGACATATATCATGCGATTTTCAAGGATCAACAGGCAGGTTCAAATTATGTAAGTACACTTATTCGCCGGTTTTCTAATCTTCCTGCAGAGCAGCGCAACACAGGCACATTACTTCGTATGCTCAGCAACCACTTGCAGGCATCGATTATTCTAACAGATTACAAAAAATCAATCAGCAATATCGTGTGCTGGCCGCAATCGCTATCGGAGCTATTAAGCAAGGACCTGAAAAAACAACTGCAAAAAATGCAGGGTGAACAAGCGGTCAAGATTTCTTATGATGATGGTGCAGGTTATTTGCAACACTGCCCAACACTTTTGGAGGGCAAAGAAGGTTTCGACTTATATACATTTAAGTACAATGAATTACTATCAAGGGAAGATCTGTGGCAAGCAAGTGAATTTGTCCAGCTATATAGCCATATTTGGAATAAAGATCTGGGAAAACTTGTAACATCAGAACTGGTTCGAGCCATCATTGACGACGACCCCTTGAAAATGAGGCGATTAGCAGACTTGTTCCAAATTAATGTTGCAGAGTTGAATCAAATGTGGGTGTTTGATTCTGTCGATTCTTCAGAGCCGGATTTGAAATTGCTGAGGAAATGCGCAGAGTACTTTTCCGGAATATACAAAACGGTTTTGGTCGGTTACTATGAATCCAATATGGTGATTTTTGCCCATGCTCCCCAAACGGCAGGTGAACGAGATGCTATCGTGCAAGATTTCATTAACGAGTCGGCGGATTCTTATAGTAACTACATAGTGGTTTGCTGTGATTGCCTCAATACGACCAATGATGCCCATAACGCATACTTTGATGTCATGCAGTATGCTTCTTATGCCAGAAGCATCTACCCACAAAAGCGCGTCTTACGTCCATCGGATGTGTCCTTCGCCTCAATATGCGCAAAGGAAGCTGCTTGCAGGGAAGCTCAGATTCACTATCTAAAAATCATAGAAGACATTGAAGCAACGCCTGAGTTGCTGACAACCTTGACCGCATATTTGCTAGACCATGAGAGCAGCATGGCCAATACCGCAAAAGCACTTTGCTGCCACATCAATACGATAAAATATCGATTAAATGCTATCCGCGACAATACGGGCTATTCCCCATCTAAACCAGCAGACGTATATCCACTACTGATTGCTGTAGCAATCAATCGCATGAGGAACTCCGAAAATGAATAATAAAAGAAAAGAAAAGAGCGGCGGATTTGTCCAAATGGACAAATCCGCCGCTCTTTTCTTTTGCCCTTATAATAAATACAATCGCACGCAACTGGACTTATAATAGTTATTAAGCTGTAGTGCATATTGCACACAGAAATAATTTACATAGGAGGACTTCAAGATGCCGCGTGAACTTACAGCTTGCGAGATCGACAGCATCATGGTCGGAGCGACGTTCCTTGGTGCAGGTGGCGGTGGTCCGCTGGATACCGGCCGCGAACTGCTGAAAAAGCAAACATCCGGTTCGTATTCTATCGACCTCTATTCCATGGACGAGATCCCCGAAAAGGAACGGGATGCAACGTATGGCGCGATGGTCGCCTGTTTGGGTTCTCCGCAAAAGATCAAGGAGAATGGTACCTTTGGTCCAGATGGAGTGGCGTGCTTTGATGCCTTCAAAAAGGCGATGCTGCTGCATGGCAAGGAGATCAAGTATCTGTACTCCGGCGAGATGGGCGGTATGAACACGATGGTTCCGATGTTGGTTTCCATTATCGCAAAGCAGCAGGGTGGATCTTCAATTGGCCTTCTCGATTTTGATGCCAACGGAAGAGCCGTTCCCGAACTCAACACCAGTCTGAATGCCGCTCGCGGCTTCGCTCCGAATCCTGTCGGGCTGGGTGCGCTGCCTACCGTTGGAGGGAAATCTTGCACTGAGTGTATTATCGAGTGCGAAACCGACACCGAATCTGAGGCGATTTGCCGGAAGCTGTGCGAGATTTACAACTCTCAGATTGGATTCTCCACTTGGGCAATGAGCGTGAAGGAACTCAAGGATAACAGCGTGCTCGGCTGCGTAAGCACCGCCGAAAGGATCGGTGAGAACATCAAGATGATTCAGAAAAAGCCAGAGCTTGATCTGACCGGCGTTTTGAATGATGCCGGGTATGCTTGCCGCCGTTTGATCCGCGGAAAAATCAAAGACAAGATTATTGAGGTCGTTCATGGCTTTGATTTGGGGCGAACGGTCATCTGTGACGATGAGACGGGTGAGGATTACACGATCTGCTTCCAGAACGAGAACCTCTATGTGTATAAGGGAACAGAGCCGACGGAAGAGAATGTGCTGATCACAGCGCCGGAGCTGATCTCTGTATTCTGCCGTCTGGACAAGAACGGAGACCCCTATTATCTGCCCGTTGATAACTCCACGACTGAAGTCGGAATGTCCGTTGATGTTATTGTATCCCCCGCTGACAAGAAGTGGTGGGCGGAAGATAAGCGTGCATACCGCTGCTGGGTAAAAACGCTGCAGGATGCCAAATATCACGGTGCACAGATCGACTACAACGGCGCGCACATTAAGTAAAATCACCAAGTAGGGACAGCTCTACATAATTAAAAAACAAGAAAAGGAGATTTTCAAAATGAGAAAGCTGTATGAACAGGACATCATTGAGATTCTGTATGGTGCGACCCTGCTGGGCGCAGGTGGCGGCGGTTCTTTGAAACAGGGACTTGGGATGCTGGACGGCCTGAAAAAGGACGGCAATGCGATTGAGGTTGACCTGCTGGATTTGGATGAAATCGGTGATAACGAGTATGCAGCCGTGGTTTGCGGTCTTGGTTCTCCTGTTGCCATGCTGGATCCCAGCAAGCCTGCGTTTGGCCCCGATGCGGTTCATGCGTTCAAGGCCTTCCAGAAGGCATTTATTGCCGAAGGCAAGGAAGTCAAGTATCTCCAGTCTGGCGAGATGGGTGGCTTTAACACGTTCACTCCTATGCTGGTGGCTATTCTGTCCGACAAAGACCCCGCCAAGCGTATCAAAATGGTGGACGTGGACTGCAATGGCCGCGCCTGCCCGGAGCTGAATACCACACTGACAGCTTACTGGAATCATCCTCCCAAGCCCATGGGACTGGGTAGCCTGCATGGCGATGAGGTTGCTGTTTATCCGGTCAGCGACCATTCCGGCGAGCAAATTGCGCGTGCGCTGTGTATGCTGTATGACATGCGTATCGGTTTCTCCACATGGGGCATGAACAAGGCCGAGATGCGTGAGGCACTGGTTCCCGGCTGCGTTACCAAGGCGCAGAAGATCGGTAAGGCGATTCTGTCCGTCAAGGCCAATGGCGGCGACCTGATGACTGAGCTTAAGAAAGCGTTTGAGGTGCGTGAGTTCTGTCATGGTACCATTGAAAAGCTGGACATCACAGCCGAGGGCGGCTTTGACTTTGGTACGACTGTTGTTAAGGGCGAGGACGGTCGCAATTACTTCATCGACTTCAAGAACGAGAACCTCATCCTGCGTGATGAGAAGGGCGATACCATCATGACTGCTCCCGAAGGTATCGGCATGATCGACATGGATACCCTGATGCCTCTGACCAATGCCGATACCAAGGTTGGGATGAAGGTGCTGGTCACTATGACTCCTGCCCACCCCAACTGGTGGGATGCTGACCGCAAGCCCTATGAGTGCTGGCTGCCTGAGCTGAAGAAAGTCGGCATGAAGGGCGACCAGGTTCGTTACTAAGCGTATATTTCCAGGGGGGAGTGCCAATTCTCTCGGCACTCCCCCCGCCCATCTCACGACTCAACAGTACTAAAAAGAAAGAAGGGAGAACATTATGGAAGAGAGAAAGCAAAAGAAACCCAGCTCCGCAATGGAAACCACGACATTGACGCGAGTACCCGAGAGCGAAAGACGTCCTTGGTGGAGCTTGGCATTTATCTGGGCCGGCAGTGTCATTTGTATTCCCGCGCTGATGGTGGGCAGCATGGTTATGGCGGGTATGGACTTCAAGCAGTCCTGCCTGTGCATGGTCATCGGCTACGTCATCGTAGTATTCTATATGTGCTTAATGGGCATTCAGAGCTCCGATTTGGGGTTGCCCTGCACCGTTGCGATTTCTCGCGCTTATGGTGTGCGAGGATCATCCTTCCTTGTATCACTCGTGATCGCTATCAGCAATATCGGTTGGTTTGGTTCTCAGACAGCTCTGTGCGCCACCAGCTTCTGTAACATTATGAGTGGATACCTGCACATCGATTTCCCCCTGTGGCTATCCTGCATCATTTGGGGCTCGTTGATGTTTATCACCTCCGTCTATGGCGTGAAGCTCATTGATTTTTTGAATCGTGTATCTGTTCCTGCGCTGTTCATCATGCTTATCTGGGGAGTTATTGCTGCGCTTATGCGTGGTGCGGCTGCCGCAGTGACGGTCTATCAGCCGCCCATGGTTCTTGGCTGGACCTATGGAATTACGCTGGCGGTGGCAGGCTTCGCCTCTGGTGCAGTTACCTGTGGTGACTATACACGATATGGAAAAAACCGGAAAGACACCATTCTCTCCTGCGTCGTTGGTGTTCTGCCTGCCGGTATTGGCGCACTGGTCATCGGTGGTTTCTTAGCTGTCGCTATGGGCAACTTTGACCTTTCTGTGGTGTTCTCCAGCTTCGGGTTTCCCATCATCGGCATGCTTGTGCTGATTCTTGCCACGTGGACAACAAATACAGGCAACGCGTATATCTCTGGTATTGCTATCTGCAATATGTTTAAGCTGAAGGATGGTCGGCGTCCGGTCGTTACATTGATAGCAGGCGCAGCAGGAACCGCACTGGCGCTGCTCGGCATCGCTGATGTGTTTGCCGGCTTCCTAAATATCATTGCGGCACTGGTTCCCGCTGTTGCCGGCGTTGCTATCGCCGACTACTGGATTATGGGAAAAGGGCGCGCGGATCTGTGGGAGCCGTTTGAAGGAGTAAATTGGATCGGTGTTGTATCGTGGCTGGCAGGCGCCGCTGTCGCCAAGTGGGGAACGTTCTTTGTACCCACGCTTATGGGTATTGTGGTGGCAATAGTTGTTTACTGCCTTGGTGCACTGATCATCAAGAATGAGAAGATCAATCCTATTTATGCGATGAACCTGAAACTTACACAGACTGCTGAAAAGGAGTGAATTGTAATGAGTGTCAAGATCCTGAACCTGCTTCCCGTCACGGGGGATGTGTTGACACCGGAAATGTTCAAGTATATGTGCAAATATTTGGAACCTGATACGGAAGTACAGACGTATCAGATCACTTCCGGACCTCCCTCTATCGAATGTGAGTATGATGAGGCTTTGGCTGCGCCAGATGTTCTAAGACTTGCCAAACAGGGAGAAGAAGACGGCTTTCAGGCAATCTTTATCAACTGCTTTGGCGATCCTGCAGTAAAGGCAGCACGCGAGTATGTGGACATTCCTGTTTTTGGCGGCTTCGAGCCAGCAACACACTTTGCACTGGGACTTGCCGATAATATTTCCATCGTGACGGTGATGCCGAACGTGGTATCCCTTATGGAAGGGAATGTATCTAAGGCTAAGCTGAATGGCCGTATTGTCAGCATCCGTAATGTCAACATCCCAGTAGAGGAATTGCAGGATCATGAGAAGCTCTGCAAAGCATTGGTCGAACAGTCCCTTCTTGCTATCCGAGAGGATGGCGCACAGGCAATCGTTATGGGCTGCACAGGTTTTGTGGATGTGGCAGAACGCATCAAGCATGACCTGTTGGCCGAGGGATACAATGTTCCTGTTCTGGAGGCGGCACAGTCCGCTTTGAAACTGTGTGAGGTGTACGCCAAGATGGGCCTGCGGCAGAGCCGGTTGACGTATATGACCCCGCCTGAGCGAAAGTAAATAAGGAGGAAAAAACATGAGTGTGCTTGCTAACTATGAGCCGAAAAATGTATTTTCGTATTTCGAGAAACTCTGCACTATTCCCCACGGTTCAGGCAACACAGATGGTGTGGCGTCCTACTTGGTAAGTTTTGCCAAAGAGCATGGGCTGGAGAGCTACCGGGATGCGGCCAATAATGTGATTATCCGTAAGCCTGCCAGTACAGGGTACGAAAACGCTGACACGATCATTCTGCAGGGCCACCATGACATGGTCTGCGAGAAAGAAGAAGGGCTGGACTTTGACTTTACAAAGGATGCAATCCAGCCTGTGATTGACGGCGATTGGATTCGTGCAAAAGGAACGACGCTGGGCGGCGACAATGGTATCGCCGTGGCTATGATCCTTGCGATTCTGACTGACGACTCTTTGGCACATCCGCCTATTGAAGCACTTATCACTGCTGATGAGGAAATCGGAATGCTTGGCGCATTTGCGTTGGATTGCAGCCAGTTGAAGGGTCATAAGCTCATCAATTTGGATTCCGAATATGAGGGAATCTTGATGTGCAGCTGTGCTGGCGGTGTCAATGTTCGCAGTACAGTGCCGGTTGCACGCGAAGCGGTTACTGGCGCAGCGGTTGATATTGTGATCAAAGCGCTGACCAGCGGCCACTCCGGTGTTGAGATCGATAAAGGACGCGCAAACGCTAACGCACTGATGGGGCGCATGCTCTGTGAGCTGGCGGCTAAGGAAGATTTCCGGCTGGCGGCACTGGAAGGTGGTTCTCGTGAAACGGCTATTGCTGCTTCGAGTTCTGCACAGATCATAGTTGAGCCGGGCAAGGCCACAGGCGTATGTGAGATCGTGCGGAAGCTGGGAGCGCAGTATGCCAGTGAATACGCAACAGCTGAACCCAACATGCAGGTCAACGCGGTTGCGGGAAAGACCGGAACAGTTGAAGTACTTACGCAAGCTGGGACTGAAAAAGTGTGGCAGGTGTTAGTATCGCTTCCTGACAGCGTACAGGCCATGTGCATCGATATGCCTGGCCTTGTACAGACATCGACCAATTTTGGCACTTTGAAGCTGGAAGAGAACGCACTTGCGTTCAGTAATACGGTTCGTAGCTCTATCACGGCGCAGAAGGAATGGATTGTTGAGAAGATCGCCGCTATCGTCAAGCTGGCTGGCGGTACGACCACAACGGATGGTAATTACCCCGGTTGGGCATACAACCCTCATTCCGTTGTGAAGGACACCATTTTGGCCGCATATAAGAAGCTCTTTAACAAGGAAGCCACGGTAGAAGCTGTCCATGCCGGTATTGAGTGTGGCCTGTTTTCCGACAGTATTCCCAATCTGGATTGCGTGTCTATCGGGCCGGATATGGGAGATGTCCATACGCCGCGTGAGCATCTTAGCATCGCGTCTTCTCAGCGTACTTATGAACTATTGAAATTGGTTCTGGCAGAAAGCAAATAACAAGCGTCGCTGGACTGGTATGCGTTATCCGGTAAGTACCTGATAATCGCATTATAAAAGCAGCCAAGGAATGTTCCTTGGCTGCTTTTCAGCCTGTCAAAGAACGCCAGTTCTCGTTATGCGAGAGCTGGCGTTTTAGTCGTATCAAAGAAGAAATAGGGCAGAAAAACAAAGAAATCAGAGCGGCTCCACTTCCAGAGGGCCAGTTTTTTGAGATTCATAGCAGCATATTTAAGCCTCACCCATGCCGAGACACGGGCCAGACCTCGGTGGTGTGTATAGCGC
>CDZH01004641.1_pt1 | contig 26402 bp, 26 predicted proteins | sample 557721 | NCBI WGS metagenome assembly CDZH01 (sample SAMEA3182062, study PRJEB8094) | gut metagenome | biome: human; feature: gut; material: Stool; isolation source: human stools | place: Canada | collected 2013-01-14 | reverse complement strand
CGGCAAAAATGGTAAACGCTCGAAAAACCGCAATCATACGCTATATCCGTAACCGGCTCGGCAGTTTCGCAAAGAAGTCTGCCGGCTTTTTTTATTCTCATTTCAAGAACATATTGCTTAGGTGTTTTGCCGTATTTTTTCTTAAAAAGCCGACGCATATAGCTTTCGCTGATTTCTGCCGCCGCGGCCGCTTTTTCGTTATCAAGCTCCGGATTATAAAGGTTTTCGGAAATGTAGTTAACGGCGGGGATTATTGCGCTGTCGGTATACAGCTGTTCTGACAAAAGCCTGTCGAGAATATCGTAAAAAACACTTAGAGCCTTAAGCTCTCTGCGGGAAAAATCAAGCTCGCGCAGCTTTTCAAAATCTTTAATGTAATCACTGTTGTTTTGCAGCGGAATTATTATAAATTCGTCGGTAAACGGTTCGGCACATTTAAAGTTTACAAGCGGAAACGCTCCGCCTGAATTATTGTACAGCTCATAGGTCGCACCCGCCGGCAAAAAAATCGCACAGTCCTTATCCGAAACAAACCTTTTGCCGTTATGTGTATATGTGATTTTACCTTCTTTGCAAAAGGAAAGTCCGAAAAACGGTCTGTTTGTTATTTTCATACGTCTGCCTGTAGGAGCTAAAACCGTAATTACCTCGGATATTTCGGTAACTTTAATTTGCTCTAAGCTTGCCATTTTCATCACCCTTAATGCAATTATACCGATTTCGCAAATAATTTCAAGCTATATGATAAAATTTGTTCCGAAAATGTTAAAACAGTCCCGTTTTCCGCATTGACTTAAATGCTGTTTACATTTAAAATTTAAGAAAAATGCGAAAGGATTGTTGTATATGAACTTTTCAGGTAAAACGGCGATAGTTACGGGCGCGGCTTCGGGTATGGCGTTGCTTTTCTGCAAAAAATTCGCTGACCTCGGCGGCAATGTCGTCATGACCGATATAAACGGTGACATACTTACGGAAAAGGCCGCGGAGATCAATGCCGAAAATCCGGGCAAAGCGCTTGCGGCCGTATGCGACGTGCGAAAATACGAAGAAGTATGCGCGGTGCGCGACCTTGCGGTTAAGACATACGGCAGTATTGACGTTATGGTAAATCTTGCGGGCGGGGCGGAAACGAGAATACTGCGTGCTTCGGGCGAATTTCCCGATATTCCGATAGAGGTTTACGATTGGGGAATAGACGTTAATCTTAAGGGACAGTTTTATTTTGACCATGCCGTTATGAAGCAGATGCGCGAGCAGAAAAGCGGAGTTATAATCAATATCGGCTCTATAACCGGCGAGGAGGGGTGCGCTACAAATGTTGCATATTCAACCTCAAAAAGCGGAGCTATGAACGGACTTACAAAATCGCTGGCGCTGTACGGCTCGAAGTACAGCATTCGCTGCGTTTGCGTATCTCCCGGACCCGTTCTGACACGCCCCGGTATGGCGGCTATGAAAACCGCTCTCGGCAGGGCGGCGGAGCCTGAGGAGCTTGTTAATATGCTGCTTTACGCGGCGTCGGACGAGGGAAGCTTTCTTGACGGAGTAAACATACTTATGGACGGAGGGCGCAATATAATGCGCAATAAGGACTGATATGAGTAAATTTTTGATAGAAGACAGACCTACGCTTACCTGTATGATTCAGGCAAGAACGCCCGAGCGCGTAAGCGAGCTTATAAAAAAGGGGCTTGACGGCGGAACAGACGCATTTGCAATTCAAATTGACCAGCTTGAAAGAGAATACCGCACAGAGAGCTGTTACAGAGAGCTTTTTGAAAAAATGGGCGGCAAGTCGGTTTATGTTACCGATTACCGCAATAATATGAGCACCGGAATGACCGATGATGAGCTTGCCGACGAGCTGCTTACGCTTGCAAAAAGCGGCGCGGCGCTTGTTGACGTTATGGGTGACCTTTATTGCCCTTCAAGGGACGAAATAACAAGGGACTCTGCGGCGGACGCGAAACAGCGCGAGCTTATAAACAAAATTCATTCTTACGGTGCCGAAGTGCTTATGTCCTCACATACCTACCGTTTTCTGAATTTTGACGAGGTATGGAAAATTGCAAAAATACAGTCAGACCGGAGCGCCGATATTGTAAAAATAGTTGCGGCGGCAAGCTCGGAAAGAGAGCTATATGAAATTTTTGAAACAACGGCGCGCCTTAAAAACGAAACGAAAAAGCCGTTTTTGTTTTTGTGCGTCGGAGAGTATTGCAAAAAGCACCGTCTTACCGCACCGATTATTACAAACGGTATATACTTATGCGTTGCCGAGCAGGACGAATTTTCAACGCCCGCTCAGCCGCTGCTTAAAACCGCAAAAGCAATGACAAATTTAATATATGGGGGATAAATATATGAAAGCGATACTTGTAAATGACGACAGAAGTTTAAGATGGGATAACGTTCCCAACCCGATTTTGGGCAATGACGACTGCCTTGTTAAAATCGAGGCGGCGGCGCTTAACCGCGCGGACTTAATGCAAAGAGAGGGAGATTATCCGCCTCCGCCCGGCTGCCCCGAATGGATGGGTCTTGAAATAGCGGGAACTATTATTGAAATAGCGGACGGCGCAAGGGAAAAGTCTAACTGGAAAATAGGCGATAAGGTTTGCGCTTTGCTCGGCGGCGGCGGTTATGCCGAATATGCAAACATTAAATATGATATGCTTATGCCGGTGCCCGAAAACTGCTCTATGGCAGAAGCGGCGGCAATGCCCGAAGCCTTTGCAACGGCATATTTAAATTTGTTTATTGAGGGCGGAATTAAGCCGGGCAATACCCTACTTATGAACGCGGGCGCGTCGGGGCTTGCAAGCGTTATAATACCGATGGCCAAGGCGTTCGGTGCAAGGGTTATAACCACGGTATTAACGGACGAAATTGCAAACAACATAAAGCATTTAAACGCCGACCGCGTTGTGGTTACAACAAAGGAGGATATTTCCGAGGTTTTAAAGGAAGAGCTTGAAAGCGGTCACGGGGTTGATGTTGCGATAGACTGCTTAGGCGGCGAAATAATGGGCAAGTGTATTCATTATTTAACCCACGGCGCGCGCTGGATTATGATAGCGGCTCTGGCGGGTCAAAAAACCGAAATAGACCTTAAAAATATCTATGTCAGAAACGTGAGAATAATCGGCAGTACTCTCCGGTCAAGAACGCCCGAGGTTAAGGCACGGATTTTAGCAAGCCTTGTGCGTGATGTATGGCCCAAGGTATCATCGGGAGAAGTAAGACCGACGATATACAAGGTTCTTCCCATAACCGAGGCCGAGGCGGCGCAGGATATACTCTACCGCGGCGAAAATGTCGGCAAGGTTGTTTTAACGGTAGGCTGACGAATTAACAAGTATTTTAACATCAAAACGCGGGAAAAACATTATAAAGGTTGCAAAGGCGCTTGAAGTCAGTACGGATTATTTGTTGACGGGAGATATAGTGGATAAGGATATGCTTATACTGGCAGATAAGCTGCGCAGTCTATCACCGAAAATGCTCAGGATTGTTGAAAATATTATTGATGAGTGTGCGAAAATTTAAAATGTCGGTGAATGACTGGAGTTTAACAGATTATAATCATACTGCCGGGAACATTTGTAAGCTTACAGAATATAATGTATTGGTATTACTTGAATGTCTCGGTATATACTAAAAAGTGCATTGGATTTTGTGGACTGAAATACTTGACAAATGATTTCATAAGCTGTATAATCTAAATGCAAGGGAAGTAACTTAGTGTGCTTTCCGTGGCGTTGAAACAACAGGCTGTTTCAAGTCGCAGTTTGTTGCGGAGCTGGATCGAGGGTTTGACATTTCCTCAACTTGAATAGGCAGTAATGCCAAACGAAAAACCGGAACCATATAACAGCGGGTGTATCTCAGCCCATAAGTGAGAAACTTATTAAGTGAGCTTCTCTTGGCTCAAAGCAAGAAAGTTAAAAGCGAGCGTTTCGCTGCTCCGAATGCGAGTGTAACAAAGGGGCAATATTCTTGCCCCTTTGTTGTATTGGTGTCTTTAGACGTGGAAATAAACCCTCGGTTCTACCGAGGGAAGAAAAAAGAGCGGAGCGAAAAAAAGTAGGGCGAGCTTGGTGCGAGCCGAAAGACTTTTAAAAAAGAAGAACCTCTTGTAAAATAGTAGTGGTTTGGCGACCGCATTACTAAAAAACAGGAGGTTTTTCAAATGAAAGAAAATAATGAGATAAAAAGTACAGCACACAGCAAATATAGGTGTCAGTACCGTATAGTTTTTGCTCCAAAGTATAGGAGAAAAGAGATATATGGCAAACTGAAAAAGGATATAGGAGCAATACTTAGGAAATTATGTAATCAAAAGGGAGTAGAAATAATAGAAGCAGAGGCATGCCCCGACCATATACATATGCTGGTGAGTATCCCACCGCACATAAGTATAGCACAATTCATGGGATATCTCAAGGGGAAAAGTACATTGATGATTTTCGACCGACATGTAAATTTAAAATACAAATATGGCTCAAGAAGTTTTTGGTGTAGAGGATATTATGTAGATACAGTCGGTCGAAATAAAAAAGTTATAGCGGAATACATAAGGAATCAGTTAGAAGAAGATTATGCAGCAGACCAGATTAGTATAAAAGAATTTACTGACCCGTTTACGGGTGACAAGAGAAAGTAGGCAAAAAAAGACAACCGCACGTGAGCGGTTGCCGGAGAATGTAATGCGGTGCTAAACCTTCGAAACCCCTTTTAGGGGTCAAGCCAGTAATCACCCCTTATAGGGGTGGAGCAAACCACCGGTTGAATGAACTTGTCAAGTAAAAGTAGACAGAGAAAACCACCAATTATTCAAACCCTTGTTCAATTCTATATTGAACAGGGGTTTTGTAATTAAGTTTGTAAGATAATCTTTCATTGTTGAAGTAATGAACATACTTTTCAATGAACGAGGGTATACCCTCGGCGGCTTTTAAATTAAAATCTATTCTCATTTCTTCTTTTATCCAACCGTTTAAGGATTCAATTATTGGATTGTCTGTTGGAGTTCCGGCTCTTGACATAGAACGTATTATGTTAGTATAATCTTTATGGGTTTGGTAGAAACCTGCTGATGAGTAGACACTACCTTGGTCTGTGTGAAGTGTGGCTGGGTAGGTCTGCTCTTTCTTTTTCTCTATTAAATATTCTAAGCAATGATAATATGGTAAACTACTACCAACCTTGTTTGTCACAGAACTTGCAATAATTTCATTATTAAACACATCTAATAGATAAGTCCATTCCCATCTGATACCTTTATGTTTAATACAGGTCATATCTGATACAACAATTTCTAAAGGCTTAGCTGCAATCCAATTACCTTTAATGATATTAGGAAATTTAATATTTTCTCTACCTGCAATTTTTCTGCCACGCTTGGTTTTAGAACGTATACCTGCTAATTTACAACATTTGTGTGCCAAGTTATCCGAGAAAACCCAACCGGTTTCGTTACGAATTAAGTTAGCAAGATAATGATAACCTTTTGTTTTGTACTTATTATGTTGTTCTAACAGTAATTCTGTAAGTATTATTCTATCTTGCTCATACCTATTCGGCTTATCTTTTCTTGCTAACCATTTGTAATATCCAGAACGGTTAACTAACATTACCTCACATAGAAATTTAACACCATACTTATCCTTTAATGAATATATTATTTTGTATTCGCATCTTTTAAAGAAACGAACTCCTTGTTTGCACCAGCTCCTTTCACTTGGTATCCTTTTTTTAATCGTTCATTTTCTATTTCTAATTTTATTAGTTGCAATCTGAATCTTTCTATTTCAGTTAAGGTTTTGCTTGTATGCAATGCTGCAAAAGGATTTCCGGGATGTCCTTTAGGATTAAAGGCAGCTTCGCCATATTTTCCGTAGTCCCTTAACCAATGACAGATCATGCTTCTGTCCGCATTATATTCCTTTTCGAGTGTCCGAACTGAGATATGTTCATTTAAATGTTTACCTATGATTTCTAATTTTTGCTCTATTGTCCATATTCGTCTCTTTTGTCCCTTTTTCATTTTAATACCCCACTGATACATTTTAGCATAAGAAAAAGGTAGATACATGGTGGTTTTCCATGTGTCTACTTTTACTTGACAAGTTCATCACACATAGCGGGTGGTTCTTCGTTTCGGACGTCCCGTCCTAAACCAGCTAAAGCCATAATAAAAAGAACCGTACACAGCACATCGGGTCAGCAAGAAAAAACTCTTACTATACCTATGATGAAACTATGTATCGGTTCTAAAATACAAACTTTCCTTGCATCTGAAACTATACTCAGTTAATTCTCTTTTCGTCTTGTTTATTCGCATAACACTGTTGTGCTAAGTTGTTTTTAGAATATTTAGTCCAATTATTTTTTCAAGCAGCTTTTCAGTATAAAACTCAAACCCTTTATCGTTTGGATGAAGATATCCATCTCGGTAGTATGATTTATTATGAGGAACAAAATCTATTCCGTCAACAAAATGAATGTTTTTATTCTTCTGAGATATAGTCTTTATTTCCTCTGCCACTCCCGAATAAACTCCGAATTTGCGTTTTTCTCCAGAATCCGCACGCCATATAGGTGTTATCGCCAAAACAGGTGTTTTCGGGTGATTTTTCATTAGCCTTTCAAAAAAATCTTCACATCTCATTTTAAAATTCTCGTATTCATCACAATTCCAATCATTTGTACCATATGCAACCGTGATAAGGTTAGGATGACATTCGCTCTTTAGACTTGTAATTTCCGGCATAAAAATACTTCCGCCGATTCCTTTGTTTATTATATCCGCATCAAGCAATTCAGATAGTCTTGCAACATATGAGTGCGAAGGCATACCCGAATCATAACCTTGGGTAATGGAATCACCGTACATAATTATCTTTCTTTTTTTACTGATAGGTTTAATCATACAGCCGTCGTCAAGCTCAAGCTTATTTAATATACCCCTAACCGACCACGGAAAGAAAACCGTTATCCTCTTAATTCCTTCCCCAAGGCTGACGTACTTATGTCTGTCGTTAAGGGAATAGTTTTTATACGGATATGTTGGCTCGTTATTATAGTTTTTAATTTGGCACATCAATTTTTCATTTTTGTATATGTCAAACGAATAAAAATTTCTGCCGTGCGGATTTGAGTTTTCAGCGCATACTTCAATACTCAAGTGCTTGCTGTCGGTTATAAAATCAAGCTTTACTCCGGCAGTTGCAAAGCTGTTATCGCGACCGTAATCAAGCAATTCCCTTTCTTGCTCAGAAAACCTTGAAAAAAAGTATTTTCCGTTGTTTTCTTCCAAATATTCTATTCCAAAAGCAAGCTTATTTAGAAGTTCATAATTTAATATCATAATACAGTCACCTGATTTTAAATATTAACAGACCAACTAAGAAATTTGCTTAAAGCCTTCTCCAATAACCTCGTTCACGTTTCCGATTATTATAAACGCCTTTTTATCAATTTCTTTTATCATATTCAAATATTTAGGAAGCTCTTTCGGGGCAACAATGCACATAAGCATAACCGTTTCGCTGTTTGAATACATCCCGACGCTGTGAATACCTGTTATTCCCCGCTCGTATTTTACAAGAATCTGTTCGGCTATTTCATCTTTTTTCTGCGAAATTATCATAATCATCTTTGCCTCATCGCCGGCGGTTATCAGCTTATCGGTAATCAAGGATGATACAAATAATGTCATAACAGAATAAAAAGTTATAGTAAAGCTTTTAAAAACTACCCCCGATAAAATTACGACTGCACAATCAATTATCATTATTAATCTTGCAAGAGGGATATGCCCAAAAAACTTCTTTAAAATAAGTCCGGCAAAGTCGCTGCCGCCGGTTGAGGCGTCTACCTTTACCACAAGACCAACGCCCACACCCATTAAGATTCCGCCTGAAATTGCAGCTATAATCTGATTTTCCTTATAAACCGGGAAACCACTTGACAACTCTAAAAACAGCGATAGCAGAACTGTACCCAACGCTGTTTTAACGACGGCGTACCGACCGAGATTTTTATATCCGAAGAAAAACAATACCGCGTTGAAAATCAAATTTGTTATTGAAATTCTGATTTTGAACAGGTGAAAAAGTATTACCCCGACAGATGAAATGCCGCCGGCAGAAATATTATTGGGTAGTAAAAACACATTTATAGACACAGCAAGCAGAAAACAACCCGAAGTTATGAAAAGAAACTCAAAGATGAACCTTTTAATGCTTTTCATACTGTTACAGAAGTCCCTGTTCCGACAAATCGGAATATACAGCATTATGCAGATTCTCCCGCATTTTTTCTACCACACCGTAATCATAGCCTTTAAAGTCATTTTTCATGTTAGCAAACCTCGTTGCATTTGTAAGAATAATAACATACAAATTTTCTTTGCGGTTAAAAAACAAAGAAGTTCCGGTATGACCGCAATGACCGCAGCTTCCGATTGGGAATAGTTTGCCTGTTTGATTATATTTCTCGTCAACTATAAGCCAACCGAGACCCCAGCCCTCACCTAAATTGCCGACATAGTTTCTCTCTGCCAAATCATATATTTCTTTTGGGTATAAAGTTGGGTCTTTACGCATAACGGCTTTCATAAATTTGTCTATATCCCCGAGCGTAAAGAATTGTCCTCCCGAGCCTGCGGAAGTTTGCAATATTCTAATATTCTCATCATCCCAGGGGTGAGCGAGTCCGTCAACATTTTCGGTACGGTAGCAAACAGCGGCATTAAGCTCGTCAAGCTCAATATTGAATTTGCTCCTTGTATAACCAAGAGGTTTTTTAATCTTTTCATCAAAAACTTCTTCAAGTGTTTTACCGTATATCTTTTCAAGAATATAACCAAGTAAAATCATTCCGTTGCATGAATACTGCTGATGAGTCCCCGGCTTAAAAAGCAACGGATTATTTATTATCTGTTTAGCTACCGCTATGTTTCCGCCGACAACGCTCTCCGGTAAAATCGGACATCTTGCAATTCCGGATGTATGCGTAAGAAGTTGCTTAATTGTTATTAATTTTTTCTCATCCGGCATATTATCAAAAAATTTATCCAAGGTGTCATCAAGAGAAAGCTTTTCGTTACCCACCGCATTCAAAATAAGCGTAGATGTCACAAGAACCTTTCCCATACTTGCAATATCAAAGTATGTGTCCTTGTTTACATTATCGGACATTAACACCCTTTCCTGCCCATCTTTACTTACAAGCACGGCGTAGGAATCAAAGTCCTTTTCCTTAAGCATTTTATCGATTAACTTTTCGGTATTGTTCAAGTTCATTTTATAATCTTCCCCCCAATCTGCTCTTTCAGCACTTTCTCTGTGCGGCGTTTCTTCCGCCGTCTATCATAATGTTTTCACCGTTTATAAACTGACCCTTTTCGGACGCTATAAACAGAATAAGGTCAATTATTTCCTGCGGCTCGGCGGCTCTGCCGACAAGTGTGTGCATATTAGCCATAGCCTTCCTTGTAAGCACGGGTCCGGGAGAAACGCACACGCAGCGCACACCGTATTTTGAACCGTATTGCGCCAGCGACTTTGTCAGCCCGAACATAGCCCCGCTTTTGGCGGTCGGGTAATCCATTCCTCTGCCGTCGCCCTCCATACCAGTAATAGAACCGATGTTAACTATAAGTCCGCTTTTCTGCTCTCTCATCTGCTTCATAACGGCGTGATCGAAATAAAACTGTCCCTTAAGGTTAACATCAAGTCCCCAATCGTAAACCTCAATCGGAATATCGGGAAATTCAAGCTCAGGAGCAACATTAAGCATACGCACAGCCGTTCCGCCCGCAAAATTGCACATTACATCAATACTGCCGAATGTCTCTGCAGCCTTATCACGGGCTGAGCATACCTGATTGTAATCGCGCACATCACAAGGGATTCCTATTGCCTTTCCTTTGCCCTTAAGGTTGATTTCTTCTGCTTTTTCCGCAAGCGCTGTTTCATTGACATCGCACATTACAATATTACCGCCGAGCTCCGCCCAGTTTTGCGAAAATAAAAGCCCCATACCGGATGCAGCGCCGGTTGCTATTGCCGTTTTGCCTTTGAAATTCATAACTTAACGCTCCTTATAAATATTTACCGATCAACGGTTAAAACCACTTTACCCACATTTTCACCGCGGTAAAGTATATCCTGTGCTGCCTCTGCCTCGGTTATCGGCAAAACCTTGTATATGGTGGGTCTTACTTCTCCCGCCGATACCTTAGGCCATACGTCGCGCACCAAGTCCGCAAGAATTTCCGCTTTAACGGTGGGTGTTCTCGACCGCAGAGTACTGCCGACTATTCTTACATTTCTTACATATATGTTTTTAAGGTCAATTTCGGTTTTCTGCCCCGCAAGCGCTGCTATCATTATCCAGCGCGCGCCGTGGGTGAGGTAGTGTATGCACTTGCCCATTATCTCACCGCCGAGGCAGTCTATCGCGACGTCAACCCCGTGGCCGTTTTCAAGCTCTTCCTTTAAAACTCCAACAATGTCCTCTTTTGTTGTAACCACAACACGGTCGGCGTTTAAGTGCTTTATATTGTTTGCAATTTCTTCCGTAAGCACGGTTGTTATTACCCTTACGCCGAAAGCCTTTGCCATTGGTATTATAACGCTCGCAAGTCCGCTTGCGCCAGCGTTCATCAAAAGGGTGTTCCCCGCCTTTATTTTACCCTCCATAAACAGGTTTAAATATGCCGTGGCGAATGCTTCGGGCATTGCCGCCGCCTCCACCATAGTGCAGTTTTCAGGTACGGGCATAAGCATATCGTACTTAACATTTGCGTATTCGGCATAACCGCCGCCGCCTAAAAGCGCGCAGACCTTATCGCCTATTTTCCAATTAGATTTTTTCTTTGCGCCGTCGGCTATTTCAACTATTGTGCCGGCTATTTCAAGTCCCATCCAGTCGGGGCAGCCGGGAGGTGGCGGATAATCTCCCTCGCGCTGCATTAAGTCCGCGCGGTTGAGCGCCGCCGCCTCAATTTTAATAAGGCAGTCGTCCTCGCCCAAAATCGGGTCGGGTACGTTATCCCATCTTAATGATCTGTCGTCGTTTACAAGTATTGCTTTCACAAAAATTCCTCCTGTTCAGTTCATATTATCTCTTATGGCTTTAAGTTTTCTTAAAAGCGGCTGCTGCGGCGTGGCAAAATTATCATATTCGCAAACGCACAAATACATACAGTTGCCGAGTTCGCCGCCTATTCTTCTGAGTATTTTACATTCTCCGCCCGAAAGGAAAAGAAACGGTATAGATAATTTTTCTTTAAGCAAAATTATAATTCTTAAATTTTCAATCTGCTGTTCCGTATTTTCGGCACCGACCACTATTTTTGAAATATCGGCACCGCGGCTTTGGTGTGCAAGCGCAATTTTAAGCACCTCATCCGCAGGCGTGAATTTGTGAATGTGGGTTGACATTAGCACTTTGGCACCGCGTTTATGCAGTTTATCAATCAAATCCTTTTGTTTTACTACGGCGGTTTCGTTATAGGTCATTTCTCCGGGCTGCTTATCAAAATAATCGCCCATCATATCACAGAGATCTGCGCCGCAGTCCGCCAATTCAAGCAGTTCTTCGGCTAATTGCCCGTCGCTTTTGCCCTCGTTTTTTGCGTATCGGTAATTTGTTACATATATAGGCTTATCCGCCGTACAGGCAAAAAGCTCCTTATAAACTTCCGCCTTTCTGTACTCACCTTTCATCTGTTCAAACTGTATACCGAATGCCTCAGCGCCCTGAGGAATCGATTTTTTCATAAGTTCCTTTATTCTGTCGGGATTGTCCGCCTGTACCATACAGGTGAGGACAGCAGAATCATTGTTAAAAAAGCTTTTCTTATTCATTGGCATCACCTTTAATCTTTTTTCTTTATTATAGCTTTGCAGGTTTGCCTATTCAATGTGTAAAACGATAATACTTTAATATTTTTGATACTTTTTATAAATATTTCTGTTGCGTTTTTTATAAAAAATATTTACAATGGTTATAAATACGAAACGGAGATTACCCTATGAACGAGCTTAACAGTATTACAGTCACCGAAATCAAAGAAATGTTTACCGTTATGTCACCGCATGGAAAAACTGCCGAAATAACCGACAGAAAATATTTCGGTCTTTCTTTTTGTATTGACGGGCAGATTACATATACAATTGACGGAAAAAAAGTCGTATCCGATAAAAACAAAGCCGTTATTTTACCCAAGGGCAGAAGTTACTCCCTGCACGGGGATAAAACCGGGAGATTTCCCGTCATAAATTTTGATTGCCTTAACTTCTCGTGCAACAATATACTTTCATTTACGGTGCTTAACCCCGCGGCGTATATAAAGGACTATGAAAAAATGAAGGCTCTGTCCCTTTTCAGCGGGAACAGAGCTGAAATAATGAGTATTTTTTACGGTATTCTTCACCGTATATTGCTTGATAACACCTCCGTAAGCAGACTTGCCCCGGCAATAAGCCTTATTGAAAAAGAGTTCAGCAACCCAAAGCTCACAAATTCGGACTTAGCCCGCGAATGTAACATAAGCGAAATATATTTCAGAAAAATATTTACCGAGGAATATAAACTTTCACCGAAGCAATACCTGATAGAGGTACGAATTAACAAGGCAAAACAGCTTTTAACCGACGGTTTTCTGAAAATAAATGCCGTGGCATCACAGTGCGGATTTACCAATCAATATCATTTTTCCCACATATTTAAGGAAAAAACCGGATTTACACCTACTGAATATTCGAAATATAACCGCGCATCAAAAATATAAACTAAGCTACTACATGTAGTATTGGTTCAGATTCATAATTAAATTGCTCTTGAAATTATTCGTAAATAAAGTAAGAGCCCTCGGAATTGAAATTACATATTATTAGGGGCTAATCAGGATTTAAACGATTATATCAAATAGTTTTTCATTAAAAAGCAAGTTCTTTTGAAACAAAGAGCCTTTCTCAGACGTTATCATGACATTGAAAGTAAGAATATATTCGGAAATGGCTATTATATTAACACATCTTTAACTATAAATTTACAGACTTTGAGAATATGTTTTAAATCGCCTTTTTATGTTTTCAATTTTCTCGTTGTCCGGCAATTTGTCGGGCAATGTGTTTTTCATTCCGAGCGATAAATATTTTGAGCCGGCGTAATTATGGTACGGCAAAACCCTGACACCTGTAACATTTTTGAGACTGCTCACAAACTCTGCTATGCTTTCAGCCTCGACGGAATTATATCCCGGCACATACGGGTAGTGTATTTCCGTTTTCTTACCGGCGGCGCCAATATATTTAAGATTTTCAAGTATCAGCCGGTTTGACTGCCCCGTGCATTTTATATGCACACTTTCTTCTATCGCCTTAATATCATACAAAAACATATCGGTAAACGGCATAACCTTATCTATTGCCGCACGCGGCACAACACCGCAGGTATCAATCGCGGTGTTAAGCCCGTTTTCCTTGGCGGTTTTTAAAAGCGCGGCGCAAAAATCGGGCTGACACAGGCACTCGCCGCCGGAAAGAGTTATGCCGCCGCCGAAATTATCATAAAACGATTTATCTTCAAGCAATATCGGCATAAGCTCCTCCACGGTCATTTCCTTTCCGTAAAGTGTAAGTGCGTTGCCGAGACAGGCTCTTTCACAACTGCCGCATAATACACATTCTTCACAATTATATGTATGACCCACCGCCGTTATTTTTTCGCCCCGGCAGGGCATACAGCCGCACACTCGCCGCAGTTTATGCATTTATTTTCGTAAAATGCAAGCTGGGGCTTAAAGCTTATACCCTCCGGGTTGTGACACCAAAGGCATTTCAGCGGACAACCTTTAAAGAATACCGTTGTGCGTATTCCGTTGCCGTCATGCACAGCAAAGCGTTTTATATAAAAAATCAAACAGGCATAAACAACGCCTCCTTTTGGTTAGGAGAAAGACCGTTATTGTGAGAATGAGGTCTGACAGAATTGTAAAAACCGTTAATGTAAGTAAAAAGACTGTGATAGAGTTCACCTAAGGATTTATAGTTACGCCTGTCGGTCTCCTCTTTTTTCAAATATTTGAAAAAGCATTCCATAACAGCATTATCGTAAGGATGCCCTTTAGCGGAAAAAGACTGAACAATATTAAGAGAATCAAGATATTTCTTGAATTTTTCAGAAGTGAACTGAGAACCCCGGTCAGTATGAAACATGAGTCCGTATGGCAGACTGTGGTACTTAAAGCAATGTTAACGGTATCTATGGCAAGTTTAGTATTAATTCTATCAGATAACTTGAAGGAAACAATTTTCCTTGCAAACAGATCTAAATCACCACACAGATAATAAAACCTGTTTGCAGCCAGGATATAGGTGAAATCACATGCCCAAACCATATTCGGAGCGAGTTGATTAAAGTTTTTGGCAAGCAGATTGATACAGTTGCTGTCATCCGTCTTAATTTGAGGGGTCTCAGATGGTTTCATGGTACTCATTTTAGGTAAATTCATAGTTTTCATCAAGCGGTACACTCTACCGCAGCTGATGTTAATGCAATAATCACGGTTAAGACAATCTTTGTTTTTACGGGTTGCCAAACGCTTGTTGGTTTTGGCACAGAGCTCAAAAACGGCAGCGCGAACAGATCTGTTTTCAAGCTCTCTTACGGACGGAGAACGGTGCAGCCATTTGTAATATGTGCTTCTGTTTACACGGAGAACTCTGCAAAGAGTGGTGATTGAATGTTGATTTGAAAGAGCTTTTACCGCAATCAATCGTTGTCTGAGTGTGGAGTGAATATTGCAATTGCTTTTTTTAATATGAAATTTTCCTCCTCAAGTTGTGCGTTACGCTTTTGTAATTCTTTGATTTGCTGTGCGGTGATAACAGTGTCATCATCAATTCTTACTTCAGAATAAAGCCTTACCCATTTGGACAAAGCGCTTGAGGATACTCCGTATTTGTTATGTATCTGAGAATAACTTTTTTCCCGGAATGATATAGATTTACTATGGTCTTTTTAAATTCAGATGTGTATTTGTTTTTGGCAGACATTGTAATTCCCCTTTCCTGTCTGCTGCTTTACTTACTTTTTGTTTCGCTGTTCGCTTTTTTGGCATACATCCAGAGAGAGCAAATAACGGAGGATGCACAGAACCGCATATCAGCCATGTTTTAGCCGCAAGGCTGTCTTCCCGACCGTTAGCATGGAGCGAAACAACACTGAAGCATTTGGCGCCGATACTTGCAGCCGGTAAGCTGACTTTAAACCGCAAATCTACCGATAACGAACAGCCTGTCCCCCTAAGAAAAGCCGCGGCGAGAGCGAGCAAGGCTTTTCTTAATGAGACAGAAGGGCTGCCGAGTCCCACTGCTATCGGCACATTACAAACAAACGGGAAAGTCACATCTTTACAAAAAGTCCTCAAACTTTACCATTAATTCACTATTGGCATTCTCAAAAAAATTTTCCTACAAAAACTTGACACAACCTGATGAATATATTTCTTGACAACCCTCCTTTTATCATATATAATACCCTTGTAACATGGTTTAAGGAAATTGTCAAATTTGACTTTTCAGATTATGGCATTGGTTGAAGTAACTCGGTCGAACTTTTCCCTCACAAGAGGTTAAGTCCGACCTTTTTGCATTTTTAAGGGAACTTAAAATATATCAAGAAAATAAATTCGGTAATCACAAGATTGACCGACCAATTCTGTTTAAAGCAGGATAGGTCGGTCTTTTTTGTTTTTACATAAAAACAAAAGCGTACCATCAGGCAGTGCGAGGTATCTATAAAAGATTTTGCACAGTAACGGAATTTCTTTTAGATATTAAGGATTGTCCGCTTGGTACAAAAAGGAGAAAAGCATGGAAAACAGCAATCAAGACAACATCAACAGCTTCCTCAACAGTATGGACGATTTTGACAGTGCACCTGCCGCAGAAGCTCCAAGCCCGCAAAGCGTGCCGTTTACTCCCGCAACCGTATGGCCCGGAGAAGAACCGGCACAGCAAACGGCGGCAGCGGCTCCGGTTCAGGCAGAACCCGTGCCTGCTGCTCAGCCGACAGCACAGCCCGCAGCGCCGCAGGAGGCAATTCCTACGCCTGTTCCGGCTGTTCAGCCGACGCAGACCCCACAGGTGGCTCCCTCAGCAGAGCAGCAGACTGTACCGCAACAGCAACCCGCAATACAACAACAGGTCATAACGCAAGCACAGCCGATTGTGCAGCAACAGCCTATGGTGCAGCCGCAACTGGTAGTACAACAACCTGTAATGCAGCCGGCAGCGCCCGAGCCCGAATCCGTTCAAGAGACAATGCTCGACAAGTTTGACATGGTAATGCAGAATCTTGAGGTGCAGGGCGAAAAGCGTATGCTTGAAGCGCTGGCGGCAAAGCCCGCAATATTCTCCTACGCAAAGGTTAAGGAAAATATTGAGGACAGAGACTCGACCTTTGAGGATCTGCGGCAAAAATATGAGGCGGATTTCCCCGAGCTTTCGGACTCGAAGACCATATCCTGGACAGTGAATTACGGAAAAACCACAAAGAGCGTAAGCAATCCCAGCTCGGATAAGGTCTACGATATAAAGGACGAAATCGAGAACTCCAAAGCCTTTAAGGAAGCGCTTAAAAAAGCTAAAACAGACGCGGAGAAAAATCCCGAATGTATAGTAAAGCTTTTCAAAAAGGCTCAAACAAAGGGCGAGGCGCTTTCCGGTATTAAGGAACTTTGCCTTACCAAAGCGGAAGCCGCACAGACAAATAAGCCTATCGTACTCCTGCCGTCGAAAGACGGCAGAGTGTATGAGCAGCGCAAAAACGAAATAGGGTGCTTTACAGCCCCGGCAGAAAATGTCCGTGAATTTGAGGATATACGGGCGGAGTTTAAAATGGCGCTCCCCAAAATCCCCGCACATATCTTTTCAAAGGTTATGGGCTTTTTTAAGAGCATTTCGGACGAGCTGCATTACGAGGTATTGGTGCATATTCTCTACGATACGGAAGAAAAGGAGTACATAATAAAGGTTCCGAAACAAAGAATATCCGAGGCCTCGGTAAACAGCGAAACGGACGAGCCGTATCCCGACAGATATATTCATGTTATGGATTTTCATTCGCATAACACTATGCCTGCGGTATTTTCCGGAACCGACAATGCCGACGAAAAGGAAACAAGGCTTTACGCCGTTGCGGGCAGGTTCAACCGAACCTTCCCCGAAATAACGGTAAGAGCCGGGTGTGCGGGTAAGTTTATTCCCCTTAACCCCGAAGATGTTTTTGAGGGAGATTTTTTTGGCAGCTACCCGAAGGAGTGGAAAGAAAACATACGCCATTGGGGTACTGAAATTAAAAAACCGCGGCATATGGGGTTACGGTTTAAAAAGGTTTTCGGGGAGGACAGAATATGAAGTATTCCGCAATAGCACCGGTTAAAATCATTGTTTTGGGCGCAGGCGGTACGGGCGGATATTTAATTCCCCACCTTTACCGCATAGCCTTTTCCGATGAAAACCGCGACTACCGCGTTATTATCTGCGACGGGGACATTGTAGAGCGCAAAAACCTTATCCGACAGAACTTTATTGAGCAGGATATAGGCAGAAACAAGGTGTCGGTATTGGCCGAGCGCTATGCCGGAGCTTTCGGTATAGAGTGCGAATATATACCAGAATATATTGAAAGCGAACAGCGGCTGAAAGAGCTTGTCCGACCGGACTTTACAAAAAGCCCGTGGAGCAATGCCAAGGAAACCCAGCGTGTAATTTTAATCGGCTGCGTAGACAACAATAAGTCGAGAGCTATATGCCATAAGGTCTTTTACGAAACAAAGGTGTGCCAGCTCGTCTGCCGTCACCATCACATGAAGGTGCCTGTCACGCTTGCGCCGGGCCGTCAGCGTTCCTCCCGTTCCCGGCTCCGTTTGTGGGCGGGTGGCTCCTTCACCTTGTCCAGTTCCTTTTTCTCCGGCCCCTTGGGGAGCGGCGAGGGCGGCAGATTGTTCAAAATGCCGTCCAGCATATTGTCGTTCTGTTCCTCGGAAAGCTCGGCAGTATGCAGATGATTGTCTCTCTCGTTCATAATTTCCTCCTTTCCAGCCTCGGGCCAAGTTGGCCCGAAGTGCATGAATGTTACGAAATACCCGGTCAAACCGGGCCGGAAGGTATTAAGGTATTCCGGCCCGGAAAGCAGGCGGAAAAAGTCCCGGAATACCGGGCTTTTTCTCCGGGCAAATCGTAACAGGTCTATCCGTTTTTCAGCCGCTTTTTTCTCATGCGCTCCCGGCTCCTTCTGCGGTTTCCCTCGGCCTTGCAGGCGTCGGAACAGTAGGCTTGCCGCCCCTCCGGGAGAAAGGGCCTTCCGCAGACGGCGCACAGCCGGGTGTCCGGGGCCGGGCCGTCCTCACAGATGGAGGCCATCAGCACCGGGTCAAGGGGAAGAACGGCCTCCCGGAAATAGCGGCAAAAGGCTCCTGTCCACCATTTCCCCAGCATATAGCACTCACAGTCCAGCGGCAGGCAGCCATACTCCCGGTCATAGTTGGCGCACATCTCCGTGACCAGTTTTCGGATACCTTTTCGCTCGTCACGGGTCAACTCCCGGCACATCACGACTTCGGGCCAACTTGGCCCGAGGTGCGGAACTGCTTGCGGCAGCGTCCTTTCCGGCTCCCGCACTCCTTCAGGTAGCGGCACCCGGCGCAGCGGTCAGCGCCGCCACGACCCGGACGGGGTACTTCCTTCATCATCTTCTCATAGGGGCTGCTGGTGAAATTCATTCCTCGTCCTCCGTTTCTTCCTCAACCTCCATATCGCCGTAGGGGTCGTTCTCGTCATAATCGTAATCGTCCTCGTCCAGCTCCGGGGCCTCATGCTTCGGACGGTAGACCTTGAAATAGTAGGCCGCACCGCCGCCCACCAGCAGGACAGCCGCAATCATCAGGAGATTGCCAACGGGAAAGCCGGTATCTTTTTCAGGTTCAGGCTCCGGCTCGGTAACAGGCTCCGGTTCAGGTTCGGGCTGTGTGACAGGCTCCGTGACATTCGGCCCCGGGTCAGGCTCGGCAAGGGCCAGCAGATCTTTTTCCGTGACAGCGTTCAGGAAATACACATTCTCCTCGGTGCGCTGGCGGTCGATAATCAGGTAGAACACATTCTCGTTGGGGGTGGTGATCGTGAAAAACTCCTTGCCGTCCTCGTCGGTGGCATTGTCCACCACCGTTCCCGTCCCATCCGGGGTGAAGGGCTTGGCAACGGTTTCCGTTGCGGCGGGCGGCGTGGTTTCCTCTGCGGGCTCATCACTCTGGGCGTAGGCCGTGACGCTCATACAGGTAAGAGAAAACAGGGCGGCGGTCAAAACCGCGGCCCTGCGAAACAGCTTATTTTTCATGCTCGGTATCCTCCTTTGCTTCATCAGGCTTCGGGCCAACTTGGCCCGAGGTGGTGATGGTGGGGTTGCTGAAAAAGGCAGCCAGCTCAGAGGGCGTCAATTTCAGGGAGCGGACAGCCTGAACAATCATGCTGTTTTCTTCCTCCTGACGCTGTTTCTCCAAGTCCCTGACCTTGGCCTGCCATTCGGCGGCCTTCTCCCGGGCCTTGTCCAGCTCCTTGTCGATTTTTTCAAGTTTGGTCATATCGTCGCTCCTTTCGGAAAATCAGTTCAAACGCCCAAAGGCGTAAAAGTGCTCCTGCCAGTAGTTCGTATTGATACTGGCGTATTTGATGGGGTCGCCTGCGTGGATCATCATGCCGTCTCCAACATAGATACCCACATGGGAAACGGGGCCGTCGCAGTCATAGGTTTTCGTAAAGAAAATCAGATCTCCGGGCCTTGCGTCAGCGGGCGATACATAGGCGCATTGATTGAAAATCCCTGTTGCCGTGGTGCGGGGCAGGTTGTGGACGCCGCTGGCCGTATAGACCCAGCAGACAAAGCCGGAACAGTCAAAGGAGGTAGAGGGGCTGGAGCCGCCCCATACATAGGGCCAGCCCAGGTACTTTTCCGCTTCCGTGATAAGGGCCGCAAAGGCCGGGTCGGAAAGAGCTTCGCCCGGTACGGTGTAATCACTTCCGGGGTCATAGCTGCCACCGCCGCCCGTGTAAATGTCATCCCACAGATAGGGCTTGTTGCCTTTGAGCTCCAAGGTAATGTCGTAGATTTCTTTCTGCTCGGCATCCAGCAGGGAGTTCACCACCACAGGCAGGGTCTTGTTCTGGAGCCGCACATGGAGAATGTAATACTCATACGGCACCTCGTAGGTATCTGTATGGGTGGTTCCGTCCTCGTCCGTCCATGTGTCCGTCTCGGTGCGGTAGCGTATCTCCACTTCCTCGGTCAGCGTCAGCTTATACTGCGCCTCAAACAAGGCCCGGAGCTCACCCTGCACATTTTCACGGGTATAGGTGCGGAGCTTGGCAATCAGGTAGGAAGTCAGCTCATAGGGGTTGTGTCCCAGCTCGTCCACCTGATAGCGGTACTCGTCATAGCCGGGGTGGGTACGCTCAATGTTGGCGATTTTCTGCCGGAGCTCGTTTTCAAGGGCCGTATAGTCCTCGTTGGCCCCCAAAATATCCTCGTCCTCGGCGGTGTAGGAGGTGCCGACCACGGCGTTCATCATGCCAGTACCCAGCGAAGGGAGGGCGGAAAATACGGAGTTCAAAATCAGGAGCAGGCAGAACAACAGCAGAATGATGATTACTCCGCTTTTATGGCGGCGCACAAACCGGGCGGCATAGGCCGCCGCTTTCTCGGTGGTGGTGGCCGCCGCTCCCGCCGCCTTGGCCCCCTGTCTTGCAGCTTCCCGGGCCTGCTTGGCATATTCCCGCTTGATTTTCCATTTCTGGGCCATGCGGGAAAGGAAGCTGCTTTGAAGCTCCGGGTGCTCCTGCGCCATCTGCTGATAGTGGAGGTTGGCATTGGCCTTCATGGTCTTGTGTTCCCATTTCTCCACCTGCCGGGCCGGGTGCTCCCGGATACGCCGCTTGGTGTAGCGGGTGGCCTTATGCACTCCGGCCTCTGCCAGAAGCTCGGCCTTGTGGGCGCTCTCCACACCCACATTCTCATGCTCGACCTCATGTATTTTGCGGTGGGTGTAGGCCCATACACCTGCCCCCGCCGCCGTTGCCGCCCGCTGGGGGAGGCCGGGCGGCTTCTGGGGTTTCTGCTGGGCCAGCTTTTCCTTGGCGGCTTCCAGCTTGACAGCAGAGTGTTCGGCCTTGGCCTCGGCCCGTTCCTTCTTTTTCTCCTGCTTGTCCTTCCTGGCCTTTTGGGCGTCCTGTTCCTCATGGGCGGTATCCCTGCGGGCCTCGTCATCCTGCCGCAAGCGGGAGGACGGCTTTTCCCGTTCCTCGTCCTGCCGGAATTTCCCGCCGCCCGCTGGCTTCGGGCCAACTTGGCCCGAGGTAGGCTCCCCGGCCTGACGGGTCACTTCTTCTTCGGCAAAATGGAGCCGCCCACGCTTGACCCGCTTTCCGGGCGGTCTGTTCTTTTCGTTCTTCGGGCCAACTTGGCCCGAAGCGGTCTTACTCATTCTGCGCCTCCTTTTCCTCCGGGCGGGTAGTCATAATGGAGTAGAGCTTGGTATTCTTCGGGAAACGGTCAACAAACGGAATGGTCACATTTCCGAAGAACAATAGCCCCTCGCCGGGATTGGAGTGGGTCACATAGGAAAGCTGGTGCGGGCTGATACCCAACTGCTTGGCAAGTATCTGCCTGTCTCCCTGCGCCTGCGACAGAAGCACCATAAAGTCGGAGTTTTCAAAGATGTTTTCAATCTGCCGGCTGGCAAGGAGGTCTTTCACATTCTGCGTCAGGGCGCTGGGGACGCAGCCCTTTTTACGGAGCATTTTCCAGATGGTAACGAAGTAGCTGGAAGTCAGCTCGTCCTGCAACAGCACATGGAACTCGTCATAGTAGCACCATGTAGCGATACCACGGGCGAAGTTGTGGGAAACCTGACTGTTCATCAGATCGTTGATGATGTGCATGGCAATCGTTCGGAGGCCCGCCCCCAGCTTCTTCAAGTCGAAGCACACCACACGGGCGTTTCTGTAATCCACATTGGTCTTGTGGTTGAAGATATTGAGGGAGCCGGACACATAGATCTCAAGGGCCGTTGCCAGCCGCTTTGCCTCGGGCTCGGTCTGCTGGCACAGAAGGTCATACAGATTTTGAAGCGTCGGCATAGGGGTATTGTCCGGGTCATTGAGAAAGTCCCGGTACACCATGCGGGCGCAGCGGTCGATGATGGTGCGCTCCACAGGCTGTAAGCCGTCCTTGCCGCCCACGATCAGCTCCATCAGGGAAAGGATAAAATCGCATTTCAGACTGATAGGCGAAACCTCGTCATCAATGCTTACATCCAAATCTATCGGATTGATATGGTGCGGGCTGTTGGGGGCGATCTCCACCACAAGGCCGTCCTGTCCGAACTGGCGCACCAGCGGCGAGTATTCGCCCATCGGGTCAAGAATGATAATGCGGTCATTGGTGGCAAGGAACACATTGACAAGCTCCCTCTTTCCGGCAAAACTCTTTCCAGCACCCGGTACGCCGAGATACAGGCCGTTGGGATTTTTCAGCTTCTTGCGGTTCGCCATGATGACATTGTGGGAAAGGGCGTTCAGGCCGTAATAGATGGCCTCGCCGTCCATGCGGAGCTCCTGCGTCATAAATGGCACGAAGATGGCCGTGGAGCTGGTTGTCATGCCCCGCTGTATCTCAATGCCGTTGTAGCCGAGGGGCAGGCTGGACATAAGGCCCTGTTCCTGCTGAAAGTCCAGCCGCTTCAAAATGCAGTTGTATTTCTGCATGATACCCGATACCGTGAACAGGTCGTTGTCCAGCTCCCGGCGGGTGGCGGCGGTGTTTACCACAAGGAAGGTCAGGAGGAACATTCGCTCGTTGCGGCTCTGCAAGTCGTTCAACAGGTTCTTGGCGTCCTGACTGAATGTAACAAGGTCGGGCGGAAGTATGTCCATATCGTAGCCGCTTCGGACGGCCTTTTTCTGTTCCTCCACCTTCATTTTGTCAATGTCGCTGACCTTGCCCTTGATGGTCTTGATGGCCTTGGCCTGATCGACAGTCTGAATGTGCATGGTGATGGTCATTTCAGCGTCCACCTCCAACAGCTCCGCAAGGAGCTTGTCGGAAAGCTCGGAGGCCATGATCTGCATATAGGACGCCGCTCCCCATGTGGAGCCCATGCGGAACAGGCGGCTTTGCCGGAAGTCAAAGCTGGTTGGGGCGATAAAGTCCTTTGTCCCCAGCCCGGTTTTCGGTATCATATCCCATGTGAAGCGGAAGGGCTCGGTGCCGCCGGGGTGGAGCTGGCCGTGCAAAATCTCCAGGCGTTCCAGCCCATTGAGGGAGCGGGACTGTACCCCCAGCTTTTTGAAATTGCCCATTATGTCGGCCTCCACACGCTCCAAGCGGGGCTTTGCAATCGCAAGACTGTCCGCCGACACGCCGAAGGTCAACAGCTTGGTTCTCACAATGCCGTTGTTGCTCTTGGCAATCTGGCCCTCCAGCATTTCCACATACTCGCTCCGCATTTCGCTGTACTCGTCATCCTTCATGGGAATATTGATTTTATACTTGCTTTCCGGGCGGCTCCTGTGGTTGATAAAGGAGAGCTGGAACGGAAGGGAGCTGTCAAAGGAATTGAGGAACGCACAGTAGCCGTCAAAAATGGCGCTCTGGTCATCGGCCTGCGCCAACTGGTAGTTGATGTCCTCGTATTCAAGGCTCTTGGTGTAGAGCTTATCGTTTACCCGGCAGATACCATCCTTGAAAAGCTCCCGGTAGGGTATGGTCTGCTGGGCAGTCTGCGGCCCGGCCTTTTTCGGCTTGGCCTGTTTTGTGGTCTTGCGGTCAGGACGCTTTCTTTCTGCGCCCGGCCGCTTTGCCCCTTTGGTGGTCTGCAATCGGCTTTTCCTCCTTTCGGTTCAAAAAAGCATAGAAATTTTCGGTCTTATAGGGCCTGACCCGTGGCAGCAAAAACTTGGTTCGGATAATGTTGCGGAGCACCTTCTCAAAGGGAAGGCCGTCCTTCTCAAACATGGCGAACAGAAAACACGGCATCATCAGGCCAATCATCAGGAACAGGGCCGTGCTGTTCCCGATATGGGAGCGGGTGAACAGGTAAAACGGGATACCGATACCGCCCGCTATGGAAAAACAAATAAGCTGGCGCTTCGTCAGGTTGAAGGCCAGCTTGGTCTTAATACGGCTCAAATCGTTGGGTACTGGCACATAGGCCAATGAGATCACCTCCTTGGAGCTTCGGGCCAACTTGGCCCGAGGTCATCGTTCTGTCTGGCGGGCCGGGGCCTCCTTCCGGGCGGCCTGCGCCGCTTCAAGGCCGGACTGCCTTGCCCGCCAATATTCGGGGTTGTACCGCCTGATGGAGAGGTTGATATTTTCCTCAAAGGCGGCTTTGTCCTTGATACGCTCGGGTATCTGCCAGAGCTTCTTGTCCAAAAGTTCCCGCAGCACCACATCCTCCTGCGTATCTTCCTCAAAACAGAGGTAGCCGCCCCGCTTGAAGCCACACCGTTTGGCCGCCGGGGAGAGGAACGCCGCCACCTCGTTTGAAACCATTGTCCCGCCGTGGCTGGCGGTACTCACAAGGAACACACCGGGGCAAAGCAGGTCACAGGTCTGCACCTTGCCCCACGGGGATTTGCTCGGCCCCTGATACATCATCGTTCTGCACCTCCTTTCCAGCTTCGGGCCAACTTGGCCCGAAGTGGCTTAATGCGCTCCAAAGATGGATTTAGACAGGCTCCCGGTCTTGAACAGCACGAAGCACAAAAGAACCGTGTACCCCACGCAAGTCCAGATGGCGTTCATCATATCGCCGTCCGTGGCGATACTCTGCACCAGCACGGCGTAGATCGCCACGCACACCATAATGAGCATCCCTTGGAAACCGACAGCGAACAGGGACTTAAAATAGTTGTGGCCCATGTGACCGACCTCCCGGTTCACGCTGGTGGCAAAGGGAATGGGGGCAAGGCTCGTCATCAGGTAAATCTCAATCATACGCCCGTAGACGATGACGAAAATCACAATGTTTAAGGCCGTCATGGTAAACTGCACGAAGAAGGATTGCAGGAAGATACCAAGGAGCGGCCCCAGCTCCATCGCTTCAAGATGGGTCTGCATATCGTTCAGAACATCCGGCGTGACGGCGGTGGAACCTTGTATCAGGCCAGCCGATTGCTGAATGACCTGCTGGGACACATCGAACACCGCCATAACGATGTTGAAGGTGTTGGACAATATCATCACCGCAACGAAGGTCTTAAAAATCCACTTGAAGAAGATCCATGTGTCGAAGTTGTGTAGATTGTTGTGGTCTATCAGCATTTGAATGAGCTCATAGGTCATCACGAAGGTAAGCACCAGCCCGGCGATAGGCAGGATGACCGTTTCGGAGAGCTGCCGTATCATGGAAAAGACCCCGGCGTTCCATGCCGCCGGGGTCGTCCCTACCTGCGCCGCAATCTCTCCGACCTGCTCATTCACATTGGTAAAAAGCCCGCCGAGGTTTCCCATGATACCCTCGACCAACAGCCCTTTGAGCCATTCCGTAATAGCGTCGAAGATACTTTGCATAGCTTACTCCTTTGGGAAGATTAGAACAGGTTTGCCAGCAGAGGGATCAGGTTCATGCCCAGCAGGACGATACCGCCGCCAGCCATGAGCTGTTTTATCCCCAATTAGGTGTAAAACTCTGCTCGATGGCGGGCGGCGGCGTACAAAAAATCTATATGGTGTTTTTAAGAGAACCGTCCCGGCGGGACAGGTCAGGCAGTGACCTGTTCCACCTCCGGGATGGGTTTGAGATTAAAATGAATTTCGATAGAAATGTGTCTTGTTTTATCTTCGTCAATGCGCTCATGCACGACGATTTCTTTGATTAAGCGGTTGAGGGTGGCTGCGTCCAGTTCTGTAATGTTGGCGTATTCCTGAATGGCTTCCACCCATTGTTTTGCGTCATTGGCAAGCTGGACTTCATCGGACAGCCGCTTTCTGCCCTCGGACACTTTTGTTTTAAGTTCCGTCTGCTCGGTCTGTGTCTTTTCCAGCATGGTGTTGAAGTTCTGCTCACTGATACGCCCTGCAATCATATCTTCATAAAGCCGCATTACCATTTTGTCCAGAACCTCAATCCGTTCCTCGTCCCTTGTAAGGGAGCGTTCCATTGCTTCCCGCTGTTCCCGCTGCTCGGCTTCACAGGTATTGGTCAGGCGGTCAGCAACCGCTTTCCCGTCCATCAGGGCAGCTCTGGCACATTCCCGGATTTTCCGCAGCACATGACTGTAAAGGGTGTCATAATCAATCCGGTGCTGGGTGCAGTGGTT
>CDZH01006218.1_pt1 | contig 27223 bp, 27 predicted proteins | sample 557721 | NCBI WGS metagenome assembly CDZH01 (sample SAMEA3182062, study PRJEB8094) | gut metagenome | biome: human; feature: gut; material: Stool; isolation source: human stools | place: Canada | collected 2013-01-14 | reverse complement strand
AACGTCCTGTGCTGCATCAAGATGGCCAAGTACTACGAGCTGACCGAGAACGACGTGGTGGGCACCGTGCTGACCGACTCCGCTGTCATGTACCAGTCCCGTATCGAGGAGCTGAATCAGATGTACGGCGCGTACAACGCACATGAGGCGTCTCTGGACCACAACCTGCACATGCTGGGCCTGAAGACCGACTCCATGCTGGAGCTGACCTACACCGAGCGCAAGCGTGTCCACAACCTGAAGTACTACACCTGGGTGGAGCAGCAGCAGATGAACGTGGAGGACCTGAACGCCCAGTGGTACGATACCAAGAACACCTGGGACGCCGTCCACGCACAGGCCAAGGAGCTGGACGAGCTCATCAACGAGTTCAACGAGGCCACCGGCCTGCTGAAGGCTCTGTAAGAAAACACCGCAACAACGCCTCAGGGCGGGGCTCTCGCCCCGCCCTGTATTTCTTATTTCATATAAGGAGAACCACCATGAAAAACGTAAAATACGGCAAATGTGTCCGCTGCGGCAAGACCTACGACGCCGTTCCCGACCTGACCAACTGCGAATGCGGCGGTATCCTGGATATCGTCTATGACTACGACTACATCAAGTCCGTGCTGACCAAGGAGAAGCTGGCCAAGCGCGAGAACCGTTCCATGTGGCGCTACCGTGAGCTGCTGCCTGTGGAGGAGACCACGCCCGACACGCCGCTGCGCGTGGGTTGGAGCCCCCTGTACGAGGAGCCGAAGCTGGCGGAGCTGCTGGGCATCAAGCGTCTATGGGTCAAGGACGATGGCCAGAACCCCACCGCATCCCTGAAGGACCGTGCCAGTGCCATGGCCGTGGCCAAGGCCATGGAGGCCGGCGCCAAGACCATCGCCTGCTCCTCTACCGGCAACGCCGCCAGCTCTCTGGCCGGCAACGCCGCCGCCGCAGGTATCAAGACCTATATCTTTGTTCCCGAGCGCGCCCCCAAGGGCAAGGTGGCCCAGCTGATGATCTTCGGCGCCAACGTCATCTCCGTCAAGGGCAACTATGAGGACACCTTCAAGATGTCCGCCGCCGCCATTGACAAGTACGGCTGGTACAACCGCAACGCCGCCATCAACCCCTACCTCTCCGAGGGCAAAAAGACCGTGGCGCTGGAGATCGCCGAGCAGCTGAACTGGGAGATGCCCGACTACCTGGCCATCTCCGTGGGCGACGGCTGCACTATCGCCGGTGTGTGGAAGGGCTTTAAAGACCTGTACGCCATCGGCTTCATCGACAAGCTGCCCCGCCTGATCTCCGCCCAGTCCCTGGGCTGCTACCCCATCAACCGCGCCATCCAGGAGGACAAGCCCTGGGAGCCCATGGAGGAGAACACCATCGCCGACTCCATCTCCGTAGGCGTGCCCCGCAATGCAGATAAGGCCCTCATGGCCATCCGCGAGTCCAACGGTATCGCCGTCAACGTCTCCGACGAGGAGATCCTGGCCGCCCAGCGCCTGCTGGGCCGTACCTGCGGCGTGTTCGGCGAGCCCGCCGGTGTCACCGGTGCGGCGGCGCTGAAGAAGGCCTGCGAGGAGGGTCTGATCCCCCACGACGCTACCGTGGTCAGCGTCGTCACCGGCAACGGACTGAAGGACGTGGCCAATGCCATCAAGTCCGCCGGCGAGCCCATTCACATCGAGCCTGACCTGGATCTGATGGTCAGCGAGTTCAAAAAACGCGGCGTCACCGTGGAGTAAGATGCATCAATCCCCGGCAAATGCCCTGCATTTGCCGGGGGATTTTCTCTTGCCAATCCATCGGGAATATGGTATAATGTATCCCGTAATACAGCTCATATAGCCCCGCGAGAATGGCGCGGGCGTTTCTACGGAGCCGCCGACGGCTCTGCTATGGGTGTTTCGATGCAGGGTGCATCGGAGCATCCATTTTTATTTTGCTTGCAGGAGGTACCTCACCATGACACAGGTCTTACGCGGCAATATCGTCCATGCGCCCGCCATGGGCCGCCTGGACATTCTCGAGCACGGCTGCCTGGTGCTGGAGGACGGCGTTATTACCGGCCTTTATCCCGATCTGCCCGCCCATCTGGAGGGCGCGGAGGTCCGCGATTTCGGCGACCGCATCATCATGCAGTCCTTCGCGGATATGCACCTCCACGCCCCCCAGTACCCCATGCTGGGCATGGGGATGGACCTGCCGCTGCTGGACTGGCTCAACACCTACACGTTCCCCACCGAGGCGCGGTTCGCCGACCTGGACTATGCCCGCCGCGTCTACCGCCGGCTGGCTACCGACCTGATCACCAACGGCACCACCCGCGTCTGTATGTTCTCCTCCCTCCACACCGACGCGACCCTCGTTCTCATGGACGAGCTGGAGCGCGCCGGCGTCACCGGCTATGTGGGCAAGGTCAACATGGACCGCAACGGCCTGCCCGGCAAGCTGCAGGAGACCACGGAGGAGTCCGTGCAGGAGACGCTCCGCTGGCTGGACGCCTGCCGTTTTGAGCACATCAAGCCTATCTTAACGCCCCGCTTTACTCCCAGCTGTACCGACGAGCTGATGACCCAGCTGGGAAAGCTGGCCAACGAGCGGGGGCTGTACGTCCAGTCCCACCTGTCCGAGAGCACCAACGAGATCGCCTGGGTGAAGGAACTGCACCCCGAGTGCAGCCAGTATTGGGAGACATACGACAAGTACGGCCTTTGGAAGGACCACACACTCATGGCCCACTGCGTCTGGTCCGACGAGCGCGAGCGCGCCGCCATTCGTGACGCCGGCGTGGTGGTGGTCCACTGCGGCGACTCCAACGTGAACATCTGCTCCGGCATCTGCCCCGTCCGCCGCATGGTCAACGAGGGCCTGTGGGTCACCCTGGGCAGCGATATCGCCGGCGGCGCTCAGCTGCCTATGTACAAGGTCATCACCATGTCCATCCGCACCTCCAAGGCCCGCCGCGTCACCGATGAGCAGCACCCCGAGTTCCTGACCGTGGCCGAGGGCTATTACCTGGGCACCACCTCCGGCCACAAGTATTTCGGGGCAGGGGAGGGCTTCGCCGTGGGAGATAAGCTCCACGCCGTGGTCATCGACGATGGCGACTTCCCCGAGGCCGCCCATCCCCTGAATGTGGAGGAGCGCTTCGAGCGCGCCATCTACATGACCCACCGCCACAATATCGTGTCGGTGTGGTCCGACGGCCGCGAGGTCATCCGCAGATAAAGTGAAAAATGACCGGGTATCCCGGTCATTTTTCGTTTTCCATGCCAGAATTATTCAAAAAACCCTTGTCAAATAGGAAATCTTTGTTATAATGAAACCAACCGACAGGGTGGCAGAGGTACCTCTGCATTTGCGTTTTAGCAAGCTTAAAACGATGGCCCCTGCGGAAATCTAAAGAAATCGGGGTAGAAACGATGAAAAAATTGTTGGCAACCATACTGGCACTGGTCATGGCGCTGGGGCTGTGCAGCGTGGCCTTCGCCGCGGGCGAGAACTGCACTGCGGCGGATTGCCAGCACGTAGCGGCAATCGGTGACACGCACTATGACACGTTGGCAGAAGCGGTCGCGGCGTTGCCAACCGCTAATGTTGTAGGCGGGGAGGCACTGCCTGTCCAGACGGAGATTAAGCTGCTGAAACCCACAAATGGCGGTTTTGATTTCGGAACATCTGATGGAAAACAGGCGGTTAACGCGATCCTCAATTTGAATGAGAAAGTGCTGACACTTGGTCCGGCAATCGGATCACCAAATACCGAGACAAACGGCATCCGCGTTCTGGCGTACAGTAAGCTGACGATTAGAGACGGCGTACTGAAGTGCAGCGATGAAGTGAGCGCTGACCAGAAGAAAGTTAAGGTTGGCGTGGCCAATTACGGCGATTTGACCATGACGAATGTTGACCTCCAGAGTGGTAATTACCTGATTTGGGGCATTAACAATCGAGGCAATCTGGTGCTGGAGGGGAACACCAAGATTGCAACCGGAACAAATAGTGATACATCGGATAACCCCACATTGAAACGTGCGGCCATTAACAACACTCCATATGACTATTTTTATGACGGCGTAAACGCGACGATAAATGTTGCGGACAGCACAGTGCAGGTAGGAAAAATCGTGCTGAATGATGAATCTATATCTACCACTGTTAATACGACAGGAAAAACCGTCCTTAATCTTTCGGCTGGTCAATACGGCGCGATTGAAAAAACAAGTGACGGCAATGGTATTGTCGGTAATATCACCGGCGGCACGTTCTCTAACAGCGTAGATCCGACCTACCTTGCCGATGGATTGAAGTACGAAGTCTGCGCCAGTGGTAAGTACAGCTATTATAGCGATTTTGATTCCGCTGCCGCAGCTGCTGCGGCAGGTAGAGATGAAGTGATAAAGGTCGGCAACAGCAACACTGGCGTTGTTCCGTTTCACATCGACTACGCTGACGGAACCGGTGTGAAGCCGGTGCTACGGATGTCGAAAGATAATTTTGAACTGCCTACGCCTACGCGCAGCGGCTATACCTTTAAGGGATGGAAGATCGCTTTGCACGGAGGAGAGCAGATACCTGAATTTAACGGCATCTATACCAGTGAACAGGTGAAGGGCATTGTTTTTGCGGAAGTCGCCACGGACGGAGGAGCGAACAACCGCTTCAGCGATGGCGCCTATCTCACCGCGGTCTGGTCCGCCAACTCCTATTACTACTACCCCTCCACCAGCGATACCACCACTTCTACCACCACCAAGGGATCTCCCAAGACCTTTGACGCGGGGGTGGGTATCTACGCCGTGACGGCTCTGCTGTCCGTGACCGGCATGGCGTGGGCCGGCAAAAAGCGGCACTAAGTCAACAAAAAAGAAAGCCCGTAAGGGCTTTCTTTTTTGCTTCACCGGCAGACAGAAAAGCGGCCGCCATCAGGCGGTCGCTTTCTTGATAATGATCTCGTTCTCCATCAGGTCGATCTTCTCGATCTGCCCATTTACTACCGTGGGGATGCCCATGATATCGGTGAACACCAGCTGTCCGTCCTTCTGTGTTACGGACGCCACGTTTTTGCACACCGGCTGCCGTTCCGCCGTCCATACTGTGGAAAGACACATCGTTTATTCCTCTCCTTTCAGGATCCGCAGGGCCTCCGCCAGCTTCTCGTTGCCCATGGTCAGGTCCACCACTGCCTCGTGCAGCAGCTGCGCGGCCTCGCCCTCCACGCTGTGGGCCAGCTCGTGCAGCTCCTCGGCGTGGTGCTGGTTGTGCGTCACCATGTACGCCAGCAGCGCCACCGTCTCCTCCGGCGAGTGGTGCTCATGCGTATGCCCGTGATCGTGCCCATGCTCATGGGTATGGGCGTGTGTGTGCGGCGCGTCTGCACCGGCATGATCGGCCGAATGTACGGCCGCTTTCTCGTCAATAGTACACATATCCGCACCTCCGTTTTTTCTGTGCTCATTCTACCACGGCGGCGCTGAAAAGTCAATTTTTCTCCCCAAATCGTCAAAAAACCGACGATAACAGACACATCTCCTGAAAGTGTCCGAAATCTGTGCAAACAACACAATTTCATTGACAAATTTTTTACAATTATGTATAATTTTACTGGATAATACTGCGTGTTCCGCGCAGCAAGGAGGACGAGAGATGAGGGACCTTAAACATCTGATTTACTTTGAGAACCTGCTGCAAGAGGCCAATAACGACCTGGTGAAGCAGGCGAAAAGTGACGGAAAACTGGCTTTAGGCTACACCTGCTATTTCATGCCGGAGGTGCTGCTGGACCTGCCCGGCTGCTTCTCTGTGCGCCTGCGCGCCCCCCGCTGCACATCCCCTGATATGGCGACCTATTATATGTCTTCCCGCACCTGTCACTACGGCCGCAGCCTTCTTGAGCGTGCCCTGGAGGGCGGCTTCAATTTCCTGGATGCCCAGCTGGCTACCGAGACCTGCACCGTGACCTGCCGTTTTCAGGAGCACCTCCAGCGTATGGATATCATCCAGAATGAGCGCTTCAAGTGCGAGTTCATGGATGTCCCGTTCAAAAAGACGGAAAACAGTATTGACCATTATGAGGCACAGATCAAGGCCCACGTCCTGGATTTCCTCCATGACAATTACGGCGTGGACACTTCTGACGAGGCCCTGCGCCAGACCATCGAGAGCCACAACGAGCTCTGCCGTATTATGCAGGCTATCGGCGATTACCGCAAGCTGGACGTGCCCACCATCACCGGCTATGAGTACCATGTCATCAACCTGGTGACCCTGGCCTGTCCCAAGTACCTGATCATCGACAAGCTCCGCGAGACGCTGGAGGAGCTGAAGACCCGTGAGCCGGACGCCAGACCCCAGTACCGCTGCAAGGTCCTGCTGGCCGGCAGCGAGAACGACGACCCGGACTTTACCAAGCTTATCGAAAGCTGCGGCGCCCTGGTGGTGGCGGACCGCTACTGCTACGGCGGCATGGAGTCCCGTCTGCCCATCGAGATCCGGGAAGGGGAGACGCCGCTGCGTGCCATCGCCCGCCACTATCTGCTCACCAGCCAGTGCACCCGCTTTATGGAGCAGCATGAGATGCGCCAGCGCAAGCAGCACATCGCCGACCTGGCAAAGGCGTACAAGGCGGACGGCATCATCGTGGCCTCCAACAAGTTCTGCGAGTACTGGAGCTATGAGCGTGTCATCGATACCGTCGTTCTCCAGCGCGACTTCGGCTATCCTGTCTGTTCCATCGAGAAGGAGTATATCAACGCGGCCAGCGGCCAGCTGCGTACCCGGTTCCAGGCGTTCATTGAGAGCGTGGAGATCAAGAAGATCCAGGAGGGCGTGAAGAGATGAAGAAATTTGATCTGAAAAACGTGGTGGAGAAGGTCAAGACCACGGATTATAAAAAGCTGGCTAAGGATTTCTGGTACGGCAAGCCCCACGGCGAGCGCCGCCTGGGCGACCTGTACTGCGACAAGACCGGATTGTACAAGCACCGCGAGTGGCGCGGTGTGAAGGACACCTTCTACTATTTCAACAAGGTGTGGCTGTACAACTACGGTATGCTGGTCTACGATGTGATGCGTTACGGCGGCATCTGGACCTTTGCCAAGGGCTGCTGGCGCTATCGCTGGATGGGCCAGACCTATCTGCCTGTGCTCCACTGGTTCGACCGCGGCATGGAGGGCCTGCGGGGTGAGGCGCTGCGCGCCTGTCCGCTGCACTATCGGGCCATGACCAACGCCACTATCTACCAGTTCATGCAGATGTTCCGCAACGACCTGAACACCAACAAGGGGAATAAGAAGGTCCAGGCGCGGCACGACAAGACCATCGCCCACGACGAGACGGTGTGGGGCGGCATTTTCTATCCCTTCAGCAAGGAAGTGGAGAACGTCCCCCTGCAGATGATCCCCTATTTCGTCACCTGCCATGTGAACAACCACACGGTCCTCAACTACATCGACGCGGTGCAGTCCCTGGGCCTGCCCGGCGACCCCTGCCCCATGTGTCAGGCCGAGGCCGGACTGTTCGTGCTGGATGATGTGCCCGACTACTACAAGGCGGTCATCACCTCCAACGAGGCCTGCGACGGCTCCGTGGCCACGTCCATCATTCAGGACTGGCTCATCGACAAGCCCCTGTTCGCCATGCCCCAGCCCATGCAGTTCGACGATCCGCTGGTCCACAAGCACTGCATGAAGGAGATCGAGGAGGCGTGGAAGTTCATCGAGGAGCAGACCGGCGTTCCCTTCGACTACCAGCAGCTGTGCAAGAAGCTGGAGAGCCAGAACGAGCTCCAGCGCTTCGAGTGGGAGAAGTGGGATGTGGCGGCCAACACCAATTATTATCCCATCAACGGCGTGTCCCAGGCGCTGTACCGTATTTACCAGTCTCAGTACGGCGATCTGCCCATCTGGCACGAGACGGACAAGAAGGTCCGCAAGATCATGGAGAAGTGCGTGGAGCAGCGCATCAACAACTTCCCGCTGACCCGCCACCGCGTCATTGCCTGGTCCTGTGCGCCGCTGTACTATTCCAACTGGTGCACCTGGGCCTATAACTGCTGGGGCCTGAACACCGTCATGAACATGGACTCCCTGATGTTCGACATGACCCTCCGCACCGACGGCTACGAGCACACCCTGGAGGACATGGCGACCTACCACGAGTGGGCGCCGATGCGCCGCATGGCGGTGGGCGGCATGCACCACATCTTCGAGCTGTGGGAGAACATGGAGCGCTTCCACTGCGACATGGTCATGATGTACGACCAGCTGCTGTGTAAGGGTATGCAGGGCGTCCACGGCCTGTTCGAGGATGAGTTCCGCGCCCGCAATATCCACGCCATCTGGATGCCCCATGCCCTGCCCGACAAGCGTAATGTCTCCCGGGCCGAGATCCGCAGCATCATCAACGACTACATGACCACCGTCATGCAGGAGGAGCCGCTGGATCCGTCTTTGCTGGAGTTCGACGATTCTATGAGCTGGTAAGAGGAGGAAGAGAACATGAAAACTGTATTCAAGATTTTGAAAAAGGTCGTCCTGATCGGATTGGGCGTCTACGCCGCACTGTTCGCCGTGTTCTTCTTCGACCTGGACGGCAAGGCGCTGTTCTACGGTGTGGAGCCGTTCCTGTGCCGCCATTACGATCGCATGGAGCGCCGCGATCCGCTGAAGCAGAAGTACGATATGGACAAGCCCCGATACGAGTATAACAAGTGAGGCGATACCCTTGAGCGAACACAACCATACCCACACCCATGTGGACGAGAACGGCCGGGTCTATGAGCACAGCCACGGCCACCACCATTCCCATGCCCAGACCAAAGCCGTGCTGAACCGGCTCAGCCGGGCCCAGGGCCATCTGGACGCCGTGCGGAAGATGGTGGAGCGCGGCGAGGACTGCGCCGAGGTGCTGGTGCAGCTCAGCGCGGTGATCTCCGCGCTGAACGGTACAGGCCGCGCCATTCTCAAGGACCACATCAGCCACTGTATCGTGGATGCGGTGGAGGCCGGTGACCAGGAGGCCATCCAGGCGCTGAACGATGCCATCGACCGCTTTATGCGGTAGCGCTCCGGACACCGGCGGCAGAATGTCTGAATACCGCCCTGCGGCATTGACAGCGGCAGGGCGGGGGACTATACTAAACGTGAGTGACAGAGAGGGAGGAAGACTATGATTTCCGGCATCGTCTACACATCCAATTCCGGCTACACGGCGCAGTACGCCCGCCTGCTGGGCGCCGCACTGGATCTGCCCGTGACCGACGCCAAGTGGGGCGCCGACCCCCATCCGGGCAGGGCGGTCATTTACCTGGGCTGGCTCATGGCCGGCAAGGTCCAGGGATATGCGAAGGCGGCCAAAGAATTTGATATCCGCGCCGTCTGCGCCGTGGGCATGGGTCCCGCCAGTCAGGCCGGAGCCGAGAAGGTCCGGGCCAAGATGGGCATTCCGGCGGAGGTGCCGGTATTCACCCTGCAGGGCGGCTTCGATATCAATAAGCTGCACGGCCCCTATAAGTGGATCATGCAGCTGAAGTGCAAAGAGATCCGCAAAACGCTGGCGGGGAAGACCAGTCTCAGCCCCGCCCAGCAGCTGACCTACGACATGGCGACCAAGGGTGCCAGCGCCGTCAGCGCGGAGAACCTGACACCGATCATCGACTGGTATAAAACGAAGGAGGGCTGACCATGAGGAAGTTTTTACACATGGCGGGCGGTATCGCCAAAAAGACGCTGGCCACTGCTGCAAAGCTGGCGAAGAAGCTGGCGCACATCGTATTGCAGGCTGTCGGCGCGGCGGTGTCCGCCGTGGGCAGGGCTGTGAAGGGCCTGCTGGGCAAGGCGGCCTGCGGCGTGGGCAAAAAGGTACAGAAGTTCATTCCGCCGGTGTGCAAGGTCGTGATGATCGTGTCCGGCGCGGTGGCGCTGCTGTCCTGCGTGGGCTGGCTCATCAGCCGCAAAAAATTCGCGTAAGCGAAACGCGTATACCACAGGGAGATGCGCCGGGGCGCATCTCCCTTAAACAAGGCCCCGCGTTTCCACGCACCGCGCAGGGAAGGGCGGGGGAGAGCAAAGGAGATCTGAGCAAGTATGAAGAAAAAGGCATTCAAAGCGGAGAGCAAGCGCCTGCTGGACCTGATGATCAACTCCATCTACACCCACAAGGAGATATTCCTGCGGGAGATCATCTCTAACGCCTCCGACGCTATCGACAAGCTGTGCTACCTGAGCCTGACGGACGACAAGGTGGGCTTGAACCGGGATCAGTTTGAGATCAAGCTGTCCATCGATAAGGAGCGCCGCCTGCTGACCGTCAGCGACAACGGCATCGGCATGAGTCAGGAGGAGCTGGAGAACAACCTGGGCGTCATCGCCTCATCCGGCAGTCTGAAATTCCGCCAGGAGGTGGAGGGTGACGAGAGCGCCGATACCGACATCATCGGCCAGTTCGGCGTGGGTTTCTACTCCGCGTTCATGGTGGCCGACGAGATCACCGTCATCACGAAGAAATACGGCGAGGACCAGGCCTGGAAGTGGCAGTCCACCGGCGTGGATGGCTATACCATTGAGCCCTGCGAGAAGGATACGGTGGGTACCGATATCATCATGCACATCAAGCCCGACACCGAGGAGGAAAAGGACGAATACAGCCAGTACCTGCGGGAGTACCCCCTGTACAAGCTGGTGAAGAAGTATTCCGACTATATCCGTTTCCCCATCCGTATGCTCATGCCCTATCCGGAGCTGAAGGAGGGCAGCACCCAGGAGAACCCCGAGTACGAGGAGAAGTTCGAGTGGGAGACGCTGAACAGCATGGTGCCCCTGTGGCAGCGGAAGAAGGCTGACGTCAAGAAAGAAGAATACGACGAGTTCTATCAGCAGCGCTTTGCGGACAGCCAGCCGCCGTTGAGTGTCATCACCGTCTCAGCCGAGGGCGCCGTGACCTATAAGGCTCTGCTGTTTATACCGGAGAAGGCGCCCCTGCGCTACTACTCCGAGGAGTTCGAGGGCGGGCTGCAGCTGTACTCCGCCGGCGTGATGATCATGGACAAGTGCAAGGAGCTGCTGCCCGAGTGCTTCAACTTTGTCCGCGGTGTGGTGGAGTCCCCGGACCTGAACCTGAATATCTCCCGTGAGCTTTTGCAGCACGACCGCCAGCTGAAGCTCATCGGCGCCAACCTGGAAAAAAAGGTCAAGGCTGAGCTGGAGCGTCTGCTGCGGGACGAACGCGAGAAATATGAGTCCTTCTGGCAGTCCTTCGGCCGCCAGATCAAGCTCAGTGCCATGGACAACTACGGCGAGAAGAAGGATATGCTTCAGGATCTGATGCTGTTCTATTCCTCCACCGAGAAAAAGCTGGTGACGCTGGACGAGTACGTCTCCCGTATGCAGGAGGGCCAGAAGTACATCTACTTTGCCTCCGGCGACACGGTGGACGCTGTGGACCACATTCCCCAGACGGAACTGCTGAAGGACCGGGGCATGGAGATACTCTACTTTACCGACAAAGCCGACGAGTTTCTGTCCGATATCCTGAGATCCTATAAGGATAAGCCCTTCCGTTCCGCCACCGACGGCGATCTGGACCTGCCCGGCGAGGCCGAGAAGCAGGAACAGGACGAGCAGCAGTACAAGGAGGCCTTTGCCTTTATCAAGGAGGCCCTGGGCGGTCAGGTGAGTGAGGTCAAGGCCTCCACTCGCCTGAAGACCCACCCGGTCTGCCTTTCCAGCGGTGAGGGCGTTACCTTCGAGATGGAAAAGTACTTCACGGCTGCCCAGCCGGAGCTGGGGCTCAAGGCCAAGCGTATTCTGGAGATCAACGTGGATCACCCCGCCTTCCTGACCTTCGAAAAGACCCGGCTCACCGACCCGGAGAAAGCCAAAAAGTTCGCCCAGGTCTTCTACAACCAGGCACAGCTGATCGCCGGTCTGCCCATCGACGATCCCACCGCCTACACCGACCTGCTCTGCTCCCTGTGGCAGTAGATCATCAGAAAAAGAATGACCGCCGTGAGGCGGTCATTCTTTTTCCAAAACAACAAAAAATACGGCGCAAATAGTTGCAAAAATAGTTGAAAAATGCTAAACTATAAATAGTGTGTGAACCAGCAAGACCCACGACCCAAATCCGGGGAGAAGTCCCCATTGAGAAGGAGTTTTGCCCATGAAAGACTTGAAGCACCTGATCTGGTTTGAGGACCTTTTGCAGCAGGCCAACAACGAGTTGGTCCAGCGCGCCGCGGCGGAGGGCCAGCTGGCTCTGGGATATAACTGCTACTATATACCCGAAGTGCTGCTGAATTTGCCAGGCTGCTTTTCCAGCCGCCTTCGGGCCCCCAACAGCGGCACCGCAGAGATCGCGTCCTACTACATGACAAACCGCAACTGTCCCTATGTCCGCTGCATCCTGGAGCGGGCCATTGAGGGCGGCTTCAACTATCTGAACGCTCTGTTCGGTGCGGAGGGCTGCGCCGCCATGGAGCGCATGGAGGAGCATTTTACCCTGCTGAAGCCGGTGAAGAACGACCGCTTCATCACCACCATCATCGACCCACCCATGAAAGGCGACCGGACCAGCCTGGATTACTACAAGGCACAGCTGAAAACAAAGGTGCTGGATGCTCTGCGCGACAGCTTCGGCGTGGACACCTCCGACGATGCGATTCGTGCCGCCATCGAAAAGCACAACCGTCTCTGCCGGGTCATCACGGAGATCGGCGACCTCCGTAAGGCGGAAAACCCGGTCATCACCGGCTATGAATACCACGTCATCGTCCTGGTGAGTCAGGTCTGTCCCCATGACCTGATTTTGCCGTATCTGGAGGAGACGCTGGCGGAGCTGAAAACACGCCGGCCGGAGGCGGAATTCCCCTTCCGTGCCCGCGTCGTGCTGGCCGGAAGCGAGATCGACGACCCGGAATTTACCAAGCTGTTGGAGAGCTGCGGTGCCATGGTGGTGGCAGATCGCTATTGCTTCGGCACCTTCCCCGGCCGGGAGGAGATCGAGATCCACGGCGGCGAGACGGCCTTCGACGCGGTATGTCGGCACTATCTGCACCACAACCAGTGCGTCCGGTTTATGGACGGCGCCAAGATCGACCAGCGGCACAGTGAGCTGCGCCGTCTGGCGGAGGACTACGGCGCCGACGGGATCATCTACGAGAGCATGAAGTTCTGCGAGTTCTGGAGCTATGAAAAGGTGCTGGCCAGCCACGTGCTTCAGCAGGAGATGGGCATCCCCTGCTGCACCATCGAGAAGGAGTACACCCTGGGCAGCGTCGGTCAGCTGCGTACCCGCTTCCAGGCCTTTGTCGAGAGTCTGGAGATCAAAAAGCTGGGCCATAAGGAGGTGTGACCATGGTACTGAAGCAGTGGACAAATGCCGTCATCGGCGTGATCGATAAAAAGCTGGAACGCTTTGACCCCAAGTGGCAGGCAGCTAACGGCAAGGGCGGTCTTCGCAGCCGCTATGAGGATAAGACCGGTATCGCCCGCCACCGGGAGTGGCGCGGTGTGAAGGATACCTTTGTGGACTACACCGCCTGGCTGAACAACCTGCTGGCCATGGGCAAAATGGTGGCCTCCGCCCCGGTGCCGATCCTCAAGGGCTTCTGGGAGTACCGTTGGATGGGCTCCTATCTGGGCACCTTCGCCTTTATTGACCGGCTGTTTGAGGGCTACCGGGAGGACGAGCTGAAGATCGCCCACATGAATATGCACTGCATCGTCAGCAGCCTCACGAAAAAGATCGCCCTGGTCCTGGCCAACGACAAGCGTCTGGGCGGCGGAAGGGACAGCGACAACATCGTTCCCATGGACGAGGTCATGCCGCCCCTGTTTATGACTGGCTTCCCCGGCTTGATCCCCATCCCCATCCAGACGCTGCCGGAGTTCATCATCTGTGACATCGACCAACACCTGGAGCCCTACTACATCGATGTGGCCGAGTCCTTCGGCCTGGCCGCCGACGTCTGCTCCCGCTGCTCGGCGGAGACCGGCGTTGCCATCGACGACGATTTCCCCATTGTGGGCCGCGCTGTTCTGACCACCAATATGCCCTGCAACGCCAGCGAGGCCACCTCCATGTTCCAGCGCCGCCGCTTTGGTCTGCCGGATTTCCCCGTTACCATGGCCATGATCCACAACGAGCCCGGTGCGCACCCCTATTCCACCCAGATCCTGCGGGATGCCATCGCCTTTATTCAGGAGAACTACGGCGTCAAGTACGACTGGGAGGCCCTGTTCGCCCGCGCTGAGCACATGAACGAGCAGAACCGCATCGAGCTGGAGAAATGGGAGCTGTTCAAGACGCCCTATTCCGCCCTCTGCGGCATTGCCGAGAGTCTGTATCGGTTATACTCCTGGGCCTCTGTCAACGGCCAGGAGGACCAGTTCACTAAAAACGACCGCAAGGTGCTGAAGCTCATGCTGGAGGCCTACGAACGGAAGCATGAGCCTTTCGGCGGTACTACCCGCCACCGGGCATTCCTGTGGGGGCCCTCCGCGGTGTATTACACCGATTTCCCCACCTGGGTCCAGAACTGCTGGGGCATCAATATCGTGCTGAATATGGACTCCACCATGGGTCACAATATGATCTCCACCACCGACCCGGAACAGGCCATTCAGGACCTGGCCCTCTTCTCCGAAAAGGGCGTCATGCGCCACCATGCCGTGGGCGGCTGGGACAACGTCAACGCTGTGTGGGAGTGGGCCAGCAAGTTCAACTGCGACATGGTCATCTTCAACGACAATGTGGCCTGTAAGGGCATGAACGGTGTCCACGCTCTCATGGAGGAGCAGGCCCGTGACCTGGGCTTCCACTTCATATTCCTGGAGCACGACCTGGAGGACTGCCGTACCATCTCCCGGCGGGATATGCGGAACACCGTCAACAAATACATGACCGTCGTACTGAACGAGACACCGCTGGACCCCACGCTGGTGGACTTCGATGACAGTCTGGCCTGGTAAGGAGGGAACCATATGAAATTCGCAGCTAAATTGCTGAAAAGCCTGCTCATCACCGCAGCGCTGCTGTTTGCGGGCACGTTCACCATCTATTATCTCAATCTGGAGAACAAGCTGATCTACAAGGTCATTTATCCTCTCCTGCAAAAGCACTACAACAGCCAGCAGCGTGACAGACGCATTTGAAAAGAAGAAAAGGATACCCGCCCTCCGGCGGGTATCCCTTTGTGCAAAAGGCGATCCATCCTTCGATGGATGGCCTTTCGGCACACGAACAAAAAAGAACGGCCCTGTGGGCCGTTCTTTTGCCTGTGGATAGGGGAGAGGTCTCACTCCGTGGTGTGATGCTCCTTGCCGAAGTGCAGCTCGCGCATACCTTCCACCTCGTCGCAGATGGCCTTCAGGTTGCAGGAACCGCAGTCGGTAGGCATTCCCTCCAGGATCTTCGTCAGGCTCATGGTGATGTCCTTGACCGTCTTGGCGTCCCTGGTCAGCGCCGCGTAGTCCGCTTCCGGCGCGGTGATAAACAGCAGCTTCACCGCCAGAATGTTGCGGTTCTGCTTATACTGCCGGATAAAGTCCGCGCCGATGCGGCGGAACGTCATGCCCTTCTGCACCGCCTCCCGGCTGATACGCACCTGTTCCCGGCTGGATTCCGAGCTGGTGCGGATCATATAGCCCTTGGGGAACACATGGTACTTCACAAAGTCCATGTCCTGGATGGCCCGGAAGGCCTGCTCCGTGTCGTCCTCGTCATCTGACTCGATATCGCCCACCCGCAGCAGAGCGATGCGGGCATAGTGGCTGTCGCCGTTCAACTCGTCCAGGTCCGGGCCACAGACCACGATCTCGTCCCCGGGTACCAGATTGGAAGAGGAGGTCACACAGGTGAAATTCACCGCGCTTTTGCCGCTGCCGCCCAGCTCAAAGGCGGCGTCCCGCAGCATGACCAGCTCAAAGGCCCCGGTGTCCTCCCAGGCGTCCGCTGGGTCATAGGCGTACCGCTTGGGCGTGGAGGCGCCGGCAAGCGCCTCCACCTCCCGTATGATCGGATTATACAGCTCCATCAGAACTTGATATCCACTTTCTTGCGGTCAAAGATCTTGTTGACCTGCACATAGGCCCAGCCCAACAGCTTCTGGTCCAGGTTCCAGAAGTACACGACGAACAGTGCGCCCACGGCCACCGCCAGAATACGGATGAGCTTAAAGAGAAATTTGAAAACCTTACACATATCGTAGCCTCCTTAAATGGCAAGAGGTATTCAGGCGCGGGCCATGCCCTTCTGCCGTGCATACTCGGCGGCGCCCAGCGCGCCCATCAGCTGGGGGTCGGTCTTCAGGTCGATGACCTTCAGCTTCAGCACGTGCTCGATGGCCTGCTTCAAACCGGCATTCTTGGCGCAGCCGCCGGTCAGAGTGATGGCGTCGGTGGCGCCGGCCTTCTTGCTCATGACGAAGCAGCGCTTGGCCACGGCCATCTGGATACCGGCGGCGATCTCGTCCATGGGCTTGCCCTCACCCACCAGCGTGATGACCTCGGACTCGGCGAACACGGTGCACTGCGCGGTGATGGGGATAACGTTCTTGGCCGTCAGGGACAGGTTGGAGAACTCGGGCAGCGTCATCTCGAAGCTGCGGGCCATGGCCTCATAGAACCGGCCGGTGCCGGCGGCGCACTTGTCGTTCATGGCAAAGTTCTTCACGGTGCCGTCCGTGTCGATGGAGATGCCCTTTACGTCCTGGCCGCCGATATCGATGATGGCCTTGACACTGGGATCGGTGACGTGCACGCCCATGGCGTGACAGGAGATCTCGGAGATATTCTCGTCGGCGAAGGGGACCTTGTTGCGCCCGTAGCCGGTGCCGATCAGATAGCCCAGCTCTTCGGAGGACTTCAAGCCCACCTTGTTCAGCACTTCCTCCATCGCCAGCTTGGCGGAGACTTCGGAATTGATCTTGCTGCGGATGGTGGTATCCGCGCAGATCTTGCCGTTCTCATCCAGAATGACCGCCTTGGTATAAGTGGAACCCACATCACAGCCGCCGTAGTATTTCATAGTCGTAAACTCCTTTAAATATGTAGTAGTTGAGAATATTACATGCAGTTTTCGTCGTCGAAATCGCAGAGGGAGGGATCGATCGGCTCGGCGCGCATGACGGTACGCATATATTCGTTCACCTTGTCGCGCATGGTCTTGCGGGAGACGGTGCGGGGATCCATCAGGTCATGCTCGATCCAGATCATGTGATAGCCGCGCTCGCGGCCCTGCTCGTCCAGGATGCCCTGTACGGTGGCCATGTTCTTGCAGGCCACGTTCTGGTACATGATGATGATGTTGGTGTTCCACGCCTCGCACTGCCGCCACAGCTCGTCCACCACGTTCTGGTAGCCGCCGTTGGTGTGACGGCGCATGACCATACGCTCATACAGCCGGGCCAGATCGCGCAGTGCCTCCTCCTTGTCCTCTGTCTCCAGGGGCTTGGTGAAGTTCAGGGACTCCATCTCCACCAGAATGTTGATGCCCCAGCAGTTGGCCAGCCAGTTGGAGAAGTTGGCGTAGTAGTGGGCGGGGCAGCTCCACACGATGCCGCGGTAGCGCATCTTGCCCACCCACGCCTCGTCGCGGCGCTGGTAGGACTGCATCAGCAGGTCGTTGACCTTGCGGCAGGTCTTCATGACGCGCGGGTCGATACCGCCGTCCATCTCGTAGTTCCACTTGCGGAACAGCTCGTAGCTGGGGCCGATGATCTGGGGATAGGCGGTCTTGTTGACCTCCCATTTCTCCAGCTCATACCGCGTCTCCTCGTTAAAGCGCTTCATGGCGGAGAAATAGGCGTCCCAGCTCCACTTGGCGCCGGTCTGCTCCTCAATGAACTTGATGCACGCCCGGATATCCTCGGCGCCCATCTGCACCGTTTCCTCGTCCTCATACCGAACCGGGAAGCACAGGTGGAACACGGGCAGGTCGGGGAAGCGGCGGGACATATAGCTGGAGGCCATAGTGGAGCCGTCGCAGGGCATGGAGGAGGAGATAAAGCACTTGCCCATGTGGGGCAGGGCATCGATGACCAGCGCGCCGCACTCGGAGGACGGCACCGGGCAGCAGTCCGCCGGCAGGCCGAAGGACTCCACAGCGTCGATGTAGGGCACGCAGGTGAGCTGGTCGATCTCGGACACCAGGAACACCGGCATCAGCTGATAGGGGATACCCAGCAGGTCGGGGAAGCCGGCCATGATCTGGCCCATGGTCATCTCATCGAACAGAACGACCTTCTTGTTCAGCTCGGAGCTGTTGCCGTTCTTCTTATCGCACTTGGCCAGGAACACCAGATTTTCCGCCACATAGCGGAAAATGTCGTAGGTCATCAGGTGGCTCATTTTCAGGGCGTTGCCCCGTTGACCCATGGTGTTCTTATCCATGAAGCTCACGCAGCACATATAGGAGATCATCCAGCGATACCAGAACGTGGTGTTCAGGGCGGGAATGAGATCCTTGGAGAAGGTGGCCAGCAGCATGCCCCAGACCTTCAGCCAGCCGGAGAAGTCGACGAGGGTGCTCTCCACGCCGCGCCACTCCCGGCGGACAGTGGCCATGTCACCCTTACGGTACAGGGCACCCAGATGCTTTTCGCCGTTGAGCAGCAGGTCCTTGCGCTCCGCGCAGGTCATGGCGGCAACGGTCTTGGCCTCCCGTGCTACACGGTTCATATTGTCAAGGAAATGCTCCTTCTGTTTCCTGCCAAAGGCCTTCCAGTCCGTCTCCTTGATGAGATCGAGAGCGATGGAGCCAAACTCCTTCAGGTTGGCGGCCTGCGCCTTCCAGTCCATCTCAGTCTTGGCGCGGAAGAATTCGGGATTGGGAAATTTCTTCTTGTCAGCCATCAGTTGGCACCTCCGTTCTGCTTGTGGAGCTTCTTGATCTCCAGCGACTCCACAAAGGCCTGCACGCGGGTCCGCAGCTGGCCGGAGTTGCCGTTGTTGTACAGACGGTCGATGCTCAGCACCGGCCAGTCATACTCCTCATGCATGATGTGGCTCACCAGCGCGCGCTCAAAGCCCCAGTAGTCGCAGTATTTCATCTGCTCATAGATGATTCCGTCAGCGTGATACTCCCGTGCCAGGCGGTCCGCCGTCTCGCGGCGCTGCTGCACCTTCTCATCGGCGATGTAGCGGGCGCATTCGGAGTGCTGCATGATGTGCATGCAGATCTGAGGCAGGGCCTCCTCCCCATCCCTCAGCTCGATGATCTCCCGCCCGGGAGTGGAGCCGAAGCAGTATCGGTCGGACACTACCAGTGCGCCGCAGCCCTCGATGAGCTTCGTCAGTTGAGGGTCGTCGATCTCGCTGCCCACGATGGCCACGCGGGCACGGAAGGCGGGCTTGGGATCCGGCTTGCGCTTTTTCAGCTCCGTCAGCGTCTCTCGCAGGTAAGGCAGGATCAGGTACTTGGGACAGGTAAAGCTCACCAGGTTCAGCACGTGGAACTCATAGCCGGTGATGACCGGGTTTTCCTCCTTGCGCAGCTCGCCGATCTCGCTGATGATGGAACAGACCTCGTTGTGCTCCTTCACCGCCTGACGGATAGCGGCATCTGAGGTATCCACGCCGTACTTTTCCGTCAGGGGATCCAGCACCCGGCGGCGCATCTGCTTGACGTAAGAGTCCAGCGTGTAGTCGGTGATCTTGTAGGGGATGTCGCAGTGGGTGACAAAGAAGTTGGGCTTGTCATTCATCTGCAGAATTTCAAAGTGCTCCATGGCGCGGTTCATCATGGAACAGGCGTCCACGCCGGCCAGCGCGTCCAGGAACTGGTAGCCGCCCTCCATGCCACGCTCCACCAGGGCGCGCGCATATTCACAGGTGTAGTTGGACATATAGTAGGTAGCGATGTCCAGTGAACCGGTGCGGGGGGCGCGGAGCCGGACGGAGAAGCAGCCGGGCAGGTTCAGCAGCGGCTCAGGCATATGGTAGCAGGTATAGCCGATGGCCAGCTTCCCCTCCGCCTGTGCCTGTTTTACCAGATCATTGTCGGCATTCTCCAGCAGGCTCTCGAAGTAGATCAGATGCTTCAGGTCTCTCAAGAATTACACCTCTCTCCTAATGTATTTCAATTATAAGATCTCCAGCTTGGTCAGGGCTTCGCGTGCGCCGCGGATGACAGGGGCATCCTCCGGCAGATCAAAAACACTAAGACCCTGGATATCATTGGCGGCGTGCTGTGGGTCGCTGCCGATGGTGGCCAGTATCTCCGTGCCGTTGATATGGATGTAGGGAATCAGCGCCGGGTCCGTGACCCGATTGACGATGGCGCCGCAGCGGTCGTACATCACCAGCTCGTCGGCCACCCGCTTGATGGTGTCGATGACCTGTGTACCCTTGCGGCTGGGATCGGTGATGAGCACCAGATGCGTCACCTTCTCCATCACCCGGCGGTTGATCTGCTCGATGCCGGCCTCACCGTCGATGACCACGTAGTCAAAGTCGTTGGCCAGCAGGTTGATGACCTCCTTCAGATAGGCGTTCACCTTGCAGTAGCAGCCCGCCGTCTCCGGCCGGCCGATGGCGAGAAACGAGAACCGCTGCTGCTCCACCATGGTGTCGAAAATGCGGTATCGTGCCTCGCTCAGCAGCTCGATGGCCTCCCGGGGCGCACCGTCCTCCACCGAGGCCACGATGCTCTTGCGGATGTCGTCCAGCGTCTCTTTCACCTCAACGCCCAGCGCGGTGGACAGTCCCACCGCCGGGTCGGCGTCGATGGCCAGAATACGCTTGTCGGGGTACGCTTCAGTCAGCAGCCGCACAAAGGCGGCGGAGATGGAGGTCTTGCCCACGCCGCCCTTACCGGCGACGGCGATGATCTTGGGGGAGTGCTCCAACAAGTCTCACGTCCTTTCGTGTTACCCGCCGCCGTCATTTCTGACCGAAATGGCGGCTATGCCACAGAAGTACGCGGGTTTGTGCAGTATTGTTAAATTCCTAACATCATACTACCACAAATACCGGCAAATTGCAATGAAAGTTTCGGCATTTTGTTGCATTTTTTGGTAGTATTGCGCCACTGGCCGGGGGAAAGGGGCGTGTATATTTTGCGGCGTTTTTACGCCTTTGCCCCTTTGACGCGGCGGCCATACCGTGCTATAATACGGGATAAAGTATTATCCCCCTCTTGAAAGGAGAGGCTTTATGCGTATCATCGATCTGGAGACCATTAACCAGGCCATGAACAACGAGACGCAGTTCGTCCTGCGCTGCGAGGAAGTATTCCACGACAAGGTGTCCTCCGCTGCGGCGGCTGTCCTGTCCGCCGGGCGTGAGCGCCGCATCGTGGCGCTGACCGGCCCCTCCGGCAGCGGCAAGACCACCACCGCCATGCGCCTGCGCGACTACCTGGAAAATCTGGGCGTCAAGGTCTGCCTGCTGAGCATGGACAACTTTTTCCTGCCCCTGGACCAGCGTCCGCCGGAGGCTACCGACTGGGAGTCCCCTTACTGCGTCAACGTGGACCTGCTGGTCAGCTGCATCGGCCGCCTGCTGGACGGCGAGCAGGTGGATATTCCCTGGTACGATTTCAAGACCGGCACCACCGGCGGCTATAAGCCCATGCAGGGCGACAAGGAGTGCATTGTCATTGCCGAGGGGATCCATATGCTCAACCCCCTGATTTTCGATAAGATCCGCGGCGCGGCCACCGGCATCTATGTGGCGCCCCGCACCCGTATCCTCACCAATAAGGACCGCGTGGTTCGTCCCGAGCAGCTGCGCGTGGCCCGCCGGCTCATCAGGGACTACAACACCCGGGGCCACTCCCTGCGGGAGACGGTCGAGCGTGCCGAGAGCGTCAACGCCGGCGAGGTCAACTATATCCGGCCCTTTAAGAGCAACGCCGCCATTCACATTGACTCCTTCCACGACTATGAGCCCTGTATCCTGGCCAAGTGCCTGGCCAACATCCCCAATTTCCGGCAGGAACTGACGCCGGAGTATATGCAGGAGCACGACCTCACCGACCTGGTAGAGGTGGTGGAGAGCGTCCCGCCTTTGCACACGCCTTATGTGCCGCTGAATTCCATCGTCCGCGAGTTCGTGGGCGGCAGCAGCTATGAATATTGAGCAATAAGGGAGGTATCCTAACTATGAGCAGAATCATTACCATCAGCCGTGAGTTCGGTTCCGGCGGCCGTGAGCTGGGCAAGCGTCTGGCCAAGGCCCTGGGCATTCCGTGCTACGACCACGAGATCATCGAGATGATCGCCAAGGAAAACGGCTTCAACGAGGACTATGTGGCCAACGTGGGCGAAAAGAGCATCGAGGCTGCCTACCCGCTGACCATCGGGCACCGCTTTGGTATGCAGCCCTTCCAGATCATGGAGCAGCCCATCCGCGTGGCAGTGGCCCAGCGCCAGATCATCGAGAACTTCGCCAAGCAAGGCGACTGCGTCATCGTGGGCCGGGCCGCCGATGTTATCCTCAAGGACTACGACCCGCTGAACATCTTTGTCTATGCGGATAAGGACTCCAAGATCGAGCGCTGCCAGCGCCGTGCCCCGCAGGGTGAGCATCTGACGCCCCGGGAGATCGAGTCCCATATGAAGCAGATCGACCGCAACCGTGCCCAGCACCACCAGATGTACAGCGACAGCAAGTGGGGCGACAAGGGCTCCTACGACCTGTGTATCAACACCACCAAGCGCTTTGTCAAGGATATCGTTCCGTCCATCGCCAAGTTCTGCGAGGACTGGTTCAATTCCCACGGTTAATACATAAAAGGCCCGCGCCGCGGGCCTTTTACCGCAGAGAGGAAGGAGGCTGTTCTGTGAAAGTCCGTCTCAATGACGATCCCGAGATCGTGAAAACCATCCGCGAGGGCCTGAAACGCACCGGCGGCTACTGTCCCTGCCGTCTGGCCCGCACCGAGGAGAACAGGTGTATGTGCAAGGAGTTCAAGGACCAGATCGCCGACCCGAACTTCGAGGGCTACTGCCACTGCCGTTTGTACTACAAGGAGAAATAAAAAACCGGGCCGATGGCCCGGTTTTTTATTTCTTGATAAGCTCCTTCACCAGTCCGGCCACGGTCAGCACCACGCCGCCGATAAGCATGAAGTCCGCCAGGTTCCACACCAGCGCCCGTTTTTTGGCCTTTCGGTGGGGAAATTGCAGATAGTCCGTCACGCTGCCCCGCCGCAGCCGGTCCCATTGGTTGCTGATGCCGCCCAGCAGCACCGACAGAATGCCCAGCTGTGCCGCGAAGGCCCGCTTGCCCAGCTCCGGCAGCAGACACGCTGCCGCCGCCAGCCATACGCCCAGCGGCAGCCAGCGCAGCAGCTTCTCGTGCTTCTGTCCCAGCCCCAGAAAGAACCCCCGGTTCTCCAGATGGGTCAGGCGCACATACCGACGCTCCCATTTCAGCTTCCCCGTCCGGGACAGATATTTCAATATCCGGTCGGCGGCAAACAGCGCCGCCGCAATGCCGATGGCTATGTACATCCGTTACCTCCGTCCCCGCCGCACGGTAAAGCCGAACACCAGGCCGCACAGGCCGCCTACGATGTGGGCGATCTGGGAGACGTTGTCCTGCTTGAACAGTCCATCCATGATCTCGCCGCCCAGGTAGAAGATGACCACCAGAATCAGCGTCACGGGGATCTCGCCCTTCCGCGCCGCCGTAAAGGAGGACAGCACGATCATCATGAACACTACGCCGCTGGCGCCCAGCAGCGCCGTGTGGGGAAAGAAGATAAAATTCACCAGGCCGGTGACCAGCGCCGTCAGCGCGATCATCCATACCATGGTGCCGCTGCCGTATTTCTCCTCCAGACCGGGGCCCACCAGCAGCAGGAGCAGCATATTGCCCATGTAGTGGTCATAGCCGGAGTGCCCCAGCACATGGCCGAAAAAGCGTACGTATGTCAGAGGGTCGGCCAGAGAGGACCGGTACACGGAGAAATACTGCGTCGTGGCGGCACCGTTGGTCCAGTTGCCCAGCAGCAGGGCGATCAGGCTCAGCAGGGCGAAGGATAATATCACCGGCGCGTTGAAGCGAATAATGATCTTTTTCAAGCAGGATACCTCTTTTCAAATACGTTTGAAAAGAGTATACTATACATTCAGAAAAAAGTAAACCAAGGAGGGCCTGTGCCGTGAAAAAATGGGTGAAGATTATTCTCTGCGTTCTGCTGGCGTTGTTGCTGCTGGCGGGCGGTTATGTGGCCTATGTGTTTATCGACTATCACCGTATCGGCGACCAGATGCTGACGCCGGTGCAGTCCACCGATGCCGCCCGGTCCGTCGATACGAATACGGCCTATACGGTCGTGTCCTGGAACATCGGCTTCGGTGCCTACGAGGACGACTACGGCTTTTTCATGGACGGCGGCACGGAATCCCGCGCCTGGTCAAAAGAGCGCCTGACGGCCAACATGGACGCCATCGCCGGGTACCTGAAGCAGCAGAACGCCGACTTCTGCCTGCTGCAGGAGGTGGATATCGGCTCCACCCGTACCTACCATGTGGACGAGCGCGAGCCGCTGTATGCCGCCCTCTTCAACAAGAGCAGCGTTTTCTGCCAGAATTACGACTCGCCCTATCTTCTGTATCCCCTGACCGCTCCCCACGGAGCCTCCCGGTCCGGCCTGCTGACCTTCTCTCCGGCGAATATCACCGCAGCTGACCGCGTGGAGCTGCCGGTGGAGTCCGGCTTTATGAAGCTTCTGGACCTGGACCGCTGCTACTCTGTCAGCCGTGTCCCCGTCTCCGGCGGCGGTGAGCTGGTGCTCTACGACCTGCACCTCTCTGCCTACACCAGTGACGGTACCATCGCCACGGAGCAGCTGGCGCTGTTGCTGGCGGATATGCAGGCGGAGTACGAAAAGGGCAGCTGGTGCGTGGCCGGCGGCGACTTCAACAAGGACTTGCTGGGGGACTCCTCCGTCTATTTCGGCGCGGCGGAGCAGGAATATTCCTGGGCGCAGCCCATACCGGAGGGCGTGTTCGACAGCTATGACGTGCAGCTGGTGGCGCCACTGGACGAGAACGATCCGGTGCCATCCTGCCGCAACGCCGACGGTCCATACCACGACGGCCAGTATGTCCTCACCGTGGATGGCTTCCTGGTCACCCCCAATGTTGCCGTGGACAGTGCCGCTGTTTTGGATACAGGCTTTGCCTACTCCGATCACAACCCGGTACAGATGACGTTTACCCTGCAAAAGTAAGCAAAAGCACCCCATCACGGGGTGCTTTTTTCACCGTAAAGCAGGAAGGTGCGCGTCTATTCATAAAAATTTCGAAAAGGGGGTTGCAAAGATGTCCGTTATGTGGTAACATACGTCCATCAATTAGATACAGCCCGATGAACCGCCCGGAATGGAAAGACCGGATGGGGAGGGAACTCTGGAGAATCCCATTCAGTTGGGTGCCGAAGGTGCAAGGCGCGCGAGCGCCGAATCTCTCAGGCAAAAGGACGGAGCAGACGAGTTTTTCGCTTGACCAGACTTCTCCAGAGTTGCCGTTTTCCGGCAGCTCTATTTTTTATGCAAGGAGAGAAATTGTATGTTAGAAAGTGTATTGTTCCCCATCGTATCCAAGATCAACGAGTACCTCAGCAACTATATCCTCATCTTCCTGCTGGTGGGTGTGGGCCTGTGGTACTCTATCAAGACCCGCTTTGTCCAGGTCCGTTGCTTCGGCGAGGGCATGAAAAAGTTTTTCGGTGAGATGAACCTCCGCGGCGGCGCCCAGAAAAGCGGCATGACCTCCTTCCAGGCGCTGGCCACCGCCATCGCCGCCCAGGTGGGCACCGGCAATATCGTGGGTGCCTCCGGCGCCATCCTCACCGGCGGCCCCGGCGCCATCTTCTGGATGTGGATCATCGCCTTCTTCGGCATGGCCACCATCTATGCCGAGGCTACCCTGGCCCAGAAGACCCGTATCGTTGAGCCTGACGGCAACATCAAGGGCGGCCCGGTCTACTACATCACCACGGCGTTCAAGGGAGGCTTCGGAAAGTTCCTGGCGGGCTTCTTCGCCGTCTCTATCATCCTGGCCCTTGGCTTCATGGGCTGCATGGTCCAATCCAACTCCATCGGCTCCACCATGCAGACGGCTTTCGGCATCCCCTCCTGGATCGTGGGTATCGTCCTGGTCATCATCTGCGCCATCATCTTCCTGGGCGGTGTGCAGCGTCTTGCCGCCGTCACCGAGAAGCTGGTCCCCATTATGGCCGGTATCTTCCTGCTGGGCGGTCTGGTGATCCTCTGCGCCCGCATCAAGTATGTCCCTTCCACCTTCGGCATGATCTTCAAGTATGCCTTCCAGCCCCAGGCCATCATCGGCGGCGGTATCGGCTACGCCCTCAAGACCGCGATCTCCCAGGGTGCCAAGCGCGGCCTCTTCTCTAATGAGGCCGGTATGGGCTCCACGCCTCACGCCCACGCACAGGCCAACGTGGCCCACGCCCACGATCAGGGTGTCGTGGCCATGATCGGTGTGTTCATCGACACCTTCATCGTCCTGACCCTGAATGCCCTGGTCATCATCTGCACCCTGTACACCGCTGATGGCCCTCTGGCCAACGGCTACTTCGGCGATATCACCGCCACCCTTGGCAAGACCAACCTGGCCCAAACGGCTTTCGGCTCCGTATTCGGCGATAGCCTGGGCGCCAAGTTCGTGGCCATCTGCCTGCTGTTCTTCGCCTTCTCTACCATCCTCAGCTGGAACCTGTTCGGTAAGATCAACGCCAACTACCTTTTCGGCCGCAAGAACAGCAAGCTCTGCAACGTGATCTACACCGTTATCGCTTTGGTATTCATCTTCCTGGGCACCGTCTCCGGCAGTGACTTCGTCTGGGAAGTCACCGATATGTTCAACAACTTCATCGTCCTGCCCAACGTTATTGCTCTCTTCGCCCTCACCGGCATGGTCATGACCAGCCTCAACGAGGTCAACAAGGGTAAGCAGCTGAAGGTCTGAATAAGCAGGGGAGAGGCGTAGGCCTCTCCCCGTTTTCCCCTTTTGTAAAACGCGAAAAAAACAAAAATTAGGGGTTGACATTTTCGGAAATCCCTGCTATATTATACAAGTCGGTAGCGCCGACCACCCGATGTGGGGGTATAGCTCAGCTGGGAGAGCGTAATGTACTAAAACATACCCCAATTTGAGCAGAACTTTCGACAACTTAATAGTTTGGTTCCCCGATTTTCGACAAATCGGATATTCCGGGGGTATAGCTCAGCTGGGAGCCCGGTTGAAGCGGTAAACAACCCCCGCACT
>CDZH01066568.1_pt1 | contig 27245 bp, 20 predicted proteins | sample 557721 | NCBI WGS metagenome assembly CDZH01 (sample SAMEA3182062, study PRJEB8094) | gut metagenome | biome: human; feature: gut; material: Stool; isolation source: human stools | place: Canada | collected 2013-01-14 | reverse complement strand
CCGACGCGGCCCGCCATCGCCACGATGTTGCCCGTGGCGTTGTCAATGACAGTCATGCCGGACTGCAGCTGCTCGCCCTTGGACGAGGTGTAGGGCAGGTTGTTCGTATCGGCGTAGACCTTCTCCACGATGCTCTGCAGCTCGGGGTCGATGGTCGCGTAGATCTGATAGCCGCCGGTGTAGAGCAGCTTCTTGGCGATCTCCTCGGAATAGTTCTTCTCGCGGCGCAGCGCGTCGACCACGTCGTTGAAGACCTGCTCGACGAGATACGGATCGAACTCCTCCGCGGCGGTCTCTGCCACCTTCTCCTTCGAGCTGTCGGAGGGCACATAGTTGTCGTCCCACACGAACACCAGCGGCTCGTTGACCGCCGCCTCGTATTCCGCGTCGTCCAGATAGCCGAGCTCGTGCATCTTGTCGAGCACCGTCTCCTGCCGCTCCTTGTTCTTCTCACGGAAGGTCTTGCCGCTGTCGAGCGTGCCCTGACGGGAGGGGTCGTAGAGGTAGGGGTACTGCGTGATGCCGACGATGGCCGCGCCCTCGGCGACGGTCAGGTCCTTGGCGTCCTTGCCGAAGTAGTTCTCGGCGGCCGCCTGAATGCCGTAGGAATGGTTGCCGAAGTAGACGAGGTTCAGATAGAACGTCAGCGTCTCCTCACGTGAGTAATTCTTATAGAAGCGCAGCGCCTGGAAGATCTCCGTCACCTTGCGCTTGATGGTCGGCTGATTGTTGCCGGTGGCGTTCTTGATGACCTGCTGGGTGATGGTCGAGCCGCCGCGCTGCGTTCCGCCGCCGGTGAGCATGGTGAACACCGCCTTGCCGGTCGATTTCCAGTCCACGCCGTGATGCTGGAAGAAGCGCTGGTCCTCGATGGACACCAGAGCCTGCCAGACATGGTCGGGGATGTCGGAAAATTCAATGTTCGTGCGGTCCTCGGTGCCGTGGATCTTCTGCAGCTCCTTCCACTCGCCCGTGCTCTTGTCCTGATAATAGATGACCGAACTCTGGTTGAGCGTGATGGCGCTCATATCCACGTCCAGCACCGGCTCGAGCGTGGTGTGGACATACTTCATAAAAATGCCGAAGAACATCAGCGCCGTGCAGACGCCGATGGCCAGGAGCGTGCCGAGCACCTTCAGCGCCGTCATGCCGGCGCCGCTCCTTCTGTGGTTTTTTCGAGGCGCACGGGCGGCTTCGTGTTTCCCTTCCATTGCGCTACCTCCTTTTGCGAATTGAAAAAGCGGAGCTCCGCTTTGCTGTCTTTTGACAATAGGTAATTTATTGTAATACAAAATCGCGCAGATGTCAAACTTGCATTGCGCTTGGAAATGCGCTATACTATCTCCATCTCAAATACCGACTGTTGGAGGAGGACACCCCCATGAGCGAAGAATACGGCCCGAATTTCGTCACGCTGACGGACGAGGAGGGCAATGACATCGAGCTGGAATACATCGACGCGCTCGAGCACAACGGCACGACCTATATGGCTTTCTTCCCCGTTGTGGAGGAGGGCGAGGAGGAGAATGAGGACGAGTACGGCCTCATCATTCTCAAGAGCGAGACGGTGGACGGCGAGGAGATGCTCGCCAACGTCGTCGACGAGGACGAGATCAACGAGGTCTACGACCTCTTCATGGAGCAGATGATGGAGGACGAGGAGGAATAACCTCGCTTCCGACGGATTTTTCCCGCCGCTCCGCTTACAATGGCAATTACCCTGCGTGGTTCGTGATAGGCTCTTTATAAACCCACATTTCGTCATACGGGACGCCGGTACGCTCCGGTGGTTTGCAGGCCTCCCGGCCGCCTTTTGCGGCCGGACGTTGGAAGCAGTAAAACCGGACAGAGGCGACCCACCTGCAATTCATGTGCAGGTTTGGCGGGGTCTACACGGCCAACGCGGGGTAACTTTTTTGCTCCTTCATCGCTTTGCACAAAAATCAAAAGGCGATTTCTCTGTTTTATCAAGGCTCTTTTCACGGATTTTGACGAAATTTCCATTGAAATTGTTCCCGCCTTCGTGTAAAATAAATCTACAATCTATGACTGATAGCTGTAACGAAGTGCTGCGCGCACGGGCTGAAACTATCACTCCGGCAGAAACGCTGACGTTTCGGGCGAGTGACTCGCTTGGAGCGTCTTTTCTTTTTGCCTGAAGGGTTCGTCAGTTGAAACCATTTAACAGGAGGAAACCACTTATGAAGCTCATCATCAACGGACGTCTCATCACCCGCGACGCAGAGGGCCGCGGCTACTACGAGCACGGCGCGGTCGCCTACGAGGGCGCGAAGATCGCCGAGGTCGGCGAGGAGGCCGCCCTGCGCGCGAAGTACCCCGACGCTGAGATCGTCGATGCCAAGGGCGGCGTCATCATGCCCGCCTTCATCAACGCGCACACCCACATCTATTCCGCACTCGCGCGCGGCCTGTCCATCGTCGGCAACAACCCGACAAACTTCTACGAGGTCCTCGACGGAACGTGGTGGGCCATCGACCGCCACCTGATGATGGACGGCACCAAGGCCAGCGCCACCGCGCTCTACATCGACTCCATCAAGCAGGGCGTCACCACCGTCTTCGACCATCACGCCAGCTATGGCGAGATCCCCGGCACGCTGCACACCATCGCCGAGGAGAGCAAGCGTCTCGGCCTGCGCTCCTGCCTGTGCTATGAGGTCTCCGACCGCGACGGCGAGGAGAAGTGCCTGCAGGCCATCAAGGAAAATGCCGACTTCATCACGGAATGCGAGCAGCGCAAGGATCCCATGCTCGCGGCGATGTTCGGCGGTCACGCGCTCTTCACCATCTCCGATAAGACCTTCGACCGTATGGTCGAGGCCAACAACGGCCGCACCGGCTATCACATCCACGTCTCCGAGGGCATGAACGACGTGTACGATTCCCTCCAGAACTACGGTCGCCGTCCCGTCCAGCGCCTTCAGGATCACGGCATCCTCGGCCCCAAGACCATCCTCGGTCACTGCATCCATGTCAACACCGCCGAGATGGAGATCATCAAGGAAACGGGCACGATGGTCGTGAACAATCCGGAATCCAACATGGGCAACGCCATCGGCATCTGCCCCGTCCTCCAGCTCTACAAGCGCGGCATCCTGCTCGGCATGGGTACCGACGCCTACACCAACGATATGCTCGAGTCCCTCAAGGTCGCCCTCTGCTCCCAGCGCAGCCAGAACTGCCTGCCCAATGTCGGCTGGTGCGAGGTCACGGATATGCTCTTCAAGAACAACGCGAAGATCGGCGCGAAGTACTTCCCCGACCAGCTCGGCGTGCTCAAGGCGGGCGCGGCGGCGGACATCATCGTGATGGATTATAAGCCGTTCACTCCGTTCTCCGACGCGAACATCGACGGCCACATGATCTTTGGCATGACGGGCCGCCAGTGCCAGACCACCATCGCCGCCGGCAAGACGCTCATGCTCGACCGTCAGCTCGTCGGCATCGACGAGGAGGCCGAGAACGCCCACATCCTCGAGGCCGCGAAGAAGCTCTGGGGCAGCCTCAACCACTGCGAGTATTAAGGAAACATTACATAGGAGGAACAACGATGTCTGAGAAAATGTATCCCATTCCGTTCGCGTCCCTGATGAACTGGGTCGTGACCGAGTACGCCCAGAGCGGCGACATCTTCGGCGTCCACAAGAAGTATGAGGCCACGGGCAAGAGCCTGCCCATCTTCGGTGAGCGCATCGAAACGCCCTTCGGCCCCGCCGCCGGCCCCAACAGCCAGCTCGCACAGAACATCATCGCCGCCTACTTCGCGGGCGCCCGCTTCTTTGAGGTCAAGACCGTACAGAAGATGGACGGCGCCGAGCTTGCCGCCTGCGTGCCCCGTCCCTGCATCCTCGCCGCCGACGAGGGTTACAATCAGGAGTGGTCCACCGAGCTGACCGTGGCGCAGGCGCAGGACGAGTACATCAAGGCGTGGTGCGCGCTCAAGGTCATCAGCAAGGTCTACGGCCTCGGCGATCCCGACGGGTTCGTGTTCAATATGTCCGTCGGCTACGACCTCGAGGGCATCAAGGGCCGCAAGGTCAACAGCTACATCGACAACATGATGGACGCGAGCAGGACCGCACAGTTCAAGGAATGCAAAAAGGTCCTCGCTGAGCTGTTCCCCGCCGAGCGTGATTTCATCACGCATATCTCCCCGCGCGTGTCCCGCTCCGTCACCGTCTCCACGCTCCACGGCTGCCCGCCGCAGGAGATCGAGCGCATCGCAAGCTATCTGCTCACCAAAAAGCACCTGCACACCTTCGTCAAGTGCAACCCCACCATCCTCGGCTACAAGACCGCCCGCAGCATCCTCGACTCCATGGGCTACGACTACATCGTGTTCGACGAGCATCACTTCAACGAGGATCTCCAGTGGGAGGACGCGGTGCCCATGTTCGAGCGTCTGCAGAAGCTCGCGGACAAGGAGGGTCTGGAGTTCGGTCTCAAGCTCTCCAACACCTTCCCCGTGGACACCACGCGCGGCGAGCTGCCGAACGACGAGATGTATATGTCCGGCCGCAGCCTCTTCCCGCTGACCATCGAGATGTGCAATCGCATCTCCCGCGCGTTCGGCGGCAAGATGCGTATCTCCTTCGCCGGCGGCGCGGAATACTTCAACTGCGATAAGCTCTTTGCCGCGGGCATCTGGCCCATCACCGTCGCCACCACCATTCTCAAGCCGGGCGGCTACAACCGCCTGCTCCAGATGGTCGAGAAGGTCGAGCCGATGGAGTACCGCGCCTTCGCCGGCACCGACTCCGCCGCCATCTCCGACCTCGCCGCCTCCGCCCGCACGAATTACCATCACCTCAAGCCCATCAAGCCCCTGCCCAGCCGCAAGTCCACCGAGCAGGTGCCCTGGCTCGACTGCTTCATCGCGCCCTGCAAGGGCGGCTGCCCCATCGAGCAGGACATTCCCGAGTACCTCGAGCTGTGCCGCAAGGGTCTCTACGGCCCTGCGCTCAAGCTCATCACCGAAAAGAACGCCCTGCCCTTCATCACCGGCACCATCTGCGCGCACCGCTGCCAGGGCAAGTGCTCCCGCAATTTCTATGAGGAGAGCGTCCACATCCGCGACACCAAGCTCCTCGCCGCGCAGAAGGGCTACAATGCCCTGATGGCCTCCATCAAGCTGCCCGAGCGCGTCGAGGGCAAGCGCGTCGCCATCATCGGCGGCGGCCCGACCGGTATCGCCGCGGCGTATTTCTGCGGCCGCGCCGGCATCGAGACCACCATCTTCGAGCGCGAGCGCAAGCTCGGCGGCGTGCCGCGCTACGTCATTCCCGCCTTCCGCATTTCCGACGAGGCCATCGACAAGGACATCGCCCTGATGATGAGCTACGGCGTTGAGGTCAAGTGCGGCAAGAGCGCTCCCTCCGTCGCGGAGCTGAAGGAAATGGGCTACACCCACATCCTCCTCGCCACCGGCGCGTGGAAGGCCGGCAAGCTCGACATCGAGGGCAACGTGCAGGGCGTCATCGAGTGGATGAAGAAGGAAAAGAAGCAGGTCAAACCCAACCTCTCCGGCAACATCGTTGTGGTCGGCGCGGGCAACACCGCCATGGACGCCGCCCGCGTCGCCAAGCGCATGGGCGCGCACGCCACCATTCTCTACCGCCGCACCAAGAAGTTCATGCCCGCCGACGAGCACGAGCTGCAGCTCGCCATCGACGAGGGCGTGGAGTTCATCGAGCTGGCCGCTCCCGTCAAGCAGGCCAAGGGTATGCTGCTGTGCGACAAGATGGTGCTCGGCGAGCCCGACGAGACCGGCCGCCGCAGCCCCGTGAAGTCCGGCGAGCAGTTCTCCATCCCCTGCGACCTCGTCCTCTCCGCCGTCGGCGAGCAGGTCGATTCCGACCTCATGGCCGCAAACGGCATCGAGATGGAGCGCAAGGGCCCCGCGTTTGAGACCAACCTTGAGGGCGTGTACTGCGCGGGCGACGCGCACCGCGGCCCCGCCACGGTGGTCGAGGGCATTGCCGACGCCGCCCGCTTCGCCGAGGCTGTGGTCGGCGCTCCCTACGAGTATGAGATCCCCGCGCAGGCGTTCATCACCGAGTCCGACGCCATCGCCAAGCACGGCATCCTCAAGATGTCCGGCAAGTGCGAGGGCGAGCGCTGCCTGCAGTGCTCCACCGTCTGCGAGAACTGTGTGGACTCCTGCCCGAACCGCGCGAACGTCGCGGTCGTCATGCCCGACGAGAGCCACCAGATCATCCACGTCGACAAGATGTGCAACGAGTGCGGCAACTGCACGCAGTTCTGCCCCTACGCCAGCGAGCCCTGCCACGACAAGTTCACCCTCTTCCAGACGGCGGAGGATATGGCGGAGAGCAAGAACCCCGGCGTCCTCTTCCTCGACGCCGACCACGTCCGCGTTCGCATGGCGGAGGAGCGCGACTACGATCTCACCACCTCCGACAACGATCTGCCGGTGGACATCGAGGCGCTGATCTTCACCATTCGCGACAAGTACAGCTATCTGTTCGCATAAGTGCAGACTTTCTTACAAAATGCAGGAGCGGCTGCTTTTCAGCAGCCGCTCCCCTTTTCTTTCATACGAACAGTCCCCGCAGACCGCCGCAGTCGCGCAGGCTTTCGGCGCGGACGGCGACCTCGCGGGCGCAGCTGCTCAGATATTTTCCAGCGCCGCATGGGAGGGCGAGCCGCTCCGCGAGCGCATCCGCCGCTGCAAGCAGGTCGGCCATGATCCGCTCGGGCCGCGCGTGCTCCCAGCGCTCGCGGAGCGCGCCGATCTCGCCATCTGAGAGCGTCAGCCCCTCCCCGCCGAGGAGCGTGCGGGCGAGCGCGTTCTCCGCGACCGGCGCATAGAGATTCACCAGCAGCCCGCGCCAACCGGGGCAGGAGCGCTCCAGCACCGCGCGAACCTCGCCTTGCGGCAATCGCGTGAGCAGACTATTTTCCGCCGCCAGATCGATCAGATAGCGGTTGACATAATTTATTCCCAGCAGGCTCTCCGATACCGGAACGGCAAGCTGATAGTCAATGTCACAATCAAACCGCTGCGGGAAAAAGCGGGTATCGTAGCGGTGGAAGCCCCTGCCGATGCTCCGCAGCGTATCGCAGAGCGAGCGGTTCTCCAATGGCGGCAGCGCCGCAACGACCTTCCGCCAGAGCGCAAGCGTCAGCGCAGAGTCCCGCTGCGCACGGCGTTGCCCGCGCGCCAGCTCGTCCGCAAGGTCGCACGAGAGAAGTGTACGGATACGCGCCGCGCGATCCGCTTCGCCTCCGCCGTCCGCCTCCTCCGGCACAGCAAGGAAAAACAGCACGCCGCGCAGCAGCTCCCGCGCGGCGGCAGCCGGCACGGAGCTGCTTTCATTCGCGGTGTAGAGCGCGATCTGCCGCACGAGCAGCGCGGCAAGCTTTTCCTGCCACAGCCTCTCTTCGGCGCCCGTCAAGGGGCGCGTCAGCTCATTCATCATCGTCCCCCACCCTTCCCGTGCGCGCAAAGCGCAGCATCGCGCGGCCATCGAGATCGGCGATGCGGTCCGCGCAGCCGCCCGCCCAGCCGTTGTATAGCCGCACCAGCGCGGCGAGCAGCTCGTCGTCGCCGAGACGTTCGCCGCACGCGCCCTTGAAGTGGTAGAACAGCTCCGTCAGCCCGCCGAGCGTTTCCTCCCAGTTCTCCGGTCCAACGCAGGGCGAGTCGCACAGCGCGACCGCCAGCTTCGGCAGGATGCCCTCGCCCAGCTCGATGCGCTCCGTCTCCCGCAAGGCCGAAGCGCGGCGCTCCAGCAGACGTCCGCATTGTTCCGGCGTGAGCGTCAGGCCGAAGCGTTCCGTCACGGCGTTCCCGCGCAGCAGCGCCGCCTCGGTCCGCTGCGCGGACAGCGCGCCGAATAACATCAATTCATCCATCTCTTTTTCACCTCGCCATGTTATCTACACCCCCGGCAAGGAAAAGACAAGACTTGAAAAATTGCCCGAAATGTGGTAATATAGGACTCGTAAAAAGCAAAAAAGCGCAGAAGAAAGCCGCCCAAACGGGCGGCTTTCCTAATTGTGCGGTTTTTTACTTGGCGGGAACGGTCAGGATCTGGCCGATGTAGATGATGTACGGATCGGCGAGCTTGTTGGCCTCAGCCAGCTTGGTGTAGAGCGTGCCGGTGCCGTAGAGCTTGTAGGCGATGTTCCACAGGCAGTCGCCCGCGACGACGGTGTAGGTATCGCCCTCGGTCACGGTGGTATCGCGGCCGGCGATGACCTTATCGCTTTCGTTCGTCGGGACATCGGAAGCAGCAGTCTTGATGGTGATGCGGCCCTGCGGGGCGGCATACTGCTCGCCGACCACGCCGCCGAGATTATTGACGATGTAGTTGATGAGGACCTGGTTGTCAATCATCACGCCGTCCTTGAGGAGCTTGACGTTCTTGGTGCCGAACATGGTGTAGCCGTCGCCGGCATCCTTGAGCATGTAGTTATGGGAAGCGAGGGTATAGGTCTTGTTGACATCGAGGGGCTGACCGCCGACCATGATGTCAGACACACGGTACGCGCCGTCGACCTTGACGAACTCGGACTTATCGTTCTTCACCACGGAGCTGGGAATGTCCGCATTGATGGTGTAGGTCAGGCCGGAAACCTGCAGGAAGCCGCCGCTCTCGCCGGGATAGGCCGCGGAGCCGAGCTCCAGAGCATCCTTGATCTGCTGACCGGTGACCTCAACGAGGCAGGCCTCGTTGCCGAAGGGATGGACCTTGATGATATCGCCGTAGGTGATGTCGCCGACCTTGATGTTGTCGCGCACGCCGCCGCCGTTGACGAAGGCGATGTCAGCGCCCAGCAGGATGCGGTAGGCGTCCGCGCACAGGTCGCCGAGGTTGGTCTCGGCATTGCGGACCGCGCGCTTGCCGTCCGCGCCGTTGATGGTCAGCTCCACGCTGGTCTTGGCAACGACCTGCTTCTGCAGGGCGTCGAACTTATCGGTGATGGTCTGGATATAGGCCGCCGCCTCGGCGTCGGGCTCGACCGTGTTCAGATCAACGTTCTCGTGGGTGATGGTACCGTCGGCCTTAATGATGATCTTGCCGACGTTGGCGAGCTTGGTGCCGGTCTGCTCAAAGACGACCTCCTTGCCGGACTTATCCTTGATCGTTTCGGAGAAGGTGGAGTGGGAGTGGCCGTCGATGAAGGCGTCAAAGCCGGTGGTGTTGGCAATGACTTCCTTGCTCGTCCAGGGAGAGGACTGCTCGTCGATGCCGAGATGGCCGAGGCCGATGACATAATCGGCGCCCGCGGCCTTGGCCGCGTCGATGGCCTTCTGCACCGCCTTGTAGAGGTCAGCGCCGTTATTGCCCTCGCAGAAGCCATAGATGTAATTGCCGTTGGCATCCTGGAAGTAGGTCGGGGTGGACTTGGTAAAGGTCTCCGGCGTGCAGACGCCGACGAACGCGACCTTCACGCCCTTGACCTCGAACATCTTATAAGCGTCGAAGTAGGGCTTGCCGTCCTTGCCGGTGAAGTTTGCGGAGATATAGGGATACTTCGCCAGATCCTTGGCAATGTGCAGGAACTGATCCATGCCATAGTCGAACTCATGATTGCCGGGAACGGCAGCATCGTACTTGAGGTAGTTCATGATGTCGACGATGTACTCGCCCTTGGAGAGCGTGCCGATCACGCCGCCCTGAACATGGTCGCCCGCGTCAACGAGCAGATCCGCGCTCTTGTGCAGCGTTGCGACCTTGGCATACTTCTCGTAGTCGCAGTGAACATCGTTGGTGTGCAGAATGGTGATGTCCTCCTTGGGGGCGGCGGCATTGACCGTCACGGCAAGGGAAAGGACCATCGCCATCGTCAGCAGCAGGGACAAAAACTTGCGCATAGCTTTTTTCCTCCTGAAAATTTTTGCCGGAGCGCTTGTCCGGATCGGGCGCACAGCTTCGGCAGGATATGTTTATTGTATCTTCTTTTCCGCTTTTTCACAAGCCGCATTCTCTCGCCATAATCACAGATTTTCACCGCGCTTTCTTGTCGCTTTTGCCGATTTCTCTTTTCCTGTGGAAATCGCGGCAAAAACGTGCTATGGTAAAGGTGTATGAATATTTTCAGACAAAGGAGCTGAATGGATATGAAAAAACTGCTCAGGGGCGGCTTTGTCGTCACGCCCCGCGGCTCCCGCCGCGCGGACGTCCTGCTCGACGGCGAGAAGATCGCGCAGGTCGGCCACATCTCCCCCGCCGAGGCAAAAAGCGCCGAGGTGACGGACGTTTCCGGCTGCTACCTCTTCCCCGGCTTCATCGACGCGCACACGCACTTCGATCTCGACGTGTGCAACACGACCACCGCCGACGATTTCGCGTCCGGCACCCGCAGCGCCATCCGCGGCGGCACGACCACCATCATCGACTTCGCCTGCCCGAACAAGGGCGAGACGCTTGCCTACGGTCTTGATCTCTGGCACAAAAAGGCCGACGGCAAATGCTCGTGCGACTACGGCTTCCACATGACCATCGACGACTGGAATGAGGGCATCGAGGGCGAGCTGGACGATATGTTCGCCGCAGGCATCACGTCCTTTAAGATGTACCTCACCTACCCCGCCATGATGATCGGCGACGGCGCGGTGTATTCCGCGCTCAAGGCGCTGAAAAAGCGCGGCGGCATCGCGGGCGTCCACTGCGAGAACGCCGGTGTGATCGACGCGCGCATTGCCGAGCTCAAGGCCGCCGGACGCGCGGCGGACGTTTCCGCCCACCCCGAGGCGAGGCCCGACTATCTCGAGGCCGAGGCGGTCGCGCGGCTGCTGCGCATCGCCGAGGCGGCGGACGCGCCGGTGGTCATCGTCCACCTGACCAACCGCGAGGCGCTCGACGAGGTCGCCTTTGCCCGCGCCCGCGGGCAGAGGGTCTATGTCGAGACCTGCCCGCAGTACCTTGCCCTCGACGACGGCGTGTACTACGACGCCAACTGGTCCATGGCCGCGCGCTATGTCTGCGCGCCGCCCATCCGCGCCGAGGAAAATCAGCGCGCGCTCTGGCGCGGTCTGCGCCGCGGCGAGATCCAGACCATCTCCACCGACCACTGCTCGTTCACCCTCGCGCAGAAGGACATGGGCCGCGAGGACTTCACGAAGATCCCCGGCGGTCTGCCCGGCGTGGAGACGCGCGGCGAGGTCGTCTACACCCGCGGCGTCGCCGCGGGCAGAATGACCGTCGCCGGAATGTGCCGCGCCCTGTGCGAAAATCCCGCGAAGCTCTACGGGCTCTATCCCCGCAAGGGCGTCATCGCCGCAGGCTCCGACGCGGACATCGTGGTCTACGATCCCAGGGCCAGCCACATCCTCTCCGCGCGCGACATGGTCACAAAGGCCGGCTACACGCCCTTTGAGGGTCTGCGCACCGAGGGCGGCATCGCTAAGGTCTACCTGCGCGGCAGCCTGATGGTCGAGGACGGCAGGATCGTCGGCGGCCCCGAGGGTCAATACCTCCGCCGCGGGCTCTGCACCCTCTGAGCAAAACAAGAGAAGAAAAGAGGAACGCTTCCATGAACCTTCGTACCATTCTGTTTTCGCAGTATCCCGCGCTGTTCCTGCTCGCGGTGCTGTTTCTGATCGCGCACCTGCGCGTGCGCAAGACCTCCGCGGTCAAGTCGGTGCTGTGGGTCATTCTCTTCGGCGCGGCGCTCGCCGCGTCGGTGGTGTGCTGCTTCCTCGGCATCCAGGCCGAGCTGTGGACGCTCAAAACGCTCATCACCCTCGGCTTCTGGAGCTGGTTCGGCGTGGGTCTCGTGCTGCTCTTCCTCGTGCTGCGCATCGTGCACGGCATGGAGAAGCGCTCCAGCCGGCGCAGGCTCGACAAGGCCATGAAGCAGGCGGAGAAGCAGAAGGAAGAGGAGGTCTCCCGCGCCCGCGCCGAGGGCGCCGCCGCCGAGCGTGAGCGCGCCGAGACGGAGGCCGCCGCCCGGGCAGAGGAAGCCGCTCGGGAAGAAGCCGCCCGTGCCGCGGCGGAAGCGGCTGCCGCGCAGGACGCTCCGCACGGGGAGACTGCCCCGGCAGAGGCAAACGAAGCCGCCGAAGCGGCAGCGGAGGAATAACCATGGAACAGACTGGATCGCAGCGCGTCGCCTGCTATGACGTGCTGCGCGTCGCGGCGACCTTTGCCGTCGTTGCACTCCACCTTTCCGCGCAGCATTGGGCGGACACCGATATTTATTCAACCGCGTGGCAGGCCTTTAACCTATATGACAGCCTCGTCCGCTGGACCGTTCCCGTCTTCGTGATGATCAGCGGCGTATTCTTTCTCGCCGGCACGCAAAGCCTGCGGCAGATCCTGCGGAAAAACGTCCTGCGTATCGTTACGGCCTTTGTTTTCTGGTCTGCGCTCTATGCCGCTTACGCATACTTCTTCAACAAATGCGCCCTGTCCACCGCGGTCACGCTGTTTTTCTCCGGTCACTACCACATGTGGTTTCTGTTTATGATCGTGGGACTGTATCTGATCGTCCCGCTGCTGCGGCCCATCGCGCAGAATGAGACGCTGCTGCGCTATTTTCTGCTGCTTGCGCTTGTTTTCAACTTTCTGCTGCCGCAGCTCGGCGCACTTCTTTCTCTGTTTTCCTGGCAGCTCTACAGCAGCTACCTCTCGCTGTCGGGAATGCTATACTACCACTTCACGCTCGGCTTTGCCGCCTATTTTATGCTGGGCCACTATCTCAGCCGCAAGGAGCTTTCACCCAAAGCGGCCCGTTGGTGCTATGCGCTCGGCGTGGCCGGTCTCATCGTCACCGTCGTTATGACGTCCTATGCCTCCCGCCGTCTGGGCACCGCCACCGTGCTCTTCTACAACTACGACTCGGTCGGTGTGCTGCTGATGTGTCTCGCCGTCTTTGTATTCGCCCGTAGGCATTTGAATTTTCCCTCACTCGGCGAAAAGGGACACGCGCGCATCCGCGCGCTCTCCCGCTGGAGCTTCGGCGCCTACCTCGTGCATCCGCTGTTCATCGAGACGTTCGATCAATTTCTCGGCGTCAACACGCTCTCCTGCAACGCCTTTTTCTCCGTGCCGCTTCTGACGCTGCTCATCGGCACGCTGTCCTTTTTGGTCTCCGCGCTGCTGAGCCGGGTCCCCATCGTCAATAAATACTTCGTCTGAGCGCAAGAGGAGCGCGGGCCGCAGCCCGCGCTCCTGTGTTCGTTCACTTTTTTCTTGCTGCGACAAAGAGGTTCGGCGGCGCGGGAAACAGGTTTTCGGTCTCCAGCACCTCAAAGCCAGCCGCGGCGATGGACGCCTCCAGCGTGTGCATACGGTCAAACGACACATAGGGCATTTTCCCTGTGTGGCTGCGCCACCACTTGCGAACACCCTCGCGTGTGAGCCGCTCGCCCAGGCAGTCCGTCGCCGAAAGGAATACTCCCTCCGGCCGCAGCAGCTCATGGATGCGCGTGAGCACCTCCGCGCGGTTTTCGAGGTAGAGCAGCACATTGCAGGCCACCACCGCGTCAAAGCTGTCAGGCCGCAGGCTCTCGTCAAAGAGATCCATGCACGAGGCGCTGACATTGCCGACCCCCTGCTCTGCTATTTTTTCCTTCAGATGCCGCACCATCTCGTCCGAAATGTCAATGGCGCACACCTCGGCGGCCATCTGCGCGACCGGTAGCGTGACAAGTCCCGTGCCGCAGGCGAAATCCAGCACCCGGTCGTTCGGCGTGAGATAGGGGCGGATGCACTCCGCCGTTTTGCGGTAGGCATCCGCATACGCTGCTCCCGATTGCTCGTCATAATGCTGCGAGCGGCGGTTCCAAAACTCGCGCGGCGCTATTTTTTCTCTCATTTTGTTTTGATCCCGCGCTTGGCAAACTCCTCGACCAACAGGTCAAGGTCGTTCGGCAGGCTCATCGGCTCGCCGCAGAACTTGATGGCGTTGGCAACATCCTTGAGGCCGTTGCCGGTGACGACGGAGACGACCGTGTCGTTCGCGCCGAGCACGCCCTGCTCGCAGAGCTTCTTCACGCCCGCCGTGCCGGTCACGCCCGCCGGCTCGCCGAACACGCCGCAGGTGGTGCCGAGCAGCTTCTGCGCCGCCATGATCTCCTCGTCGGTCACGTTGACCACGATGCCGTTGGACTCACGGATCGCCATGAGCGCCTTGTCCGCGTTGCGCGGCACGCCGACGGCGATGGAGTCAGCGAGGGTGTTCTCCTCCATCGGCTCCCAGGGCTTATTCTCCGCGATGGCGCGGTTGATGGGGTGGCAGCCCTCCGCCTGTGCGGAGATCAGGCGCGGCAGCTTGTCGATAAAGCCGATGGCGTAGAGGTCCTTGAGACCCTTCCACACGCCCGCGATGGTGCAGCCGTCGCCGACGGAGATGGCGAGGTAGTCGGGCATCTTCCAGCCGAGCTGCTCGGCGATCTCGAGCGAGACAGTCTTCTTGCCCTCGGAGAGGTAGGGGTTGATGGCGGCGTTGCGGTTGTACCAGCCCCACTTGTCAATGGCCTTCTTGCTCAGCTCGAAGGTCTCCTCATAGTTGCCCTGCACGGAAATGACGTTCGCGCCGAAGGTCATCAGCTGCGCGACCTTGCCCTTGGGGGCGCGGGAGGGAACGAAGATGAAGGTCTTGAGACCCGCGGCGGCGGCGTTGCCCGCCAGCGACGAAGCCGCGTTGCCCGTGGACGAGCAGGCGATGATCTCCGCGCCCGCCTCCTTCGCCTTGGCGACCGCCATAGCGGAGGCACGGTCCTTGAGGGACGCGGTGGGGTTCTGGCCGTCGTCCTTCACCCACAGCTTCTTGAGGCCGAGGAGCTTCGCAAGACGGTCCTCCTCGTAGAGCGGGCTCCAGCCCACGCGCAGGGGCGTGTCGGGCGTGGTCTCCTCCACGGGCAGCAGCTCGCGGTAGCGCCACATCGTGTTCGGGCGGCTCTTGAGCTTTTCCTTGGTGAGATTGGCCTTGATGTAATCGTAATCGTAGATGATGTCGAGGATACCGCCGCACTCGCAGTTGGTGAGGTTGGGCACGGCCTCGTATTCCTTGCCGCACTTGACGCAGCGCGCGCATTTCACATTTTTCAGCATAATAATTTCTCCTAAAACGGAAGATTGAAAATGGTCTCGAATCCCGCAGCAAAAGCAATCGCTTCGTACCCCCGCCGCAGCAGCGGCTGAGGAGACATATACCTGCACAGGCGCAGATGCCGCTCAAAAGGGGATATCTCTTACCGTAAGAGATATCCCCTTTTGGAAACCCCAGAGAAGCGCAAGGGCTGCGCCCTTGACCTGCCATTGCCGGCCCCTATCTGCGGGGATGCTGCACACGCTGTGCAATGAAATTTTATTCAGCTTTCGATCCGGTCCGCTCCTCTTTCCGCTCAGCCGCTGCTGCGGTGGCGTTTCGGAGCAGGCTTTGTCTCTGCTTCTTAGAGCGCCTTGAGAAGGCCGGTGGCCTCATTGAACTCGTTGATGAGCTCGTCGAGCTCGGCAGCCTGCGCGTGAACGGCGTCCCAGGTGCCCTTGGTGTCGTACCAGAGCGCGTTGAGGTCCTTGACGTCGCGGGCCTGCTGCTCGACCCAGGTGTAATACTTCAGGTTGTGAATGCGCTTGCGGTCGGTGTAGGTCAGCTCCATCAGGTTGTCGGTCTTGAGGCCGAGCATGTGGAGGTTGTGGTCGAGCTTGGCTTCCTCGACGTTGTACGCGCCGTGCATCTCGTTGAGCTCCTCGATGCGGGACTGATACATCGCGGCGGAGTCGGTCAGAACCGTGCCGATGACATCGTTCTCGGTCAGCTCATAATACTTCGCCATCTTGATGCAGCAAAGAACGTTCGCAATGCCGGAGATGCCGAGCCAGGTCAGCTTCTCGATCAGCTCGTCGGAGAGCTTGAGCTCCTCCTTGAGGTACTTCTGGCCTTCCTTGGTGTTGAACAGGCGCAGCAGGCGCTGGCTGTCCTCATCGTCGATGGCGATGGCCATGTCGGTGTTCTTCACGTTGTGGATCCAGGGAATGTGCTTGTCGCCGATGCCCTCGATGCGGTGGCCGCCGAAGCCGTTCTCGAGAATGGTGGGGCACTGCAGCGCCTCGCCCACGCCGAGCTTGAGGCCGGGATAACGCTCCTTGAGCAGGTCGCCCGCGCTCATGGTGCCGGCGGAGCCGGAGGTGAAGCAGGCGCCGGCAAAGTTCTGGCCGGGCTTCTTGACGGCTTCAAAGAGGTCCGCGAGGGCGTAGCCCGTGACGTTGTAGTGCCAGAGGGGATTGCCCATCTCCTCGAACTGGTTGAAGATCATCATGCTGGGATCCTGCTTGAGCTCCCAGGTCTTGTCGAAGATCTCCTTGACGTTGGACTCGCAGCCGGGCGTAGCGATGACCTGACCAGCGATCTTGCTCAGCCAGTCGAAGCGCTCCTTGCTCATCTCGGCGGGGAGAATGGCGACGGAGTCAACGGCGAGCAGCTTGGAGTTGAACGCGCCGCCGCGGCAGTAGTTGCCCGTGGAGGGCCAAACGGCGTGGTGATAGTTGGCGTCGAACTGGCCGGTGACCAGACGCGGAGCGAGGCAGCCGAAGGAAGCGCCGACCTTGTGGCAGCCGGTGGGGAACCACTTGCCCGCCATGGCGATGATGCGGCAGGGTACGCCCGAAAGCTCGCTGGGGATCTCTACATAGTTGGGGACCTCCTGAAAGAGGCCGCCGGACTCCTTGGCCTCGTTCTTCCAGGTGATGCGGAAGAGGTTGAGGGGGTTGACGTCCCACAGACCCACGTTCTTCAGCTTGGCCTGGATCTTCTCGGGAATGGTCTCGGGATGCTGCATCTGCGCGATGGTGGGGATGATGACGTTGTTTTCCTTGGCCTTCTGGATGTTATGCTCCAGTCCGACCTTGTTGATGCTCAGATCGATTTTACCCATTTTGCTTGTCCTCCTGTTGTTTGTCAATGTAAGAATAAAGTGTATATTTTGAAATTCCGAAATATTTGGCGACCTTGTCGCCGGACTTGGTGACGAGGAATGCACCGCTCTGGCTCAAAAAGCCGATGGCGCGCATCTTGTCCTCCTTGTTCATCAGCGCCGCGGGCTTGCCCACGAGGGCGACCGACTGGGCGATGAGCTCGTCGAGCACGTCGTTGACGTTGATGATCTTCTCCGGCTCCGTCTGTGTGCTGTCGCCCGCGGCGGTCAGCTCGCGCACGGCGCTCTCGACCATCAGAAGCGAGGAGATGTCGTAGTTGATGCCGAGGATGGCCACGACCTTGCCGCCCTTGCCGCGAATGTACATCGTGGAGGACTTTAAGATCTTGCCGTCCGGCGTCTTGGTGAGGTAGCTGAGATGATCCATGGGCTGCGCGTCCGCGTTGCGCACCTGCTCCATCGCGACGTGGGATGCGCCGTCGCCAACCTTGCGGCCCGTGACGTGTCCGTTCTCGATGATGACGATGGAATGCTCGGGATGCTTGGCAGCCACGTCGTGGACCACGACCTCGCAGCTGCTGCCGAACTGGGCGGCGATGCCCTTGGCAATCTGCCGCAGAGTCTCCAGCTTTGACGCTTCTATAGTTTATCTCCTCCCTTACGCTGTTTTCACGTTTACATCATACCATAGATAAAAGAAAAAGCAATCATTTTTTCAAAAAAATTTTCAGATTTGCAAATTTTTTGTTTGACTTTGCCGAAGCTTATGCTATGATAGAGGCAGAGTAAAAGGAAATGAGAATTACAATAGACAAATCTGAATTTATGTACGGAGGTTTTCTCATGGATTTTGAAGCGATCAAAAAGGCTGCTCAAGGCTATCAGGCGGACATGACCCGTTTCCTGCGCGACATGATCGCCATTCCCAGCGAGAGCTGCGAGGAAAAGGGCGTCGCCAACCGCATTGCCGAGGAAATGAAGAAGCTTGGCTACGATAAGGTCGAGTTCGACAAGCTCGGCAACGTCATCGGCTGGATGGGCACGGGCGACAAGATCATCGCGCTCGACTCCCACATCGACACCGTCGGCATCGGCAACATCGAGAACTGGACCCACGACCCCTATCAGGGCTATGAGGACGAGAAGGTCATCTACGGCCGCGGCGGCTCCGACCAGGAGGGCGGCATGGCCTCCGCCACCTACGGCGCGAAGATCATGAAGGACCTCGGCCTCATCCCCGAGGGCTACAAGATCATGGTCGTCGGCTCCGTGCAGGAGGAGGACTGCGACGGTATGTGCTGGCAGTCCATCGTCAACGAATACTTCAAGGGTCCCGAGGACGCGCGCGACCAGATCGAGTTCGTCATCTCCACTGAGCCCACCGACGGCGGCATCTACCGCGGTCACCGCGGCCGCATGGAGATCCGCGTCGATATGCACGGCGTCTCCTGCCACGGCTCCGCGCCCGAGCGCGGCGACAACGCCATTCACAAGATGGCTGAGGTCCTGCTCAACGTCCGCGACCTCAACGAGAACGACGCCGGCGACGACAAGGAAGTCAAGGGCCTCGTGAAGATGCTCGACCCGAAGTACAATCCCGAGCACTGGGAGGATGCCCGCTTCCTCGGCCGCGGCACCTGCACCACCAGCCAGATCTTCTACACCTCTCCCTCCCGCTGCGCTGTTGCGGACTCCTGCTCCATCTCCATCGACCGCCGCATGACCGCGGGCGAGACCTACCAGTCCTGCCTGAAGGAGATCGAGGATCTGCCCGCCTGCAAGAAGTACGCCAAGGACGTCAAGGTGTCCATGTATATGTATGACCGTCCGTCCTGGACCGGCCACGTCTATGAGACCGAGGCCTTCTTCCCCACCTGGATCAACAAGGAGACCGCGCCCCACGTTCAGGCGCTCGTCGACGCGCACCACGCTCTCTGGGGCACCGAGCGCATCGGCGCGGACGAAAAGGCCATGTCCACCCGCACCGGCCGTCCTCTGACCGACAAGTGGACCTTCTCCACCAACGGCGTTTCCATTCAGGGCCGCTACGGCATCCCCTGCGTCGGCTTCGGCCCCGGCGCCGAGTCTCAGGCCCACGCCCCCAACGAAATCACCTGGAAGCAGGATCTCGTCACCTGCGCCGCGCTCTACGCCGCCGTTCCGGGCCTCTATCACCCCGAGAACAAGGACGGCTCCGCCACCAGCTTCCGTCAGGAGCTGACGGGCAACGACATCAAGTAAACCGCCAATAAGCGATACAAAAAAGATAAAGGAGAATCATCACCATGAGCAAGACTGTCGAACTGGCGCGCCATCTCGAAACGCTCCACATCAACAATATGTACAAGAACGACTTCTACTGGACCTGGGACAAGACCGACGAGGAGATCGACGCGGTCTTCACCGTGGCGGACGCCCTGCGCGACCTGCGCGAGCGCAACAAGAACACCAAGGTGTTCAACTCCGGCCTCGGCATTTCCATCTTCCGCGACAATTCCACCCGTACCCGCTTCTCCTTCGCCTCCGCCTGCAACCTCCTCGGTCTTGAGGAGCAGGTGCTCGACGAGAAGGTGAGCCAGATCGCCCACGGCGAGACCGTGCGTGAGACCGCCAACATGGTCTCCTTCATGGCTGACGTCATCGGCATCCGCGACGATATGTTCATCGGCGAGGGCCACAAGTATCAGAAGACCTTCATCGACGCGCTCGAAGAGGGCTACCGCGACGGTATCCTCGAGCAGCGCCCGACGCTCGTCAACCTCCAGTGCGACGTCGACCATCCCACCCAGTGCATGGCCGATATGCTCCACATCATCCACTACTTCGGCGGCGTGGAGAACCTCAAGGGCAAGAAGGTCGCCATGACCTGGGCCTATTCCCCCAGCTACGGCAAGCCCCTGTCCGTCCCGCAGGGCGTCATCGGCCTGTTCACCCGCTTCGGCATGGATGTCACCCTCGCCCATCCCGAGGGCTATGAGGTCATGCCCGAGGTCGAAGAGATCGCCAAGAAGAACGCGGCGGCCACCGGCGGCAGCTTCAAGAAGTGCAACGACATGAAGGAAGCCTTCCGGGACGCCGACATCGTTTATCCCAAGTCCTGGGCTCCGTTCAAGGCCATGGAGGAGCGCACCAAGCTCTACCAGAAGGGCGACAAGGCCGGCATCGACGCGCTGGAGAAGAAGCTCCTCGCGCAGAACGCCGAGCACAAGGATTGGGCCTGCACCGAAGAGATGATGAAGCTCACGAAGGACGGCAAGGCGCTCTATCTGCACTGCCTGCCCGCCGACATTTCCGGTCTTTCCTGCCCCGAGGGCGAGGTCGACAACTCCGTGTTCGACCGCTACATCGTTCCTCTGTACAAGCAGGCCTCCTACAAGCCCTACATCATCGCCGCGATGATCTTCCTCGCACAGGTCAAGGACCCCGTCCGCGCTCTCATGGAGATGGACAAGTCCGACGCCGAGCGCAAGATGTTCTAAGAGACCGCGCACAACTGAAAAGGGCGGCTTCTGCCGCCCTTTTTCTTCGGCCGCTTCACTCAGGAAAGCGGTAAAATACAAGAAAAATCACGGGAAATGTCTCGCAGTCTCGTGCAGCATTGCCTATAATATAGGCGGAAAGCAATGGAAATTCGGCCATTGCGCCGACCGAACGGTTCAAATTTATTTTTTAAGGAGATATATCACCATGGGTAAACGCATCGTCATTGCGCTCGGCGGCAACGCGCTGGGCAACACCCCCTATGAGCAGCTCGCTCTCGTCACCGAGACCGCCAAGCCCATCGTCGACCTGATCGCGCAGGGCAACGAGGTCATCATCGCTCACGGCAACGGCCCTCAGGTCGGCATGATCAACCTCGGCATGGCCACCGCCGCCGAGGCCAAGGCCATCAAGTCCGATATGCCCTTCCCTGAGTGCGGCGCTATGAGCCAGGGCTACATCGGCTATCACCTCCAGAACGCCATCGGCAACGAGCTCGCCTCCCGCGGCATGGCCAAGGACGTCGCCACCGTCGTCACGCAGGTGCTCGTCGACGAGGCCGACCCTGCCTTCCAGCATCCCACCAAGCCCGTCGGCGCATTCTACGATAAGGAGACCGCCGACCGCATCGCCGCCGAGAAGGGCTACACCATGGTCGAGGACGCCGGCCGCGGCTACCGTCAGGTCGTTCCCTCCCCCAAGCCCATCGATGTCATCGAGAAGAACACCGTCAAGGCGCTCGTCGATAACGGCACCGTCGTCATCACCGTCGGCGGCGGCGGCATCCCCGTTGTGCGTAAGGACGGCAAGCTCTACGGCACGCCCGCCGTCATCGACAAGGACTTTGCCTCCGCCAAGCTCGCCGAGCTGCTCGACGCCGATATGCTCGTCATCCTGACCGCGGTCGAGAAGGTCGCCATCAACTTCGGCAAGCCCGACCAGAAGGGTCTTGACGATCTCACCCCCGCCGACGCCCGTAAGTACATCGAGGAGAAGCAGTTCGCGCCCGGCTCCATGCTGCCCAAGGTGCAGGCCGCTCTGTCCTTCGCTGAGTCCAAGCCCGGCCGCGTCGCCCTCATCACCCTGCTCGAGAAGGCCGCCGACGGCATCTCCGGCAAGACCGGCACCCGCGTCCACCAGTAAGAGCGGTTCGGATAAACCCCCAAACATTCCGTACAACTTATACAAAAGGTTTGCCCGCAAGGGCAAACCTTTTGTTTGCTTTTTCAGTCCTTTTTCCGCTTTTTCGCCGCTTTCGCTAAAAATTTTTCAGCAACTTTGGTTATGTTTTCAATTCTTTTTTTCGTTTGCCCGTTGCGTTTTGCTTGAAAATTTTGTATGATACTGTTCAAAGGTATTGTCCCAAGGGGCATACCAATTTTTAAGGAGGATTTATCCACATGAAGAAGCTTCTTGCGATCCTGCTCTCCGTCATCATGGTGCTGTCTCTCGTTGCCTGCGGCAATAAGACTCCGGACGAGACTCCCAGCAATGACGATCAGCAGCAGAACACCGAAACCGAGACCAAGACCATCAAGGTCGGCCTGATCTGCATCGGCGACGAGAACGACCAGGGCTACACCTACAACTTCATCCGCGGTAAGGAAGCCGCCACCGAGGCGCTCGCCGCCAAGGGCATCAATGTTGACTGGGTCGTCAAGTACAATATCGGCGAAGACTCCACCTGCGAGGACGCCAACATCGAGCTGGCCGAAGAGGGCTGCGAGCTCATCTTCAACAACTCCTACGGCTTCGAGCCCTTCATGCTCAAGGTCGCTCCCGACTATCCCGAGATCCAGTTCGTCGGCTGCACCAACCAGGGCTCCTGGAACGATGGCCTTGAGAACACCCACAATGCCTTCGCCAACATCTATGAAGGCCGTTACCTCGCCGGCGTCGTTGCCGGTATGAAGCTCCAGCAGCTCATCGACGAAGGCACCATCAAGCCCGAAGAGGCCGTCATCGGCTACGTCGGCGCGTTCTCCTTCGCCGAAGTCATCTCCGGTATGACCTCCTACTTCCTGGGCGCCCGCTCCGTCTGCCCGAGCGTGACCATGAAGGTCCAGTTCGTCGGCTCCTGGTCTGACGCTACCGAAGAGTCCAACGCCGCCTCCGCTCTGTGCGACCTCGGCTGCAAGCTCATCTCCCAGCACTCCGACAACACCACCCCCGCCACCATGGCGCAGTCCAAGGGCGCGTTCCACACCGGCTACAATAACGACATGACCGGCGTTGCTCCCGATGCCTCCATCATCGGCTGCCGCATCGACTGGACGCCCTACTTCGTCTATGCCATCGAGTCTGTCGCCAACGGCCAGGCCTTCGATCAGGACTTCTGCAAGGGCTATGCTGACGGTAGCGTCGTACTGACCGAGCTCAACGAAGCCATCGCCGCCCCCGGCACCGCTGAGAAGCTCGCCGAGGTCGAGGCCGGTCTGGCTGACGGCTCCATCAAGGTCTTCGACACCTCCACCTTTACCGTGGGCGGCGAGACCCTGACCTCCGCCTTCGCTCTGGATACCGACGGCGACTTCACCCCCGACTCCGAGGAAGCCGTGTTCGACGGTGCCTTCCACGAGTCCTACTTCCAGTCCGCTCCTTACTTCGCCATCAAGATCGACGGCATCGAGTGGCTCAACTCCGCGTTCTAAGATATCCCTTACATCAAAGGAAGCCGCCTGCGGGCGGCTTCCTTTTTTCACTTTTTGCTGAAAATTTTTTAGGGAATCAAACTTTTTGTGGATTATTCCGGTTTTTTCTTCCGATTTTTGACGGATTCGACGATAGCTTTTCCATTTACATCATGCTTGAATTATGTTAGTATAGGTATTGAATAATCAGCAATTATCGGAGACGCGGTCCCCCTCTCCGGTAAGGTGGCTGCAGCCTGATCCCGACCGCCGGTCTCCCCGCCGGCCGGGTTCGAAAGAAAGGATGACAGGACCTTGGACAACAATTGTGCAGTTGAACTCAGACACATTACCAAGCGCTTTGGCAAGGTCGTCGCAAACGACAGCATCGACCTGACCATCAACCGGGGCGAGATCCTTTCCCTGCTCGGTGAAAACGGCAGCGGAAAGACGACGCTGATGAATATGCTCGCCGGCATCTACTTCCCCGACGAGGGCGAAATCTATGTCAACGGTGTGCTCACCTCCATCCGCTCGCCGAAGGACGCCTTCGACAACCACATCGGCATGATCCACCAGCACTACAAGCTCGTGGACGTGTTCACCGCAGCGGAGAACATCGTCCTCGGTCTCGACGAGCCGGGCAAGCTGGACATCAAGGCCGCCAACGCCAGGGTCAAGGAGATCTGCGACCGCTACGGCTTTGACATCGACCCGACCAAGAAGATCTACGATATGTCCGTCTCCCAGAAGCAGACGGTCGAGATCGTCAAGGTCCTCTACCGCGGCGCGGACACGCTCATCCTCGACGAGCCCACCGCCGTCCTCACCCCGCAGGAGACCGAAAAGCTCTTCAACGTGCTGCGCAATATGCGCGCCGACGGCAAGGCCATCGTCATCATCACCCACAAGCTGCACGAGGTCATGTCCCTGTCGGACAAGGTCGCGGTGCTGCGCAAGGGTCAGTACATCGGCACGGTCAACACGAGCGAGACCAACCCGCAGGCGCTGACCGACATGATGGTCGGCCACGCGGTCACGCTCAACATCGACCGTCCGCGCTATGAGAATCCCGTCCCGCGCCTGACGCTGCAGGACGTCACCTGCTACGACAATGAGGGCGTCGTCCGCCTCGACCACGTCTCCTTCACCGCCATGGGCGGCGAGATCCTCGGCGTGGCGGGCATCGCCGGCAGCGGTCAGCGCGAGCTGCTTGAGTCCATCGCCGGCCTCTATCCCGTCGCCGAGGGCAGCAGCATCCGCTATACGCCCGAGGGCGCTCCGGAGTCCGAGCTGGTCGGCAAGACGCCGATGCAGATCAAAAAGTCCGGCGTCGCGCTCGCCTTCGTCCCCGAGGACCGTCTCGGCATGGGCCTTGTCGGCTCGATGGGCATGACCGGCAACATGATGCTCCGCTCCTGGAAGAAGGGCAAGGGCGTGTTTGTCAACCGCAAGGATCCGAACGAGCTTGCCATGAACATCTGGAAGGAGCTGGAGGTCGTCACCCCCAGCACCGAGTTCCCCGTCCGCCGTATGTCCGGCGGCAACGTGCAGAAGGTGCTCGTCGGCCGCGAGATCGCGTCCGCGCCGAACGTGCTGATGTCCGCCTACGCCGTGCGCGGTCTGGACATCAACACCTCCTACACCATCTACAACCTTATGACCGAGCAGAAGATGAAGGGCGTCGCCGTCATCTTCGTCGGCGAGGATCTGGACGTGCTGCTTGAACTGTGCGACCGCATCCTCGTGCTCTGCGGCGGCAAGGTCAGCGGCATCGTCGATGCCCGCACCGCCACCAAGGAAGAGATCGGCCTGATGATGACCCGCGTCGGCGGCGGAAAGGAGGAAGCGGTCCATGCATAACGAGAATAAGGTTCCCCTGATCCGTCTCGCCAAGCGGGACATGATGGAGCCCTGGAAGGTCTGGTGCATCCGCCTCGCCTCCATCGTCCTCGCGCTCCTGCTCGGCGGCCTCGTCATGATGATCGCCCTGCCCGACGGCGCTACGCCGATCGACGGCTACGCCACCATCATCACCGGCGCGCTCGGCAAAAAGACCGCCATCCGCCAGACCGTCAAGCTCGCCGTGCCTCTGCTCGGCTGTGCGCTGGCCATCGCCCCCTGCTTCAAGATGCGCTTCTGGAACATCGGCGCCGAGGGTCAGATCACCGCGGGCGCCATCGCCGCGAGCTACTTCGCCCTCTACTGGGTCGGCAAGGTTCCGTCCGCTGTCCTGCTCCTCATCATGGGTCTGGCGGGCGCTGTCGCCGGCGGCATCTGGGCGCTGATTCCCGCCTTCTTCAAGGCCAAGTGGAACACCAACGAAACGCTCTTCACTCTCATGATGAACTACATCATCATCGGCGTCGTCCGCTGGCTGCAGGGCGGTCCGTGGGAAGGCCGTCCCGGCTCGCAGATCATCCCCCAGTTCGATAGGGCGGCCACGCTGCCGAAGGTCCTGGGCGTTCACTGCGGCTGGATCATTGTGCTGATCCTCGTCGTGTTCATGCACGTTTACATGAACCACACCAAGCACGGCTACGAGATCGCCGTCATCGGCGACTCCATCAACACCGCCCGCTACGCGGGCATGAACGTCGGCCATGTCATGATGCGCACGATGTTCCTCTCCGGCGCGATCTCCGGTCTGGTCGGCTTCATCGTTGCCTCCGGCGCGAACACCACGCTCTACGACGGCGTCGCCGCCGGCGTCGGCTTCACCTCCATCACGGTCGCGTGGCTCAGCCAGCTCAACGCCTTCGCGATGATTGCCATTTCCATGATGCTCGCGGTCATCTCCAAGGGCGCCGAAACACTCCAGACCCGTCTGGCCGTGCCCGCCTCGATCTCCGACATCATCACGGGCATCCTGCTCTTCTGTATGCTCGGCTGCGAGTTCTTCATCAACTATCGACTCATCTTCCGCTCGTCGAAGACCGAAAAGGAGGCGGCTAAGGAATGACTTTGCTTATCACCCTCATCATCGCCGCCATCACCTACGGCACCCCGCTGCTGTTCGGTACGCTCGGCGAGATCCTGACGGAAAAGTCCGGCAACCTCAACCTCGGCGTGGAGGGCATCATGTTCATGGGCGGCGCGCTCGGCCTCGGCGGTGTGTACTACTATGAAAAGCTCTCCTCCTCCCCCAACGGCTTCGTCGCCATTCTCGTCGGCATCTTCTTCGCCTTCCTCGCCGGCGCGATCGCCTCGCTGATCTTCAGCTTCCTGACCATCACGCTGCGCGCGAATCAGAACGTCACCGGTCTGGCGCTGTCCATCTTCGGCACGGGCATCGGCCAGTTCATCGGCGAGTATATGCGCGTGAGCGAGAACGGCTACATCTCTGTGAGCAATATGCTCAAGGGCTACTTCCAGAACTCCCCCTTCCCCAAGGGCCTGCAGGACATTCCGGTGGTCGGCGGCATCCTCTTCGGCAACAGCTTCTTCTTCTACCTCGCCGTTGCCTGCGCCGTCGCGCTGTACTGGTACCTCAACAAGACCCGCAGCGGCCTGTACCTGCGCAGCGTGGGCGAGAGCCCCGCGACCGCAGACGCCGCCGGCATCAACGTCACGCGCTATAAGTACCTCGCCACCGTCATCGGCGGCGGTGTGAGCGCCGTCGGCGGCATGGTCTACATCATGACCATCGCGGGCGGTGTGTGGAACCACGAGGGTCTTTCCGGCGTCGGCTGGCTCGCCGTCGCGCTGGTCATCTTCTGCCTGTGGCGTCCGCTGGGCGCGATCTGGGGCAGCGTGCTCTTCGGCGCGCTGATGATCCTCTACCTGCGTCTGGTCATCGCGTTCATTCCCACGCAGCTCTATAAGATCCTGCCCTATGTGGTCACGGTCATCGTACTCATCATTTCGAGTATGCGCAACAACAAGGAAAAGCAGCCGCCCGCTTCTCTGGGCCTGAATTACTTCCGCGAAGAGCGCTGAATTATCAAAAAAGGAAGCGCTGCAAGGCGCTTCCTTTTTCATGAGGAGGAAACCATTATGTCAACTTTACTCATCAAAAACATCCGCACGCTCGTCTCCTGCGACAGCGCCGACACCGTGTACGAAAACGTCGACCTTTACGCCGAGAACGGCTTCATCAAGGCCATCGGCGCAAGCCTCGACCGCAAGGCCGACAAAACCATCGACGCGAGCCATATGCTCTGCTACCCCGGTCTGGTCAACACGCACCATCACCTCTATCAGGTCTTCTCCCGCAACCTCCCCGAGGTGCAGAACATGGAGCTGTTCGACTGGCTCAAGAC